>Ga0153918_1000301_pt1 | contig 26902 bp, 26 predicted proteins | sample TSFL002MetaG_FD_104687 | JGI IMG/M metagenome (GOLD analysis project Ga0153918, IMG submission 104687) | Attine ant fungus gardens microbial communities from Florida, USA - TSFL002 MetaG | ecosystem: Host-associated > Fungi > Mycelium > Unclassified | place: USA: Florida, Paynes Creek Historic... | reverse complement strand
CGCCAGGGTTTTGATATGCTTGCGCCCCGAACTAAGGGAAAGAGTGATTATGCAGGCCTGGTATTTACTGTATTGCAAACGCGGGCAACTTCAGCGCGCGCAGGAACATCTTGAACGTCAGTCAGTGCATTGCCTGACGCCGGTGATCACGCTTGAAAAAATGCAGCGCGGGAAACGTGCGATGGTCAGCGAGCCTCTGTTCCCTAACTATCTGTTCGTCGAGTTCGACCCGGAAGTGATCCACACCACCACCATCAGCGCCACGCGCGGCGTCAGCCACTTTGTGCGTTTTGGCGCGCACCCGGCAACAGTGCCTTCAACGGTCATTCACCAGCTTTCGGTCTACCAGCAACCTGAAGATATCACCGATCCAGAAACGCCTTACACTGGCGATGACGTGGTGATCACCGAAGGCGCATTTGAAGGGTTACAGGCCATTTTCTCTGAACCGGACGGCGAAGCACGCTCCATGCTGTTGCTCAATCTGTTGAACAAGCAGGTGCTTCAGAGCGTCAAAAACACCGATTTCCGCAAACTTTAAAACTGCACACCGAACAGGCGGCGCACGTTATCATCCGTTTGTGCTGCCATCCACTGTGGTTCTTCTCCACGCCAGCGTGCCACGCTTTCCACAATATGCCCCAGGAATGCCGGTTCATTACGTCGTGAAGGGGGTTTTGGCGAGAGGTCACGCGGCAGAAGATAAGGCGCGTCCGTTTCCACCAACAGCCGTTCGACAGGAATAACAGGCAGCAACTCTCGCAGCTCCAGCCCACGCCGTTCATCACAGACCCAACCCGTGATCCCCAGATATAGCCCCCGGTTCAGGCAATCCAGCGCTTCCTGTCGGGAGCCGGTAAAGCAATGCAGTACCGCGCCGGGCAGCTTATCCAGCCAGGGTTCGAACAGCGCAAGAAAACGTTCGTGGGCATCACGGCAGTGCATAAACACCGGCATCCCCAGTTCAGCCGCCAGCGCAAGCTGAGCGGTAAAGGCGTGTTCTTGTTCAGCGGGGGTGGAAAAGTTGCGGTTGAAATCCAGCCCGCATTCGCCAATCGCCACCACTTCTGGCGTGTTTGCCAGCGCATGAAGGATTTCGGCGCTCTCTGCATTCCAGGTGCTACTGTCATGTGGATGCACCCCCGCAGTTGACCAGCAGTGTGGATAACGCCGGGCAAGCTGCTGCGCCTGTTCGCTTTCATGCAGACTGGTTCCCGTCAGCAGCAGGCCTTTCACCCCGGCGGAGAAGGCGCGTGCGACAACGTCATCGCGATCTTTGGCAAACTGAGAGCTGGTGAGGTTAAGGCCAATATCAAACATGCGGTTTCCCATGTAAAAACCGCCCTGACGGGCGGCTGGTTTTATTCTTCAGTGGTCTTGTCTGACTCGTCGTCTTCTTCGCCTTCCTGCGGGCGTCGTTTGCCGACGTAGAACCGCGAGAAGAACACGCCAACTTCAAACAGACAGTACATCGGTATGGCCAGAAGCGTTTGCGAGAACACATCCGGCGGCGTCAGCAACATACCGACCACGAATGCTCCGACCAGGATATACGGGCGTTTCTTACGCAGGTCTTCCGGCGTGGTCACGCCAACCCAGCACAGCAGCACAATCGCCACCGGGACTTCAAACGCCACGCCAAACGCCATAAACAGCGCCATGACAAAGCTGAGATAGCTGGCGATATCGGTCGAAACCTGCACCCCTTCCGGCGCAGTATGCGTCAGGAAGCCAAAGGCCAGCGGGAAGACCACGAAATAAGCGAACGCCATACCGATATAGAACAGCAGCGAGCTGGACACCAGCAGCGGGATCACCAGCTTGCGTTCATGCTTATACAGCGCCGGGGCCACAAACGCCCAGACCTGGTACAAAATGACTGGCGCAGACGCAATCAGCGATACCCAGAAGGTCAGCTTGATTGGGGTAAAGAACGGTGAAGCAACGTCCGTTGCGATCATCGTTGCACCCAGCGGCATTTGCTTAATCAGCGGCGCAGAAACCACCTGGTAGATATCGTTGGCGAAATAGACCAACCCTAAGAAAATGATGCAAACCGCAATAATGCAGTTCAGCAGGCGCTTGCGCAGCTCAATAAGGTGCGCAATAAGCGGTTGAGTATCATCTACTGCCATGTTTACGCTTTATCACTCGACGAGGGGGATGATTCGGAAACAGACGCAGCGGCTTTAGCTTCGGTCGCCGCAGCGTTAACAACGGGCTCATCCGGCTGCACCTGTTTTTTCACTTCGGGTTCCTGCGGCGTCTGTTCAGGTGCTGTGGCCTGATGCTCTGCGCTGGCAGGGGTCACGCCCTCTCGCTGCGCTTCGCTCTCTTTTACCATCGGGTTATGGATGGTATTTGCTTCATCGCTCGCTTTTTCAGGATCGTTGACGCTGTAAGAGCGTTTCATGGATTCTGCGGCTTCGCGCAGTTCATCCATCGAGGCTTTGAGCTCTGGCGTCAGGTTATCCATGCTCGCCTTCTCAACCTTTTTCAGGCTGTCCTGAAACTCCTGAAGCTTAAGCTCCTGCGCCAGTTCGTTCTGTACCGTGGTGGCCAGCGATCGAAGCGCACGCACCCAACCCGCAACAGTTTTTACCGCAACGGGTAAACGCTGCGGGCCCAGCACAATCAGGCCAATCACAAAGACCAGCAGCAGTTCACCAAAACCAATGTCGAACACGAATTACACCTGCTCTTTATCGTGGCGTTTAGCGTCTTCCTTTTTGGCTTCATCTTGCTTGTCGGCAATGGATTTGGCAGTAAAATCAGCGTCCTGGCTGGATTTTTCCTGCTTATTTTCATCATCACTCATCGCTTTCTTGAAGCCTTTGATGGACGCGCCGAGGTCGGAACCGATGGAACCGAGCTTTTTGGTGCCAAACAGCAGCACGACGATGACGGCAATGATCACCAATTGCCAGATACTGATACCACCCATACATGTTCCTCAGTGATAGATGATTAATTAATCAGGTCGCATTATACGTATGCGACCCGGCGATAGCGACGCAAATTCAGAGCGTTTTTCTCCAGCCCGCAAACCAGACCACCACACCGCCGGCCATCAGCCAGGCAGGCATCATCTGCCAGTCCGGGCGATTGATCAGCAGCAGCGTTCCGCTCAGCAGCAATGTCGCACCAATCCCAAAGAGATAACGGGACTGTCCCTGACGAACGCGATTGGACTGAAGCTCGCGGGCGATTTTATCCATGCTGTGCTGAAGGTTCTTGCTCTGACGCAAACTGTCGTAAACCAGTTCAGGTATTTCCGGCATTTTTTCAATCCAGAACGGGGCTTTCTCTTTGAAAGAGCGCACCAGCGCCGGAATGCCGACCTGATCCTTAATCCAGGATTCGAGGAAAGGTTTCGCTGTTTTCCACAAGTCTAACTGAGGATAGAGCTGACGGCCTACGCCCTCAACGTAAAGTAATGTTTTCTGAAGTAAAACTAACTGCGGCTGAACTTCCATATTAAAGCGGCGCGCGGTGTTAAACAGGTTCAGCAAAACATGGCCGAATGAAATTTCTGCCAGCGGTTTTTCGAAAATCGGCTCACACACGGTACGGATAGCGAATTCGAACTCTTCAACGTTAGTATCCGGCGGAACCCAGCCAGAATCCACGTGCAGCTCAGCAACCTTACGGTAGTCGCGGTTGAAGAATGCGATAAAGTTTTCCGCGAGGTAGCGCTTATCTTCTTTATTCAGTGAGCCCACAATACCGCAGTCGATACCGATGTATTTCGGGTTTTCCGGGTGCTCATAGCTGACGAAAATATTGCCCGGGTGCATATCCGCATGGAAGAAGCTGTCGCGGAACACCTGGGTGAAGAACACCTGCACACCGCGTTCGGCCAGCAGCTTCATGTTGGTTCCCTGGTTTTCGAGAGCCACCACGTCTGATACCGGAATACCGTAGATACGCTCCATGACCAGCATATTCTGGCTACAGTAGTCAGAGTAAACCTCAGGAACATACAGCATCGGGCTGTCTTCAAAATTACGGCGCAGCTGGATGGCGTTTGCCGCTTCTCGCAGCAGGTTGAGCTCATCAATCAGCGTTTTTTCGTACTCGCGCACAACTTCCATTGGACGCAGGCGTCGACCGTCCGGCAGCAGGCGTGGAACCCAGCGCGCAAGGCGATAGATAAGTTTCATGTCCGCCTTGATAACCGGCAGGATATCCGGGCGGATCACCTTAATGACGATCTCTTTGCCGTTTTCTTTCAGGCGCGCTGTATGCACCTGAGCAATGGAGGCCGATGCCAGCGGCTGAATTTCAAAATCGTCAAACCAGGTTTCGACGGGAATATTCCCCATCGCCTCTTCGATTTGCTGCTTGGCTCGCGCACCGTCAAAAGGCGCGACGCGATCCTGCAATAAAGCCAGCTGATCGGCGATAGTAGGCGGGAAGAGATCCCGGCGGGTAGAGAGCATCTGCCCAAACTTGATCCATACCGGGCCAAGTTCCTGCAATGCCAGACGCAGGCGTTCACCCAGCGGCTGATCCTTATGGCGATTAGGCATCCAGAACAACATCCGCCGCCAGATTCGAAGCGGCAGAGTGATACGCATTTTGGGGATAAGCTCGTCGAGCCCGTAACTCAAAAAGGTGTGGACGATAAAATAGAGGCGCCGAATTTCACCAGGCGTCATTTGCCCTCCAGTTTTTCCAGCCGTTTGGTTAGCGCGTCAACCGCACGTTCGACAGCAGCGGTTTCTTCTGCAAACCATGCCACTTCAAGTGGTCCCGGAGCCATACGCCACTCTTCGGTCAACACCTCGGCTGCGTAGCGCTGTTGGCGCTGAACGGTTTTACGCAGAAATGTAGAACCACCGTGAATGACTTTGCTGATCCCTTCGGCGGCGATGTCGCCAATATAGGGTGCAAGCAGTTCCGCAGGATCGAACTCGGCAAGATCGCTTAACGCAACGAAGTTCTGCACGACCTGAATGTCGCCTTCGACTTCCAGTTCGCCACTACGGATAAGCGCAGTCAGTTGCTGGCGGTCGCGCAGTTTTGGCAACACGCTCATATGCGTGATAACCGAGCAGTCGGCCTCACCTTCCCACTCGCCCAGGACATCAAGCTGGCGCTCGCTGAAAACCAGCACCAGCGGCGCAGAGAACTCTTTTAAAACAATACGTAACACCTTCCCGTTGAGCCGCTGACGCGCAGTTTTTAGCGCCGGAGCACGGTACAGAAAGGCATTCAGTGCATTCTCGATGCCTGCGGTGACTAAGGGTTTAAAAGGCACGGGATACCTCCACTCAGAACTTGTAACCGCGATGCAGCGCGACGACACCCGCCGTCATGTTGAAGTACTCAACGTTTTCAAACGCAGCATCCTGCATCATCGCTTTTAAGGTGTCCTGATCCGGGTGCATTCGGATAGATTCCGCCAGATAGCGATAGCTTTCTGCATCGTTTGCCACCAGCTCGCCAATGCGCGGCAGCACGTGGAACGAATAGGCATCGTAAGCTTTGCTCAGCGGCTCGATAATCGGTTTGGAGAACTCGAGCACCAGCAGACGTCCACCCGGCTTCAGCACGCGGTACATGGAACGCAGCGCTTTGTCTTTATCAGTGACATTACGCAGGCCAAACGAGATGGTGATGCAGTCAAAGGTGTTGTCCGGGAACGGCAGCGCTTCGGCGTTTGCCTGTACATATTCAACGTTACCCACAACGCCGATGTTACGCAGCTTCTCACGTCCCATTTTCAGCATAGAGTCGTTAATATCTGCCAGCACCACGCGGCCGGTTTCGCCAACCAGACGTGAAAACTTCGCCGTCAGATCGCCCGTCCCGCCCGCTAAATCGAGTACCGTTTGCCCACGACGCACACCGCTACAGTCAATGGTGAAGCGCTTCCACAAGCGATGAATGCCGAATGACATCAAGTCATTCATCACATCGTACTTCGCCGCCACGGAATGAAATACGTGGGCCACCATGTCAGCCTTCTGCGCTTTAGCAACAGTCTGAAAGCCAAAGTGCGTCGTGTCTTGTGAATCGTCAACCATCTCAGAGCCTGCTTATCAGTCAAATGTCCGTGAAGTGTAACAGATTGGGCGCGTTTGCCCTACGGTTCAACCACCGTGAAAGAAACGATTCGGCGGTTCAGAAGGTGATAAATCCGCGGCTAAATCGTTGTCTTCGCTGTCTGTATTTTGCTCACCTGCCTCTTCCCGCAGACGATATTCCTCATCCTGAGCGGTAGCCTGTTCCACCATTTCAGGATTAATCTCGCGTTTAACCTCCACCCCCAGGCTACGGAATGCCTCTGCTTGCGCCAGCAGGTTGCCGCGCCCGGAAGAGAGTTTTTTCATCGCCTGGCGGTAGTTATCCTGCGCGCGATCGAGGCTTTGCCCAACGGAGGACATATCGTCCACAAACAGGCGCATTTTGTCGTACAGCTTGCTGGCGCGATCGGCAATATGCTGTGCGTTACGGCTTTGGTGCTCGTAGCGCCAGAGGTTTGCAATCGTCCGTAGCGCCACCAGCAGCGTCGTGGGGCTCACCAGCATAATGTTATTTTTCAGTGCTTCGGTTATCAGTTCGGGCTGTCTGTCGAGCGCCAGCAGGAATGCGGGCTCAACCGGAATAAACATCAGCACGTAATCCAGGGAGCGTAACCCCGGTAGCTGCTGATAGTCTTTGCGGCCCAGCAGACGAATGTGGTTGCGGACAGAGGCGATATGCTCTTGTAGCGCAGACTCACGGATATCATCGTCCTCGGCATTGAAGTAGCGTTCGTACGCCACCAGCGTCATTTTGGCGTCGATAACGACGTCTTTGCCCTGCGGCAGGCGCACAATGACATCAGGCTGCATCCGCGAGCGGGCATCATTTTCGATGCTGACCTGCGTTTCATACTCGTACCCTTCGCGCAGGCCAGAGGCCTCCAGCACGCGGGTCAGTACCACTTCACCCCAGTTGCCCTGCGCTTTGTTGTCGCCTTTGAGCGCGCGCGTCAGGTTAACCGCCTCTTGTGCCATCTGCGCATTTAGCTGCTGGAGATTACGTATTTCATGCGCCAGGGTGTGGCGTTCGCGCGCCTCCTGGCCAAAGCTGTCCTGCACCTGGCGACGAAAGCCGTCCAGTTGTTCACGCAGCGGTGTGAGCAGGCTATTCAGGCTCTGGCGGTTTTGTTCGTCAACACGGCGGTTGCTGTGCTCAAAAATGCGGTTCGCCAGGTTTTCGAACTGTTCGCTCAGGCGCTGCTCGCTGTTGATCATCTGGCGGATTTTGTCTTCCGCATGGAGCTGGGTCGATTCAAGACGGGTGGTGACTTCACGCAGATCGGCTTCCAGCGAGGTGTTGATGTCGCGCAGATTGCGCAGTTCGTTATTGAGCAGCTCGCACTCGTCGCGCCAGTGTCCGCTCTGGGTAAGCTGTTGTTTCACGGCACTGAGCTCAGCGACCATCTCTTCGCGTTCTGCCAGCTGATCGGCCTTATGCTGCGCGTGTTGATAGCTGGAGATAAGCCAGCCTATTCCCACGCCCACCAGCGCAATCACCGCATAAATCAGGATTGAGATATCCACAATGCCCCCTGCATCAACGTTTTACCCGCACAAAATAGAATTGTGCTGTATAAACGTCCAGTTTGAAAGGGTTTTCCTGCGAGGCGCTACGCAAAAAAGAAAAGGCCGAACGAGTCGGCCTTTTATCGTAGAAGAGAGGACTAGATCAGGCGGCGAGCCGCTTCAACCACAATTTTCACCGCATGGCTTTCGGTCTGCTTCATGGTTTCAGCGTTCGGGATCTCCTGCTGAGTACGGTTAACGATAACACCCGCCACCATACCGGCACGCAGACCCTGGCTTGCGCACATGGTCAGCAGCGTTGCAGATTCCATTTCGTAGTTCATCACGCCCATAGCCTGCCACTCTTCCATTGAGCCTTTGAAGCGGCTCACTACGCGACCAGAGAAGGTGTCGTAACGCTCCTGGCCCGGGTAGAAGGTATCGGAAGAGGCGGTAACGCCGACGTGCGTTGTTGCGCCCACAGATTTCGCGGCTTCAACCAGCGCGGTGGTGCATTCGAAATCCGCCACTGCCGGGAATTCCATTGGCGCAAAGTGCAGGCTTGCACCGTCCAGACGCACAGACGCAGTCGTGACCAGCACGTCACCCACATTGATATGCGGCTGAATTGCGCCGGTGGTACCGATACGCAGGAAAGTACGGATACCCAGCTGCGCCAGCTCTTCAACCGCAATAGAAGTAGACGGGCCGCCGATACCGGTAGAACACACGATCACCGCTTTACCATCCAGCTCTGCGCGCCAGGTGGTGAATTCACGATGGGATGCCAGCTTAACCGGCTTATCCATCAGCGCGGCGATCTTTTCCACACGCTCTGGATCGCCAGGGACGATAGCGAGCGTAGCCCCTTGTAAATCGTTTTTAGTGAGGCCGAGATGAAAAACATCAGACTTAGACATAGGTGACTCCTCTGTGGGTCGGTTTGTCAGAAGAAGTAAAACGGTACTTTACAGAAGCAGTGTGCGTAATTTCGTGACGAATCTCACCATGAATGAAAATGATTGCAGTTAATTTCCATAAATAAGTGATCAACATCACATTAACAATGTTATACCGTGGTGTGTTGCACAAAAGATAGACCGTTTAAGGCACTGTGGGTTGTTAACCTTGTGACTATATTTACCTTTGCGCTAACTCAACATTGGTACGGAGAATGCCATGACTGAAAAAACCGGTTTTGCACCTGCTGCTGCCCCTCATGCTTCAACCATCGTCACGACTCCAGAAGAAGCCATTAGTGCAGGAGAGACATCCATTCCCTCACAGGGGGATAACATGCCGGCTTACCATGCGCGCCCGAAATCGGCCGATGGCGCTCTGCCGGTCGTGATTGTGATACAAGAAATTTTCGGCGTACATGAGCATATTCGCGATGTGTGCCGTCGACTGGCGCTGGAAGGCTATCTGGCTATCGCGCCAGAGCTCTATTTCCGCCAGGGCGATCCGAATGACTACAGCGATATCCCGACGCTGTTCACGAATCTGGTCAGCAAAGTCCCGGACGCACAAGTCCTGGCAGACCTGGACCATGTCGCCAGCTGGGCGGCGCGTAACGGCGGCGACCCGCATCGGTTGATGGTGACCGGTTTCTGCTGGGGCGGCCGTATTAGCTGGCTGTATGCCGCGCATAATCCGCAGCTCAAGGCAGCCGTGGCGTGGTACGGCAAGCTGGTCGGCGAAAAAACGTTGAACTCACCTAAGCAACCGCTGGATATCGCCGTGGATCTTAACGCCCCGGTGCTGGGTTTGTACGGCGGCCAGGATACCGGCATCCCGCTCGATACCGTAGAAACCATGCGCCACGCACTGCGGGCGGCAAATGCGAAGGCGGAAATCGTGGTTTATCCCGATGCAGGACATGCCTTTAACGCGGATTATCGGCCAAGCTATCACGAAGAATCCGCGAAAGATGGCTGGCAACGTATGCTGGCCTGGTTCCGCCTATACGGCGCTAAAAAGGGTTAAGCGGCTCACAAATTGGTGCATGAAGCGCCTGTGTTGTTTGACTTTTAAACACAATCTGGACGATATACAAAGCACAGGCGTGTAACTACGAGCCGTAGGCAAGACCTGAAGCCCTTCTCCTCTTTCGAGTGGAGAAGGGCTTCAGGTCTTTTTTTTTGCTCTGGAGACAGGGGCCAGAACATGAACCACTTGCAAACTGCACTGGACATCATCGCCCAGGTTGGCGGTGCTGAGAATATCGAACATATCGAACATTGCTCCACCCGCTTGCGGTTGAGCCTGTATGACAACAGCAAGGTCAACGAAACGGCGCTGACCAACATCGACGGTGTGCTGGGCGTTCGCGTCAACGTGCAGTGTCAGGTGATCATCGGTCACGAAGTGGTACAGGTGTTTGACGCGGTGCGTTCTCTGGTGGGCTCGCCGCAGGCTGGCGGGCAGCACACACCTGCCAGGGTCAATCGCGGGGCGCAGATTGTCGATTTTGTCATTAGCGTCTTTCAGCCGCTGGTGCCAGCAATTGCTGGCGGCGGGGTACTGAAATCCCTGCTGCTGTTGCTGGATGTGATGGGCTGGTTGAGCCGCGACAGTTCAACCTACAAGGTTCTGGATAACATCGGTTCTGCGCCGCTCTATTTCCTGCCGATCCTGGTGGCGATCACCACCGCCATGAAGCTCAAAGTGAACGTGCTGGTTGCCGTATCTGCCGTGTCGGTCATGGTGTTGCCTGCCATGACCAAACAGCTTGCCGAGGGAACGGCATTTATGTCGTTCGACCTGCGCAACGTGGCGTATGCCTCGCAGGTGTTTCCGGCCATCCTGTGCGTGCTTTTTTACGCCCAGACCGAAAAGCTGTTCAACCGCTACTCACCCGGCGCGCTGCGCATTTTCCTCTCGCCGATGCTTTCTCTGCTGGTCACCGTCCCTGTCACCCTGCTGATCCTGGGGCCACTGGGTTATGAGCTGGGAGCCGGGCTGGCAACGGTCATTTTATGGCTGTACGGCAAGCTGGGTTTTGTGGCAACCGGGCTGCTTGCCGCCGCCCTGCCTTTTATGGTCGCCGCCGGAATGCACAAGCCGATGCTGCCGTACGCTGTTGCCTCTATGAGCCAGTTCGGGCGTGAGATGCTCTATCTGCCGGCATCGCTGGCGCACAACATTGCCGAATCCGGCGCGTGCCTGGCGATTGCACTCAAAAGCAAAGATAAAGTGCTGAAATCCACCGCGTTCTCTGCCGGGATCTCTGCGTTGTTCGGTATTACCGAACCGGCGCTGTATGGCGTAACGCTGCTGAATAAAAAAGCGCTCTACAGTGTGATTCTCGGTGGCGTGGTGGGCGGTGCGTTTATCGGCTGGATGGGTATTCAGGCTTTCGCGCTTGTGGGCCCCGGTCTTGCCAGCATCTCAATGTTCGTCTCGCCAGATAACGCACTGAATATCGTCTGGGCCTTTGCCGGTGCGGGATTGTCGTTTGCCGTGGCATTTATCAGCGCATTACTGCTCTGGCGCGACAAGGTACCGGAAAAAACCGATACCCTGACGTTCACCCGCCCAGTTGAAGGGCAAATCATCCCGCTGGAAAACGTTAATGACGATGTTTTCTCACGCAAAATCATGGGTGACGGGATAGCGATTGTGCCTTCTCAGGGGGTGTTGCGCGCCCCGGCAGACGGCACTGTTGTGAATGTATTTGAAAGTGGTCATGCGCTAAGTCTGCTCACCGATGCCGGTGTCGAGCTGATATTCCATATCGGGATCGACACCATCAGGCTACAAGGCGAGGGCTTCTCAGCAAAAGTAGCCGAAGGTCAGCACGTAAAGAGCGGCGACACGCTGATTGAATTCTCACTGGACACCATTACCGCCGCCGGGCTCGATCCGGTGGTGATGATGGTGGTCACTAACGGCGAACGCTTTTCGCTGACACCAGGTAATACCGACGATAAGAATCCAAATCCTCATATCATCATGACGCTTAAGGAGTCCGTGTAATGGAGAAATCCCTCCCGTTTCCGCAAGGTTTTTTATGGGGTGGCGCAATTGCCGCCAATCAGGCCGAAGGGGCATGGAATGTGGACGGTAAAGGGCCGTCTGTGGCTGACGCTATCACCTGGAAGCCTAATCTGTCCGTGAAGGATTACAGCGGCCATATGGCGCTGACCGACGAGAACATCCGCGACGCGTTCGAAGGTAAAAATGACGTGCTGTACCCGAAACGCCGCGGCATTGATTTCTATCACCACTATAAGGACGACATCGCGCTGTTTGCCGAGATGGGCTACACCGTGCTGCGAGTGTCGATTGCCTGGTCACGTATTTTTCCGACAGGCGAAGATGCTGCGCCAAACGAGGCAGGTCTGCAATTTTACGAGGAGATGTTCCGCGAGCTTCGCCGTCATAATATTGAACCGCTGGTCACGCTTTCTCACTATGAAATGCCGCTGGCGTTGAGCGAAAAATACAACGGCTGGGTACATCGCAATGTGGTGGACGCCTTCGTGCGTTTCAGTAATGTCTGTTTCGACCGCTACAAAGATCTCGTGCGCTACTGGCTGACGTTTAATGAAATAGACAGTATCCATCGCCACCCGTTTACCACGGCAGGTATCCGCGAAGAGAAAAGTCTGCCGGGCAAAGCGAAACAGGATATCTACCAGGGGCTGCATCATCAGTTTGTTGCCTCTGCACTGGTGACGCGCGATTGCCACGCCAAAATTCCGGGCAGCCAGGTCGGGTGTATGCTCACCAAACTCACCACCTACCCGCACAGCTGCCGCCCGGAAGATGTGGAAGCCACGCTGAAGAAAAATCTCGAGAACTACTTCTACGCGGATGTACAAGTGTTTGGCGAATATCCGCCGCTGATCCTGCGCGATCTGGCGAGCCGGGACATTCAGATAGAGATGCTGGCCGACGATCAGCGCATTCTGAAGGATCATACCGTCGATTTCGTCTCCTTTAGCTACTACATGTCGATGACCGAATCGACGCAGCCGGATGTCGAGCGTATCCCGGGTAACACCGTTCTCGGGGTGAAAAACCCGTATCTGCCGGCCTCTGAATGGGGCTGGCAGATTGACCCGGTCGGGCTGAAGATCTCCCTGCTTGAGCTATACGACCGTTACCAGAAGCCGCTGTTTATCGTCGAGAACGGCCTTGGTGCGAAAGATGTGGTCGAAAACGGCGAAATCCACGACAGCTATCGCATCGACTATTTCCGCGCCCACTTCGAGCAAACTTTGGCAGCTATTAATGAAGGGGTGGATGTGATGGGATTCACCACCTGGGGATGCATCGACATTATCAGCGCGGGCACGTCACAGATGTCCAAGCGCTATGGCTTTATCTATGTCGACCAGGACGATGAAGGCAACGGCACGCTAAAACGCCTGAAGAAAGACTCTTTCTGGTGGTACAAAAAAGTGATTGCCAGCAATGGCGCTGACATGAGCTAACCGACCCGGCCGCAGGAATAACCGTGATAACGATAAAAAAATCGCTTAATAACAGTATGCTGCTGGTCGACAACGACCAGCGGGAGATGATCCTGTTCGGCAAGGGGATCGGCTTTGGCGCAAAACCCGGCACCAACATCGATCTTGCGCAGGTAGAGAAAGTTTTCCTGCCGCTGAGCGACCTCAAATCCCGCCATTTTTTATCGTTGACGGACACCATTCCCGCGGCGTTCTTCGATATCAGCCACGACATTCTTACCCTGGCACGCAGCCAGTGCGGGGACAGGCTCAATTCGGTGCTGCTCTTTACGCTCGCAGAACATCTGCACTTTGCCGTGGAGCGCAGCCGCAGCGGGCAAATCATCCGCAATAAGCTCAGTTGGGAAGTGAAGCGCTACTACCCGCAGGAGTACGGCGTGGGGGTGCTGGCACGGGCGCAGGTGAACAATAAGTTTGACGTTGAGTTACCGGAAGACGAAGCGGTGAATATCGCCTTTCATCTGATCAACGCCAGCAGTCAGGATGATGACAGCAGCGCCCACCAGCAGGTTGAGCTGGTGAACCGTATCGCCGAAATCGTGCGCTATAAACTCGGCAAGGCCATTGATACGCAGTCGGTGAACTACATGCGCTTTATTACTCATCTGCGTTACTTTGCAGAGCGGGTGCTGGCGGGGAAGATTGCGCTGAGTGAAACCGAGGATTTTTATCAGGAGCTGATGTGCCACCGCCCGGATGCGATGACGGTGGCGTGGGTGATCCGCGACTATGTGCAGGATAAATATCAGCTCACCTTACCGAAAGATGAGCTGACGTGGTTAAGCATTCATATTAGCCGCTTGATGGATGGGGTGGCGTAAATCACAGGCCGGGCAAGCGCCAGCGCCGCCCGGCAATCGTGCGCAGGAGTTAACCCTGACGCAGGTTCTGCGCCGCCTTCACCATGTTCGCCAGAGCGGCGCGGGTTTCTGGCCAGCCGCGGGTTTTCAGGCCGCAGTCCGGGTTCACCCACAGACGCTCTGCCGGGATACGCTGCGCGGCTTTCTGCAACAGCGCTTCAATCCATTCCACGCTCGGTACGTTAGGGGAGTGAATGTCGTAAACGCCCGGCCCGATTTCGTTCGGGTATTCAAACTCTTCGAAGGACTCAAGCAGCTCCATGTCTGAACGTGACGTCTCAATAGTGATCACATCGGCGTCCAGCGCGGCGATGGAATCCATGATGTCGTTAAATTCGCAGTAACACATGTGTGTGTGGATCTGGGTGTCGTCCTTTGCGACGGCAGCGTTGATGCGAAACGCCTCGACGCCCCACGCAAGATAGGCATCCCAGTCGCTGCTGCGCAGCGGCAAACCTTCACGCAGCGCCGGTTCGTCGATCTGGATAATGCCAATGCCTGCCGCTTCCAGGTCCGCCACTTCATCACGCAGCGCCAGCGCAATCTGTTTCGCGATAGTTTCGCGGGTCACGTCTTCACGCGGGAAAGACCAGCAGAGGATCGTCACCGGGCCGGTCAACATGCCTTTGACGGGTTTGTCGGTCAGGGACTGGGCGTACTTCGCCCACTCAACGGTGATCGCTTCCGGGCGGCTGACATCGCCGATCACCACTGGAGGCTTCACGCAGCGGGAGCCGTAGCTCTGCACCCAGCCATTCTGGGTAAAGACGAAGCCGTCCAGATGCTCACCAAAGTATTCCACCATGTCGTTGCGCTCGGCTTCACCGTGTACCAGCACGTCCAGACCTAAACGTTCTTGCTCCACAATCGCCTGCTTGATGTGTTCAGCGATGCCAGTGCGATAGTTGTTCGCATCCAGGTTGCCCTTTTTGAAGTCCAGGCGCAGGCCGCGGATTTCAGTGGTCTGCGGGAATGAACCGATAGTGGTTGTCGGCCACGCTGGCAGGTTGAAACGGGCACGCTGGGCTTCGGCGCGTACTTCATAGGCGCTCTGGCGCTGGCTGTCCTGAGCGGTGATGGCCGCAAGACGTTTTTCCACTGCCGCGTTGTGCACGCGAGTCGAATGGCGGCGTGCCTGAATCGGTGCGCTCCATTCGCTAATGGCAGCCGTGTCGCCGCTGTTCAGGGCATCGCGTAGCAGCGCCAGCTCTTCACATTTTTGCAGGGCGAACGCAAACCAGCTCTTCACTTCGGCATCCAGACGCGTTTCAACACTCAGGTCAATTGGGCTGTGCAGCAGTGAACAGGAAGAGGCCACCCACAGATCTCGCTTACCCACAATCGCGTGAATCTGGGCATATTTTTCCGTCAAATCAGCACGCCAGACGTTACGGCCATTCACCAGGCCAGCCGAGAGCAGCCAGTCAGCAGGCAGGCGTTTGTGCAGCTCCGCCACATCATCCTTACCGTGGACCAGATCAACGTGCAGGCCCTGTACCGGCAGCGCAGTGATAGTGTCGAGGTTCGGGGTTACCCCTTCAAAATAGGTAGTCAGCAGCAACTTTACCTGGCCTGTGAGCGCGTCATACGCGGGTTTGAAGGCGTTCAGCCACTCTGGTGGAAGCTCCAGTACCAGAGCAGGTTCGTCGATTTGCACCCACTCGATACCGCGTTTTGCCAGCTCCGCCAGCACTTGCTGGTATACCGGCAGGATGTCGTTCAACAGGCTCAGACGGTCAAACTGCTCGCCCTTCACTTTACCCAGCCACAGGTAGGTGACCGGGCCAAGCAGCACAGGCTTCACCTTGTGACCCAGCGCCAGCGCTTCGTCCACTTCATCGAGCAGCTGCGTCCAGGTCAGTTTGAACTGCTGGCCTTTCACAAACTCCGGCACCATGTAGTGATAGTTAGTGTTAAACCACTTGGTCATTTCCGCTGCTGCCGCTGGCTCACCGCTCGGCGCACGGCCACGGCCGATACGGAACAGGGTGTCGAGATCGACCGATCCATCGCTGTTCTGATGACGAGCCGGCACGTTGCCAAGCAGCAGGCTGGTAGTCAGAACATGGTCGTACCAGGCAAAATCGCCCACCGGCAGCAGGTCAATGCCCGCCTGTTTCTGCTGATCCCAGTGACGGGCGCGTAGCTCACGGCCCACGGCCAGCAGCTCTTCACGGGTGGAGTTTCCTGCCCAGTAGCTTTCTTGCGCTTTTTTCAGTTCGCGACGCAGACCAACGCGAGGGAAACCGAGTGTGTGATTGCGGATTGTCATGTTTTCTTCCTCTAATCAATTGTAAATCCTTTGGATTTTGAATTTAGGGAAGGCGGCAAGTTTGCTCATCCCCGGGAGCTTACAGGAGTAAGTGACCGGGGTGAGTAAACGCAGCCAACGCACCATAAATTTAAAAGACGAAGGATTTTAGCCGTCCAGATGTTTACACATCCATAATTGGCAGTTACTGTATATTCCTCAAGCGCAAAATGTTCATGCCGAAGTGAAGGATTTTCATGATCGAGATAAAACACCTGAAAACGCTACAAGCGTTGCGGAACTGCGGTTCTCTCGCAGCGGCTGCGGCCACGCTGCACCAGACTCAGTCCGCCCTTTCACACCAGTTCAGCGATCTGGAACAACGCCTCGGCTTCCGTCTTTTTGTGCGTAAGAGTCAGCCGCTACGCTTTACTCCGCAGGGTGAGATTTTGCTGCAACTGGCAAACCAGGTGCTGCCGCAAATTGCCAGTGCGTTGCAATCCTGCAACGAACCGCAGCAGACAAAATTGCGCATCGCGATTGAGTGTCATAGCTGTATTCAGTGGCTGACCCCCGCGCTTGAGAACTTCCGCCAGAAGTGGCCGCAGGTGGAGATGGACTTTAAATCCGGCGTGACGTTTGACCCACAGCCCTCGCTCCAGCAGGGCGAGCTGGATCTGGTCATGACTTCTGACATCCTGCCGCGCAGCGGCCTGCACTATTCGCCAATGTTTGATTATGAAGTGCGCCTGGTGCTGGCACCGGATCATCCGCTGGCCGCTAAAACGCGCGTCACGCCAGAAGATCTGGCCACGGAAACGCTGCTGATTTACCCGGTGCAACGCAGTCGCCTGGATATCTGGCGTCACTTCCTGCAACCGGCAGGCATCAACCCACAGCTGAAAAGTGTGGATAACACCTTGCTGTTAATTCAGATGGTTGCCGCCAGAATGGGCATTGCGGCGCTGCCGCACTGGGTGGTGGAGAGTTTTGAACGCCAGGGCCTGGTGGTGACCAAAACCCTGGGTGAAGGACTGTGGAGCCGGCTGTACGCTGCCGTGCGCGATGGCGAGCAGCGTCAACCGATTACTGAAGCGTTTATTCGCTCAGCGCGGAACCACGCGTGCGACCATCTTCCGTTTGTGCGGAGCGCGGAGCGACCCAACGGCGATGTACCCACAACGAAGCCAGGATCACCGTTCCCCCAATAATAAAGCTCGGCCAGTGCGGTTGCTCCTGCCAGATAGCCAGGTTAACCAGCAGACCCGCAGGCACATGCACGTTGTTCATGATCCCCAGCGTACCGGCGTCTACTTGTGTAGCGCCGTAGTTCCACATGAAGTATCCCAGTCCTGATGCCACTACACCCAGCCAGACCAGAACGCCCCACTGCACGGAAGTGGTCGGCAGTTTTTGCGGGTTACCGAGCATAAACCACGCTGCCACGGCAACAATAGCCGCCCCCATATAGAACCAGGCAAAGGCGTTATGCTGCGGCATCGGGCGGGTTTCCATCAGGCGTTTGTAACCCACCATGCCAATGGCGAAGCTGATGTTGGCCAGCTGCACAAACATCAGACCGGTCCAGAAGTGGTCGCTCACTTTGTCGTAGCGAATGATCGCCGCACCGACAACTGCCAACAGCGCGCTCAGCGCGTAGCCCCAGCGCAGGCGACGCTTACTCAGCAGATCGTAAATCAGCGTGATATAGAGCGGTGTGAGCACGGTAAACAGCAGGAATTCGGATACCGACAGGTACACGTAAGCGCGGAAGCTGAACAGATACATGATGCCGAGCTGCATTGCCCCCACCAGCATGTACAGCAGAATGGTTTTCAGCGTTTGCCCACGGGTACGCAGAAATGGCAGGAATACCAGCGCCGCCAGCCCCACGCGCATCAGTACCGAGAAGTAGCTGTCCACCGAACCCGCGAGGTATTCGCCAATCAGGCTAAAGGAGAAGGCCCACAGAATAGTGGTGATAATGAGTAGCGCCACAATGCTTATCTCTCTGAAAGAAGGACAGGCATTGTAGCGAACTCTTTAGTTGACAACTGAGCAATAAATAACCGAATGAAGATTATTCAAGGAACAGCTTGCGCAGATATTTCGGCACGGCGTTGTCGGCATTAGAACCGATCACTTCCAGTTCCGGGTGCAGATCCTTCAGACGCTGGTGCGCGTTCTCCATGATGCAGCCTTTACCCGCCATCGAGAGCATTTCCGCATCGTTCATGCCGTCGCCGAAGGCGATGCAGTCTTTCAGTTCAAAGCCCATACGTTGTGCCACCGCTTCCAGCGCGTGACCTTTCGACACGCCACCGGCCATCACTTCCAGGCAGGTTAGCGTAGAGAAGCTAACGTTAACACGGTCACCCCAGCGGGCGTTGATCGCCTGCTCCAGCGGCAGTAACTCTTCATGGCTTTCACAGGTGAAGAACACCTTGCTGATCCCTTCTGGCTCGAGCAGGCCTGGCTCATACAGGGTGTAGTTGAATACTGCTTCTTTGAAGAAACGCATTTCGTCCGGGCGATGGCGGTTCATAAACCACTCATCATCGCGATACACGTTGGTCACGATGTCCGGGTTATTGTGCACCACGCCGAACAGATCGGTGGCGATATCCCGGTCAAGGTTATGCGTGAAAATCAGATTGCCATCGGTGTCGTGTACGCGCGCACCGTTGGAGGTGATCATGTAGGCTTTGATGTCCAGGTTATCGCGGATCTGCCCCACGTCCACGTGGTGGCGACCGGTGGCAAACACGAAGTTCACGCCACGGGCAGTCAGGAGCTTCAGGGTTTCTTTCGCAAAAGGCGATAAGGTGTGATCGGGGGAAAGCAGCGTGCCATCTAAGTCAGATGCAACAACCTGGTACATAGGGAAATTTAACCTCAATAGAAAATCAGTTATGCCTGTCGAAAAATTCGACAATGGCGTTGAGCGCGACTGAGCGCATGGTGTCCTTTTCAAAAAGGATCTCATGGTACGCGCCATTTATGACCAGCGGTTTACCCCCTTCACAAGGGTGACCGGCGGCGGCACGCAGTTCACAAAAGCGGTCGTGCATACGGTTATCAACCACACGTTCTTCTTCGGCCTGAAGCAGTAATGTCGGTGTGTTATCATCGCCAGCGCCCGCCAGCGCCTGCTCACCGGCAAGAATGCCTTCCCGTACCCAGTGATAGGTGGGGCCGCCAACGCGTAAACGCGGTTCATCGGCATAAAAACGCAGGTTACGACGGTATCGCTGTCGGCTATGAGTCAGCACGTTCATCGTATACGGCAGTGCGCGCCAGCGCCCTGTTCCGATAGCATAACCTTCCCGAATACGCTGATGGCCCTCAGCCCAGTCGAGAATATGGCGTACCATCCAGTCAGGAAAACGCATCACGATGCCAAACATGGGCGCGCTGAGCGCAATGGCATCACACTGATGCGAATGGCGCTGCAAGAACAGCGTGGCAATGGCACCGCCCATTGAATGCGCGAGAATATAGCGTTTTCGCCAGGGGCCGGGCTGCACTTCCTGCTGCCAGAATGCCGCAAGATCGTCGACATAATCGCTGAAATTATCCACGTGACCACGGTGGGTGTCCGACAGCATTCGCCCGGAAAGCCCCTGCCCGCGATGGTCAATAATCAGCACGTCAAAACCCATGTGGAAAAGGTCATATGCCAGCTCGGCATATTTGACGTAACTCTCAATGCGACCCGGGCAAACCACAATGACCCGATCGTTTTTTTCAGCCCGAAAACGGACGAAGCGTACAGGAACATTGCCCACTCCGGTAAATCCGGCCTCTTCACGCTGACGCCAGAACTCGGTAAGCGGGCCCATAGAGAAAGCAGCAAATGCGTTTTCTCGAGTTTCCCAATCCTTTTTCTGCTGAAACATCGGGTTTCCACCCCTGTAAGCCAAGGAATATCGTTTTTTCGTGACAGGTCACAAAATGACTCAACAATAGCGTATTGTGGCATAAAAACAGACGATTCGGGAGTTTCAAATGACCTTCGAGTGGTGGTTCGCTTACCTGCTGACATCCATCATCCTCAGCCTTTCACCGGGCTCTGGCGCGATTAACACCATGACCACCTCCATCAACCACGGCTATCGTGGTGCGGCAGCATCGATTGCCGGTTTGCAGACCGGGCTGGGCATTCACATCGTGCTGGTCGGTATCGGCCTGGGGACCCTGTTCTCCCGTTCGGTGCTGGCGTTCGAAGTGCTGAAATGGGCCGGTGCGGCGTACCTGATTTGGCTCGGTATTCAGCAGTGGCGTGCGGCGGGTTCTATCAACCTGAACACCCTTGCGCAGGCACAAACGCGTGGGCGTCTGTTTAAGCGCGCAGTATTTGTTAACCTGACCAACCCGAAAAGTATCGTCTTCCTTGCTGCTCTGTTCCCGCAGTTTATCGTGCCGCATCAGCCACAGGTAATGCAGTACGTGGTGCTCGGGGCGACCACCATCATTGTCGATATCATTGTGATGATTGGTTACGCGACACTGGCGCAGCGGATTGCGGCGTGGATTAAAGGGCCTAAACAGATGAAGGCCCTGAATAAAGTGTTTGGTTCGCTGTTTATGCTGGTTGGCGCGCTGCTTGCGTCAGCGCGTCATGCTTAGCGAGAAATGATGAGATGAATGCCGAAGCCGGTGAACAACGCACCGGCAAAGCCGTCAATCCACTTCGCAACACGCTGATACCCACGACGCATTGCTGGTAAGGCGAACAGGCTCGCCACAATAGTAAACCAGGCGAACGTCTCAACGACGATCAGCAGGAAGATACCCCAACGCGCACCCGCGCCCACGCTATCACCCACAAACAGAGAGAACACGGAGCCGAAATAGATAATCGCTTTCGGGTTTGCCAGGTTAGTCAGTAGCCCTTTCACAAAGCTGCGGCCACCGGTTGCCAGCTCAACTTTTGGCTCTTCCGGCTTTTTCTCTTCTTTCTTCAGCGCCCCGCGCAGCATCTGGTAACCCATCCAGCACAGATACAGGCCACCACCGACCATAATGATGTTATGCAGCCAGGCCATCTTCGCGAGGATCAGGTTCAGGCCCAGCAGCGCCACCGCCGCCCAGACCATAACGCCCATGGTAATACCGAGCACCCCCATCATCGCCTCTTTGCGGGAGCGGCTGACGGCAGTTTGTGACACGAAGAAAAAGTCAGGGCCCGGGCTCATCAGGGCAACAATGTGCACTAACGCCACGGTGAGAAATAGCATTAACATAATTAACTCGCGGGGAAATAATTTAGTGAGTCACCATCCTGGCACTTTTTAGCCCGGCTGACTACTCCTCATCATCACCGTCGGCGTGAGAGCGAATGAGTGCCATAAACTCCTTCCCAAAGCGCTCAAGCTTACGCGTGCCAACGCCGTTGACGCTGAGCATCTCACTGGCGCTGAGCGGCATCTGTTCGGCCATCTCAATCAACGTCGCGTCGTTAAAGACCACGTACGGCGGGATATTCTCTTCATCCGCGATAGCTTTACGCAGCTTGCGCAGTTTGGCAAACAGCTTGCGGTCGTAGTTGCCGCCGTAGGATTTCTGCATCACACGCGGCTTGAGCGCGATAACGCGCGGCACGGCGAGCTTCAGTTCGACATCACCGCGCAGCACCGGGCGCGCCGCTTCGGTGAGCTGAAGCGCAGAGTGCTGGGCAATATTCTGGGTGGCAAACCCCAGATGAATAAGCTGGCGGATAATACTGACCCAGTGCTCGTGGCTCTGGTCTTTGCCGATACCGTAAACGGGCAGCTTGTCGTGGCCCATATCGCGAATACGCTGGTTGTTCGCGCCACGCAGCACTTCCACCACATAGCCCATGCCAAAGCGCTGATTCACGCGATAGATAGTCGAGAGCGCCTTACGCGCATCCATCAGGCCATCGTACTGTTTTGGCGGGTCAAGGCAGATATCGCAGTTGCCGCAGGACTCCTGCCGCCCTTCGCCAAAGTAGTTGAGCAGCACCAGACGACGACAGGTTTGCGCTTCAGCAAAAGCCCCCATCGCGTTGAGCTTGTGGCGTTCGATATCCTGCAATTGCCCCTGCGGTTTCTCTTCCAGGCAGCGGCGCAGCCAGGCCATATCCGCCGGATCGTAGAACAGCATCGCTTCCGCAGGCAGGCCGTCACGCCCGGCGCGGCCGGTTTCCTGGTAGTAGGATTCGATATTGCGCGGAATGTCGAAATGCACCACAAAGCGCACGTTGGGCTTGTTAATCCCCATACCGAACGCCACCGTGGCGACCACGATTTGCAGGTCATCGCGCTGGAATTTCTCCTGCACGTCAGCTCGGATGTGGTTTTCTAACCCGGCATGATACGCCGCCGCGCTAAAGCCACGGTTTTGCAGACGCGCGGCAGTGTCTTCCACTTTTGCGCGGCTGTTGCAGTAAATGATGCCAGACTTGCCGCGCTGCTCCTGCACGTAGCGTAAGAGCTGATCCAGCGGCTTGAATTTTTCCATCAGCATGTAGCGGATGTTTGGGCGGTCGAAGCTGCTGACCTGAATAAAGGGATCGTTCAGCCCCAGCAGACGAACAATATCCAGCCGGGTGGTGTCATCAGCCGTCGCGGTAAGCGCCATAAACGGCAGCTCGGGGAAACGCTGACGCAGTTGACCGAGGGCCGCGTATTCCGGGCGGAAATCGTGTCCCCACTGGGAGATACAGTGTGCCTCATCCACCGCCAGCAGCACCGGGTTCCAGTGCGCCAGATGTTCAAGGAAGTTATCCAGCATCAGGCGTTCAGGCGCAATGTACAACAAGCGGATCTGCCCGGTACGGCAACCCGCCATGACCTCAAGTTGCTGCTCACGGGTTTGCGTGGAGTTAAGACAGGCCGCCGCGACGCCGTTGGCAAGCAGCTGATCCACCTGGTCTTTCATCAGTGAGATAAGCGGTGAAACCACGACCGTCAGGCCGTTCAGCACCAGCGCGGGAACCTGATAACAGAGCGATTTCCCGCCGCCGGTCGGCATCACCACCAGGCAGTCGCGACCGTCCAGTACGGTGTCGATGATGGTTTCCTGGCCAGGGCGGAACTGCTGGTAGCCAAAGGTTTCGTGCAGAACCTGTTTAGCCAGCGATTCCTGATTCAATACTTCCGCCTGCGCCACGTTAACCCCATTTGCCAGAAATAAAACAGGCGCTATTTTCAGCGCCTGAGAGAGAAACTTCAACGTTTAACGCAAAAACATTCGAGCGGTCTAGAAAATATCATTCAGCATCACGCCCACACCGACGCGGGTTTGATTGAAGTTATAATCGATAAGTGACTCGCCGTAACCACTGTATACCTGCGTATAAAGACGCACATGTTTGCTCACCGGATAGCTCAGGCCCACTTCCGCGCCGCCGTAGCCGGTATTCCAGTTGTACTGCCCTTTCGCGCTCAGCACCGCATCACCTAACTGGTAGCCAATTTTGAGCTGGTAGTAACCCATGTATTTGGTGATATCCGGGTTGTCGTCCGTGGCACCCACCACGTACCACGGCTTAACTTCCACCATCCAGTTACCGTTTTGCGCCATCAGGCGGGTATAAACCCGGTTCCAGCTGCGCGAAGTGGGGTCGGCGCGGCCATTGGAGTCGTGGTTAAAGCCCATCTCCACATCGCGCAGCGTCCAGCCGGCAAATTCGTAATCAGTTGCAAAGCCGAGGAACAGCTGCGGTTCATAGTTGGTTTCACGAAACGGCGAGGACTCGCCGCTGTTTGAAAGCTGCCACCAGGATTTTTGCGTATAAGAAGCACCCAGCACCGAGTTTGGCCCTAAGATGCCGCGCCAGAACGGGAATGCCAGACTGAGCTGGTACTTCACTTCATCTTTGCGCGCATTATCAGACCAGCTGTAAGACTTAATCGCCTCTTTGTTGATATCGCTGGTCCAGGTGTAGAGCAAATAGTTGGTGTCATACGGGTAGAGCGTGAACGGATTGTCATGCTCCTGAAGTAAGTTAGCGATAATGCTGCCGCGAACGGCTGGCGTATCGTGTACTTCATTCACTGTCGCTTCCTGCGCATATGCTGTGAGGGGCAGCGCAACCGCCGCCAGTAACCAACCCAGATACGTCCGCATCGGTGGTGTTCTCCTGCAAATATTGAGATTTCATGAATAGTTTTATGGCGGACATTCTACAGACTTCCGCACTAACTTCCGCCTCCTCGTTTCTGAAAGTGGAATTCCTTATTGTTGAGGCATAAAATCAACATTTTATTAACAATAAGGACGTCATTTCTCATGTCAGCCACGCTAACCGCCGAAGAAGCTTTAAAACTCGTGGGCGAGATCTTTGTTTACCACATGCCGTTTAACCGCGCGCTGGGGCTGGAACTGGAACGCTACGAGAAAGACTTTGCCCAGCTCAGCTTCAATAATCAGCCGATGATGGTGGGCAACTGGGCGCAAAGCATTTTGCATGGCGGGGTGATTGCTTCTGCACTGGATGTAGCGGCGGGGCTGGTCTGCGTGGGCAGTACGCTGACGCGTCACGACACCATCAACGAAGACGAATTGCGCCAGCGTTTATCGCGGATGGGTACCATCGATTTACGTGTCGATTATCTGCGCCCTGGACGGGGAAATCGCTTTACCTGTACCAGCAGCCTGTTGCGCGCAGGCAACAAAGTCGCCGTCGCCCGTGTCGAACTGCATAACGAAGAACAGGTGTATATCGCCAGCGCAACCGCCACTTATATGGTGGGTTGATGCCGCAAAATCGGGTAAAGTTAGTTCACTTTTTTGTAACGGATTTTCCCGATGGATGCTAAACAGACGCGGCAGGGCGTGTTACTCGCTCTGGCCGCTTATTTTATTTGGGGTGTCGCTCCGGCGTACTTCAAGCTTATCGCTTATGTACCGGCTGACGAGATCCTCACTCACCGCGTAATCTGGTCCTTCTTCTTTATGATTGCCCTGATGAGCATCAGCCGTCAGTGGTCAGGCGTCAAAACGCTGCTAAAAACCCCAAAGAAGGTCTTCCTGCTGGCGCTCTCTGCGGTGCTGATTGGCGGCAACTGGCTGCTGTTCATCTGGGCGGTGAATAACCATCATATGCTCGAAGCGAGCCTCGGGTATTTTATTAACCCGCTGGTGAACATTGTGCTGGGGATGATTTTCCTCGGCGAACGCTTCCGCCGTATGCAGTGGCTGGCGGTCATTCTGGCGTTCTGCGGCGTGCTGGTGCAACTGTGGACCTTTGGCTCGCTGCCGGTTATTGCCCTGGGGCTGGCGTTCAGCTTTGCGTTTTACGGGCTGGTGCGTAAGAAAATCGCCGTTGAAGCGCAAACCGGCATGTTGTTCGAAACCCTGTGGCTGCTGCCCGTGGCCGCGATTTATCTGTTTGGTATTGCCGACAGCGCCACCAGCCATATGGGCAGCAACCCGTGGTCACTGAATCTGATGCTGATGGCCGCAGGTGTGGTGACAACCATCCCGCTGCTGTGCTTTACCGGTGCGGCAACGCGCCTGCGCCTCTCTACGCTGGGCTTCTTCCAGTACATTGGCCCAACGCTGATGTTCCTGCTGGCAGTGGTGTTTTACGGCGAAGTGCCGGGCGCGGATAAGATGGTGACGTTCGCGTTTATCTGGGTTGCACTGGCGGTATTCGTCGCGGATGCGATTTATACCCAGCGCAGGGTGCGCAAAGGGCTGTGATGTTGCCCTCACCCTAACCCTCTCCCACAGGGAGAGGGAATTCGATCGTAGGGCGGGTAAGCTCAGCGCCACCCGCCTGATTTTTACAGCCAGTTACGACGCTTAAAGTACAGATACGGCGCAAGCCCGGCGAGGATCATAAAGATAATCGCACCCGGGTAACCAAAGCTCCAGCGCAGCTCCGGCATAAACTCAAAGTTCATCCCGTAGCTTGATGCAACAAGCGTAGGCGGCAGGAACACCACAGATACCACCGAGAAGATCTTGATGATGCGGTTCTGCTCGATATTGATAAAGCCCATTGCCGCCTGCATCAGGAAGTTAACTTTCTGGAACAGGGATTCGTTGTGCGGCAGCAGGGATTCGATATCGCGCAGGATCTCACGCGCCTGCTCCAGCTGACCACCCGGCAGACGCGCTTTACGCACCAGGAAGTTCAGCGCACGCTGGGTATCCATCAGACACAAACGCACCTTCCAGCCGATATCTTCCAGCTCCGCCAGTGTGGAAAGGGCTTCGTCATATTCATCACCCTGATGGCCTTCCATGATCACGCGGCTGAGCTTTTCCAGATCGCTGTAGATGTTTTCAATCTCATCCGCCAGCTGTTCGATTTTGGTTTCAAACAGATCGAGCAGCAGCTCGTAGGCGTTTCCGTCGACCATTGCCTGGCTACGGGCGCGCATTCGGTAGAGACGAAACGCAGGTAATTCACGCTCACGCAGGGTAAACAGGCGACCATCGCGGATGGTAAATGCCACGGTGGAGTTACCGGCGTGATCTTCGGCATCTTCAAAGAAGAAGAAGGAGTGGATGTGCAGGCCGTCTTCGTCTTCAAAAAAACGGGCCGATGCTTCGATGTCTTCCAGTTCTGGACGGGTTGCCAGGCTTTGCCCCAGCTCGGATTGTACGCGAAGGCGTTCATCGTCGTCCGGCTCGACCAGATCCACCCATACTGCATCAATGAGGGGCTGCGACTCTTCGGCTTCAAGCCGAGTCAGTCGGTTATTTTCGAGTTGAAATGCGCTCAACATGACCGGGACTCCCAATGCAAAAAATATCGGACAGTTCGGTGGGCACACAGAAACAAATTGGGTT
>Ga0153918_1000300_pt1 | contig 26932 bp, 20 predicted proteins | sample TSFL002MetaG_FD_104687 | JGI IMG/M metagenome (GOLD analysis project Ga0153918, IMG submission 104687) | Attine ant fungus gardens microbial communities from Florida, USA - TSFL002 MetaG | ecosystem: Host-associated > Fungi > Mycelium > Unclassified | place: USA: Florida, Paynes Creek Historic... | reverse complement strand
TAAAGCCGGCTACGAAATTGCCGCCGAACAATTTGAACTGCCTGTACACCATGCATTGCCAACGGCCCATAATGGCGGTACGCTTAACTATACTGACAACAACGGAACCATCACTGTTAACGGCGGCGGTTTCTCGGTAGTGTTTGATAAACAGGCAGGCACGCTATCTAGCCTGCAATCCAATGGTCATGAACTGCTCCAAACCGATGGCGGTCCGCGCTTACATTTGTGGCGTGCCCCGCATCAGCAAGATGATCTTTACGCCTACAAAGTTTGGGACAGCCTGGGCGTTACACACCTGACCTGGAGCGCGGCAATGGTACAGGTTAAACAGCCCGACAACCATACTGTGAGTATTACCACTTTGTTAAAAGGCACAGGTAATGCCGGCTTTGTGGTTAACCATACCGCCACATACACCATTTATGGTGATGGCAACATCCGCGTACAGAACCATGTATCATCAAAAGATTCTGACATGGTGATTGCGCGCCTGGGGGTGCGTATGTTACTTAACCAGGGACTGGAAACCTTCCAATACTTAGGTCGCGGACCAATGGAAAACTATCCCGATAGAAAAACAGGATCAGACGTAGCGCTATATACCAGCACTGTTACCCGCCAGCTGACGCCGTATGAGAAACCGATGGAATGCGGCAACCACGAGGATGTACGCTGGGCCGCCTTGAGTAATAAAGCGTTGGGTACCTTAAAAGTTGCAGGCGATCAGCCACTACAAGTATCAGCACTGCCTTATACCGATGAGCAGATGAACGCTACAGAGTACCGCATTGATCTGCCCAAGCGCAATGCCACAGTGCTGTGTGTTTCGGCTAAAACGTTAGGCGTAGGCTCTCACTCCTGCGGACCGATGCCATTGCCGAAGTATGAGCCGCTGCTGCATGAATCAGACTTTGTATATACGATCAGTTTATCGAAGTAATGCCTGTTCAAGCGTCCAAGTTGAAGATTGCAAGGTGTGGACGCTGAATATCGCAAACGTGAACACTTGCTCTAGGCCCAGTCTAGCGCAGACGCTTGGCTGAGCGAGAGAAAAATAAAGCCCGGTTACAGAGGTGTAACCGGGCTTTATTACTTAAATAGCCTGTGGCTCTTCACTTCAAAACGACAATCGCCTTATCATCTCCCACAGGCAACTTGAGATTTGATTTAGTGAAATCTTTTACATCCTTCAATGCCACAGCAGGCAAAGTTTTAGCGTGTGGTATAACCACGTTATCAAGCTTCAAGCCTTTCACATCATCAAAAACCATTGCAGTGCGCAAGTCTGGCTTTTGATATCTGAAGTTGACGTTTTTGAAGGTGATGTTCTCTGCGTGCCGTACATACATGGCCCAGGCTGGCAGCTCGCCAAACATAGAGAACTCAGGGTACTCGGGCGTTTTCTCGGGGATGGTGTGCAGCGAATCTAAGCTTACGGTTTTGATGCGCGTGTCATAACCGCCTGCATACACCACATTGATATTTTCCAGGGTTACATCACGCACCGGCTGTTCTGCCAGACCGGCAATTACACAAGGGAATACATGATGATCGCCTTCAACAATAGGCCCCTCCATCGGGTAACCTTTGTCGGGCTTGCCTTTGGGGATCTGCACGTTTACGTTACCAATATAAATATGCTTCATGCTGCTGCTTACGGTATCTTTGTTACGATGCCCCACCCTGATGAAGATGGCGTTGCCAGTGTTGCGGGCGTTGATATCGCGGATATCGATATTTTCCATAAAGCCGCCGTCAACCGTTTCAATGGCAATGGCCGAGCGATAGGTATCATAGATCTCAATATTCTTTATCGTTACGTTTTTAAATCCACCGCGAGATGCCGTACCAAACTTAATGGCGCTGGCGCTGGAACGTACCTTGCAATCGGCAATATAGATCTGATCGCAAAAATGGTTGCGGTCTTCAGATTTGATGCAGATACCGTCGTCATCAGCATTAAAAAAACTATTGGTAACGCGCACATTTTTACAGTCTACAATATCGATACCATCGTTGTTCCAATAAATATTGCTTTCTACGTTGATGCTGTCTACCACCAGGTCCTCACAAAATTTGTAATCCTGCACCCAGTCTATGCCGTTTTTAATGGAGATACCTTTAATCTTCACGCCGTGGCAATCTGTAAAGGCGATGAGTTTGGGGCGATTGCGTTCCTCCGGCTGTTTCTGGTGCCATGGATTATAGATTTGCCAGGTGGCATCCTGCATCTCGCCATTTTTAAGCATGCGGAACAGATCGGCCAGCAAGCGTTCGCCCTGACCATCAATGGTACCGGGACCGGTAATGGCGATATCTTTTTGTCCGTTAGCACTAATGAGCGGTATGGCGTTCCCCATGCTGTAATCTTTGCGGATGGGGCTGCCCAGCAACACGGCATTTTTGCTCAGGTACAGGTTTACACCTGATTTAACTACGATGGGCGCCGTCATAAAACTGCCGGCAGGTACAACTACTGTTCCGCCGCCGTGGGCGCTGGCATCATCTATCGCTTTTTGAATGGCCTGGGTATTATTAATTTTGCCGCCTGACTGTGCGCCGTAAGCGGTAATATCATAAGTTTTAGACTGCGCAACGGCCAAAACCGGCAAACACAGCATAAGGCAGGTACTTAAAAATTTCATAGCCTGTAAAGTTATAATAGGTTTTGTAAAATTGATTTCGATGGTTTATACCGAGATGCTACGGCAATAAGCTAAAATGAGGGTTTTTAGCTCATCCATAGCAATATTTCACCATAAATATTTACGAAACCGATTACGTTGTTTCCATAATGTTAAACTAAACCGAAATGGAAAAGCTCAAATCTTTTTCTACAGTATAAATCAATACTTGTCGCATTTCCCCCCGCCATTTGTCGGTTTTGCTCTATTACATTTTAGATATTTCTTAGAAATTTGTATAACAAGATAATCACTCTTAAACAACCAGACATTAAGAACCAATATGGGAAATATAGTATTATTTATGCACGCATCGCTGGATGGCTTTGCTGCCGGAAAAAATGGCGAGATGCGCTGGATACACGTAGATGAGGAGCTTTTTGACTATGTGGGCGACAGGATTGCAAAAACTAATACCGCACTATATGGGCGGGTGACCTTTGAAATGATGGAGAGCTATTGGCCAACTGCAGCAGATCAACCCAATGCAAGCAAACACGACAGGGAGCACGCTGCCTGGTACAAAAATGCGCACAAAGTAGTATTGTCAAACACGCTGGACCAAGCAGCGTTTACCAATACAACGGTGATTGGTAAGGATTATGCCACAGCTATTCCCAAATTAAAGGAAGAAACCACAGGTGATATCCTGGTATTTGGTAGCCCGACCGCAACACACGCCCTGTTGGCAGAAAACCTGATTGATGAATGCTGGCTTTTCATAAACCCGGTGTTATTGGGCGATGGCATCCCGGTATTTAAAGACATTAAAGAACAGCAGAACTTAAAACTTATAAAAACGCACGTTTTCAGTTCAGGTGTAGTTTGCCTGCAACACGAAGTACAACGTTAAAAAGCCAACTGATACAAAGGCTGTCCGGGAGGTTGGACAGCCTTTGTCTTTACTGACAAAACCGGTCGGATATAACTTTTTTATTTGTCTCTCTCCCGATCGCGTTAAGGAAAATTCAACCCTGATTTAAACTATTGACCATTAGTGATATTTTTAAGCAAATTAAAAAATCCCTTCTTCCGCTCACTATTGATCTGCCAATCTACCGGTACGCTTTGGAAACCGTCCTCATACTTTTCTCCTTCCCGCCGGTAATCAAAGTATCCCCAGGAGGCGTGCAGTTTTAGTGCACTCACCAGATTGTTATCGGCTTTGTCAAAATCATAATGATCATCTTCGTTAAATAATACCGGGATCAGTCGTTGGGTTTGAGCCCGCGTTTCGGTTACCATCTGTGCAATACGTTCCGGCTTTTCTACCTTATTGCCGTGGATCAATAGAAAATCTGCAACATCAGCTACTTTAGCTGTTGGGATGGCATTGCCACGAAAGCTCGTGCTTACCAACAAATGGAAATCGCCTTGATGCATAGCCTTTACCCGGGCAATCAGCTCATGTATCCTTGGGGCGGCCAGTATCGGGTGATGATAGGTTACATCGCATTCATTGTCCACCTCAACCATTACATTGTGGTAGCCTTGTTGTAGCAACCAGTTGGTGGCATTATCAACGGCATTTAAAACTGCTTTTTCATCCCGCAGATGCTCGTCCTGCCCCTGGTAAAAGTAGCCGAGTATGACTACCATCCCCAAATCATCCGCCCGGTCAAGTATCTTTTTCAATCGCTTCAGGTAGGGCTTTTTAAGGTTGCCTTGTGCATCAAATGCAGTATTAACCCAGCCATGATTGCCGTAGCCGATAGGGCTGCCGCCCTGCAAGTTCAGTGTAAAGGCCAGAAGACCGTGCTGACGCCAGCTTTTCATGGCTGCAAGAAATTCATTGGTATTTCTATCCGAGTCCCATTTACCGGTATCGGGATACTTAAACAGATCCCTGGTGGCCGGGTTCTCATCATCAAAAATACCCTGCACCATTCGCGAGTTGAACAATAAGCCTTCTATCCGGTGCCCATTCCAGGTTACTCCCTGATAGGTGATCTTGCCATTAATATAAAAATCATCACTTTTAATACTTACAAACGTTTTAGGTACGACGGCTAATACCGGGATACAGCAAAGTAAAAGAAAGCAAAAAGTTAAGGTCAGTTTGTTCATCGCTCGTCTCATGGATATTTAGAGTTCAATCACGATTGAATATAGCAACTTATTGGCAAAGACCGATGCTCATTGATGTCGCATTTTACCCTTTTAATTGCCGCATCCCCACCGCTTGCCTTGTGATATGATTGCCGAACTTTACATCATAACAAATTCAGTTCTAAATCAGTTACCTAAAAGAACAGGAGAAAATACCATGAGAAAAATAATCGTTCTATCATTCCTCACCTTAGATGGCGTAATGCAGGCACCAGGCGGTCCGGAAGAAGACACATCAAACGGCTTTCAATACGGCGGCTGGACGGCACCCTATGGCGATGAAACATCCGGCCAGGTGATGCAGAAACAAATGGAACCTGCAGACCTGCTGCTGGGCAGAAAAACTTTCGAAATTTTTGCCGGCTACTGGCCACAACATGCCGACTACTGGCCCGGTGTTAATGAGGTTACCAAATATGTACTATCCAACACCATAGATCAGTCCGACTGGCAAAACTGCGTTTTTCTGAACACGGTTGATGATATTCAAAAGTTGAAAAACACCGAAGGTCGCGATCTTAAGATCTGGGGCAGCAGCAAACTAGTTCAGCTACTGCTAAAACATAACCTGGTAGACGAATTCTGGCTCAACATACACCCCGTGATTTTGGGTAAAGGCAAGAAGCTGTTTGATGACGGCGCTACTCCTTCAGCATTTAAATTGGTGGAAAGCCATGTTACGCCAAGTGGCCTCATTATGACTAATTATCAACGCGCCGGGGAAGTGAAGACGGGAACGGTGGGTGCGTAAAGAGAAGCAATCCCGTCGCATGCTATAGCCCTGCGATGGGATTGCTTCGTCACCCCTACACATTTTCCTCGCAATGGCACAATGGGAAAGCCTCCAATTATTAGAATCATACAATCAGCGGTAAAACCAAAAAGCCGCCCCGGTTTTACCCTGGAACGGCTCTGATTAAAAACAATAAAACGTATTTCCTTAATTATCCTTTGATCATTACGTGACCACTGTTGACTTTCTTTTTGTAGCTCCAGTAGAACACGATTGGGAACACAAACAGGTTGAAGATGGTATTGGTAATCAAGCCGCCAATTACCACAATGGCCAGCGGTTTTGATGCCTCTGAACCGATGCCGTGTGATAGCGCTGCAGGTAACAAGCCGATAGCGGCCATCATGGCGGTCATAATTACCGGGCGCATCCTGTCCGCCACACCGGCGCGCAGTGCGTCAGGGAAGGATGGGTAGATATCGTGCTTCAGATCGCGGATGTTTGATTTGAATTTGGAGATCAATATCACGCCATTCTGTACGCAAATACCAAACAGGGCAATGAAGCCGATACCTGCCGATATGTTAAAGTTAACCCCTGTGATCAGCAGCGCTAAAATGCCGCCCATAATGGCAAACGGTACGTTGTTCAACACCAGCAACGAGTCGCGGAAATTGCCGAACAGGATGAACAGGATAAAGAAGATGATCAACAAACTCACCGGCACCGCTTGCGACAGGCGCTGGGTTGCACGTTGTTGGTTCTCAAAATCACCCGCCCATTCCAGGTGGTAATCTTTTGGCAGCTTGATCTTGGCATTTACCTTGGCTTGCGCCTCGGCAATGGTGCTGCCCATATCACGGCCGCGGATAGAGAACTTGATAGCACCGTAACGACTGTTCTTATCGCGATAGATCATACTTACACCCGTCGTTTTGCGGATGTTAGAAATCTCGCGCAGCGGCACGCTACCACCGGCCAGCGTTGGCACACGCAAATCTCCGATAGACTCCTGGTTGTTACGGAAATCTTCCGGATAACGGATGCGCAGGTCAAACTTCTTTTCGCCCTCGTAGATCTGCGTTGCCGCGCGACCGCCGATAGCTGTTTCAATCACCGCGTTAGCATCGGCAGCAGTTACACCGTATTGGGCCATTTTGTCCTGGTTCAAATCAATCTGCAACTCAGGCTGACCCATATCGCGCAGGATACCCAAATCCTCAATACCACGCACACCTTTTAATATGGCGTAGATCTGCTCCTCGCGGCTTTCGATGTATTTATAGTCCTCCCCAAACATTTTTACCACGATAGAACCTTTTACGCCGGATACGGCTTCCTCTACGTTATCAGAAATTGGCTGCGAGAAGTTAAGATCGATACCGGGATAAAACTTCAGTTTCTCCTGCATCCGCTGGATCAGTTCTTCTTTGGTCTCCTTGCGTTTCCATTCATCCTGCGGATAAATATCTACGTGAAACTCAATGTTATAGAACCCGGTAGCATCGGTACCATCATTTGGCCGCCCGGTTTGCGAGATCACTTGTTTTACCTCGTCAAAACTCAGGAAGATCTTGCGCATCTCGTTAGCCAGTTTTACAGATTCATCCAGCGAGGTACTGAGCGGACCGGTAGCACGCACATAAATAGAACCCTCGTTCAGCTCCGGCAAGAACTCTGAACCCAGCAAACTAAAGCAACCCAGGCTGACGATTAATGAAATAAGCGCCACGGTAAATGCAATTTTGCGGCCCTTAAAACAAACGTTGTAGAAACGCATGGCATGCTTGGATACAAACTCCACAAACACGTTGTGACGCTCGCGCACATTCTTTTTCAACAATACACTTGAAAGAGCCGGTACCAGAGTAAAGGTGAGCAGCAATGCACCCAGCAAGGCAAAGCTCAGCGTCCACGCCAGTGGCGAGAACATTTTACCTTCTACTTTCTGGAAACTAAAGATGGGCAGCAAGCCGGTAATAATAATGGCTTTGGCAAAAAAGATGCCCTTACCATTTACCTGACAAGCCTGACGGATCAGCCCCAGCTTGCTCAGCTTGTTGAAGCGCTCCATACCCATCTCTTTAGCCTTATGGTCAAGCAGTACAAAGATACCCTCTACCATCACCACCGCTCCGTCTATAATAATACCAAAGTCAATGGCACCCATAGAGAGCAGGTTGGCCGACATGCCCTTCAGCTTCAAACACATAAAGGCAAACAGCAGCGCCAGCGGAATGATGACCGCCACAATAACGGTAGTGCGCCAGTCGGCCATAAAGAGCAGTACAATAACGGTTACAAAGATGATACCCTCGGTCATGTTATGCAGTACCGTGTGGGTAGCAAAGTTCACCAAGTCTTCCCGATCGTAGAACGTTTTGATCTTTACGTCTTCCGGTAAAATGCTATTGTTAAGCGCCGCAATCTTTTCTTTCAGGGCGGCAATAACCACGCTTGGATTTTCGCCTTTACGCATTACCACAATGCCTTCTACCACATCAGGGTCCATATCACGGCCCACCTGGCCCAAACGCGGTAGGGCAGATTCGGTTACTTCGGCAATAGTTTTTACGTAAACAGGCGTGCCTTTTACGTTATTTACTACGATGTTTTTGATCTCGTTGATGTTATTCAACAGGCCGATCCCACGCACCACGTAAGCCTGTCCGCTTTGCTGAATCACATCGCCGCCTACGTTTACGTTGCTTTTAGAAACCGCGTCAAAAAGTTGCAGCGGGGTAATGTTGTACTGTACGGCTTTCTCGGGGTTGATGGTAATCTGGTAAGTTTTCACCTCACCGCCAAAGCTGTTCACATCGGCAATACCGGGTACGGCTTTAATCTCGCGGTCAACCACCCAGTCTTCAATGGTTTTCAGCTCGCGTACGGAGCGGCGGTTACTGGTCAGGGTAAAACGATAGATCTCGCCGGTTGGGCCATAAGGCGGCTCAATTTCAGGCGATACACCATCGGGCAGGTTTGCCTCATCAATATGGTTGTTTATCTGTAAACGCGCGAAGGCATAATCTACATCATCATCGAAAGTGATCTTTACTACTGATAAACCAAACAGTGATGATGAACGCACACTCACTTTTTTCTCGGCCGGGTTCATGGCCAGCTCAATAGGGCGGGTCACAAATTTCTCCACTTCCTCGGCAGAGCGGCCCGGCCATTGGGTAATGATGGTAACCGAGGTATTGGTTACATCCGGAAACGCATCAATGGGAATATTTTTGAAGCTGATATAACCGGCAACGGCCATCAGCAGGGTGATAAAAAAGATAAACACCCGGTTTTTGAGTGCAAAAGAGAGCACTCCTTTTATAAACTTGTTCATGGCGTTTAGTCTTTTAATGATTCATACAGGTATACCTGGCGCGAAGCCACCACACGCTGTCCCGGCTGCAAACCTTTGCTGATATAGGCCACATCCTCTACCCTTTTGGCAATTTCAATAGGCTGAATATGCACTTTGGCCGGCCCGTCAATCACCACCACGTAGTTTTTATCATTATCAAACACAACAGAGTTTACGTTGATGGCAGGCAGGTTAGGGCCAGATTTTGCCTGAACCTTAATATTGGCAAACATGCCCGGCGTAAGCAGATTGCCCGGGTTATCAATCTTTACACGGGCGCGCATTACCTTGCTGTCCGGGTCGAGCATATCAATCAGCTTATCAATTTTTCCGGTAAACACTTTATCGGGGTAAGCCAAGGTGGTAATGGTAACTGCATCGCCAACTTTAACACCGGCAATGTCAGACTCATACATGTTTACCATTACGTATACCGACGACAGATCGGCAATGGTAAACAGGTTCTGCGTGTTGTCGGCACGTACCTGCATATCGTCAGTTACGTTCTTTTCAATGATGTAGCCGTTAAGCGGCGAGGTGATCTCATAGCCTTTGCCATTGGTTTTGTTGATAGACAATACCGAACCAGCCCGACTGCTCTCGGCCACGGCTTTCTGGTAATCAGCTTTGGCTTGTTCCAGGTCTTTCTCTGACGCCAGCCCGCTCTTATATAAGTCCTGAGTTGACTCCAGCACGCGTTTAGCACTGCGTGCATCAGCTTGCGAGGCTACCAGATCGCGCGTATAACCGGCAATCTCGGCACTCTTCAGCGTGGCCAGAATTTGACCTTTGCTTACGCGATCGCCGGTTTGCACTTTAATAGATTGCGCTACACCGCTCACCATCGGGTAAATCTTCACCATCTTGGTTTCATCGGGAGCTACGCTACCGGTAAGGGTGATAACCGACTGCGCATCGGCCGCTTTAACCGTATCCACCAGCAAGCTGTGCAGCAGGCTGTCGGTCACCTGAAAATGCTCATCGCGGCTTTCGGCCTGGTCATGATGGGTACAAGCCGCCAACCCGGCTGCAACAGTAACGGCCAGGCTATATATCATTATTTTATTGCGAAACATATTTGTTGATTAGGAGAGTTTTATTGTTTAAAAATTGGTGTACCGGTTACGTAGTTCAACTGCTCCAACGAGTTGATACGATTAAGTTGCAGGGTATTGAATTGCAGTGTGTTGGTTTTGTATGAGTCATAAAAATCAAGGAACTCCAGCAGGCTGATATTGTGCTTCTGGTAATTCTTCATCACCTCGGTAATCAGGTGGTTAAAATCATCCTTAAACTTCGGGTCGAAACCGTTGTACAGAGTTTCCAGCCGCAGGGCGCTTTTGTAGCTGCCGGCCACATCACTCTCTACCTGATCTTGCTGACTTTGCAACTGAGCCTTGCTCTCATCAATCGCTATTTTAGCTTGCTTAATGGCGCCTTGGTTGCGGTTAAAAAATGGCAATGAGAAGGCCAGCCCGGCACTGTTATAATTGCGGATGTAGCTGCCCTGTTTATCATAAGCCAACTGTACCGATACATCTGGCACGGCCATAGCTTTTTGCAGTTGCAGGTTAATATTGCTGTAATCAACTGCCGAGTGGGCTACTTTCAAGTCGGCGCGGTTGTTATAGGCTGAGTCTAAAAGGCGCTGATAAGGCATATCGGCCACCGGATTTTTACCATCCAGGCTAAAATCAGTTTGCGGTTCCACATAACTGTTAGCAGGCGCGCGTACAAGTAGTTTAAATTCTGCTTGTGTATCATCAATCTCGTCGCGCAGATCATTTTGTTCTGATTGTAAAGAGTACAGCTGCGATTGGATACGCAGTACTTCTTTGAGCGCGATGTTACCTTTCTGGTACTGCTCTTTAAAGGCGTTAAGCGTGGTGCTAAGCGAGCTGATCTCCTGCTGATACACTTTGGCCGATTGCTCTAAGAAGTAGATCTTATAAAAATCGGTATGCAGCGTAAAACGCAGTGTGCGCAACATATCGTAGAACTGATATTGCGCTTGCTGTGCGCTGATTTGCGCCAGTTTGATGTTTTTGTTACGCTTACCGGCGGTTAAAAACAGTTGCGATAATTGCGCAGAATACTCGCCGCCATCATGACTCATATCAAAAACCTTTTTGGTTTCCGGGTTATAGAGCACGTTGGCAATGCTGAACTCTGGGTTGTCAAAAAGCCTGGCGGTTATCACGCCGGCCTGCGCCTGATCTACTTGGTAACGCTGAATGATTAAGCTTAGGTTGTTCTTCAGAAAACGATCTTCTGTTTGAGGCAATGTCAATTTCAGGGTATCGGTATTGGGGGCCTGTGCATACGCAAATCCCCCAACACCCATACACCACAGTTGAATTGATAAAACTCTAAGAACGATAACAAATTTTCGGTGCATAGTATATTTGTTTGAAAACAAAGCTATGCCGGCCCTATTAGAGTGGGATTACAACGAAATTAGAAAGAGATTAGAATTGCGGCGTGAACGTAATAAAGAAGATAGTGCCTTTATTTACCGTTGATTTCACATCAACCCGGCCATTAAACAGCTGAAAGATTTTGAAGGTGACATACAAACCAACCCCATTACCCGGCAGGTTGCGCCCGTTGGTGCCGCGATAGAAAGGCGTAGATATCCTGGTTAGTTCTTCCTCTGGTATACCAATTCCCTGATCTTTTATAGCGATGACAATCTGCTGGTCATTCGCCTGCAAAGTACAGTTCACGGGCTTACCGTCAGAAAATTTAAAGGCGTTTCCGATGATATTATTAAAAGCGATTTTTAACAGATTAACATTAGCATTGATCACCAGCGCCTGTTCATCATCGGGCAGTAAAGTCATCTCCACTTTAAATGGCCTGTGTGACCAATGGGCCTGCAATTCCCACAGCAAATCATCAACCCTTATTGGCGCGGTACGGGCTTGGGTATATTCCATATCGGTCTGCGCCAGTTCCATCAGCCCGGTAACGGTTTCAGTTAATCGACCGGCATCTGCCAGGATAGAGCGCAGCAGGATTTCATAATCTTCAATACTGCGTTTTTTGTGCAGCGCTACCTCAATCTCACCGGTAATGCTGGTGAGCGGCGTGCGCAACTCATGCGAGGCATTGGCCACAAAAGTTTGTTGTAGTTCAAAGGAGTTTTGCAGGTGTTCCAGCAAACGATTAAAGCTCTGGGCCAAACTGCTGATCTCGTCCTTCCCGTTCCCCTCATCGGCTCTGAAATGTAGCTGACTGGCAGAGATGCGCTTCATCTCATCGGCCAGGCGGTCAATCGGCAGAAGCGCCTCCTGCGCAAACCATCGGCCTATAAAAAACAACACGCTGTTAATCAACACAAAAACAACAGCCATTATCTGGATAATCTCTACCAGGCGTGCATGCCCCTGTGTATCTACAGCCGACGTAAGGATCACAAAGTTGCCCTGATTATCGGGGTAGTAGATGCCTATCGTTTGGCGGCTGCCCTCGTTAAAATGCAGATCATGATTGCGGCGCACGCGGTTAATGGTGTTGCTGTCCCAGTATTGTGATTCATCTTTAATAAACGACGCCCTATTATCATCACTATAAATGCGGATTACCTCATTGGGGAGCTTTTCCAGCATCCGTTCGCGCACGTGGTTTAATGAGTCTGAAGAGATCTCGTCGGCCTCCAGGTAAAGCTGGGCAGCCACCTTGGCCCTGTCACGCAGGTGCCCGTAAAAATCGGTACGAAAAAAGTAGGCGAAGGCAAAATACATCAGCACCATTACCACCAGCAGCAGCGCAGAACTGAGCAGCGTAAAATAAATGGCCAGCCGGTTTTTTATCTTCATGCGCGTTTTTCTTCTTTTAGAATGTAGCCCATGCCAATCACCGTGTGGATCAGCTTGCCATCAAAACCCTTTTCTATTTTTTTGCGCAGATAGTTTACGTACACATCAATAAAATTGGTTCCGGTATCAAACTGAATGCCCCAAACTTTCTCGGCAATATCATCACGGGAGAGGGTGCGGTTGGGATTATGCATAAACATTTCCAGCAGTTGGTATTCTTTACTGGTCAGGCCAATTTCTATCCCTGCCCTTTCGGCAGTTTTGGTCCAGGTGTTCAGTTTTAAGTCCGCAAAGACTAAAGTACCCTGCTGTTCATCGGCACTGGTATTTTGCGACGCGTTATCACGACGATTACGCCGAAGCATGGCGTTCAACCGTGCCACCAACTCACTAAAATGGAAAGGTTTGGGCAGATAATCATCAGCACCGGCTTCCAGTCCGGATACTTTATCCTCCACCCTACCCAAAGCCGTCAGCATCAGGATAGGCACATCTGCATCACGTCGTCTGATCTGCCGGCACAGGTCAATGCCATTTATATCTGGCAACATTACATCCAGGATAATCAAATCAAACGACTGCACCATAAGCAGCTCCGTGGCAGACTGCCCGTCGTTTACATGTGTTACGTTGAAGCCATAATCTTTCAGCCCTTTGATAATAAAGGCGGCAACTTTTTCTTCGTCTTCAACCAGGCAAACGTGCATCATGAGTGCAAATTAACATATAGGGGGCGAAACATCAAAGGGGAAGGCCTCACCTAAATGACGAGGCTTTATGAAATTCTCCATGATATCATATGGAATAATTTACTCATAGCCTATAATTAAACATGACGCTCCTACGGAGCTCAATAATTTACTTTAAGATTTGGCTATTAACGTGTCGCTTCTAACGGAGCTGATATTTTAGTCCCGGAGGGCCGACATGTTAATAGCAAGCTTATCAAAAATACATGTAGCTCCTACGGAGCTACATGTAAAATCGCCTACTATCTCCCATGGGCTTTTATTTTCAGGGAGTGGGCTCGTTCCTTTAAGCCCCTCTCCTTTGGAGAGGAGTTGGTGTGAGGCATCATCGTATCCACCAATCAATCAACCCATTACAACAACAACCAGCAAACCAATTAGCTAAACGCCAATTATTTCAATAAATTCGCTGTTGCACTGCTTTAGTGTTGTTACTGATAGCGTCTGTTAAGACATGAAGAATATTGACCAGCTCCTTGGGGCCATTTTGCCCGCCGATAGTATCAAAACCCGACTGATAGACCGCTTAGCCGCCGCAGCCGATGCCAGCTTTTACCAACTCATCCCGCAGGCCGTGGTATTGCCGGCTACCGAAGAGGAGGTGCGCCAGCTGTTCCATTTTTCGGCGCAGCACCGCATGCCTTTGGTTTTCAGGGCGGGGGGCACCAGTCTTTCGGGCCAGGCCATTACAGATGGGTTGCTGGTTGACGTGAGCCGATACTGGCGCAGCGTGCGGGTTGAAGACGGCGGCAAGCGTGTGCGCGTACAACCTGGCGTAACAGGGGGCCTGGTCAACAAGGTATTGAAGCCCCATGGCCGCAAGATTGGACCCGACCCTGCCAGTATAGACGCCGCCATGATGGGTGGTATTCTGTCTAACAATGCCAGCGGCATGTGTTGTGGTGTGCGCGATAACGCTTACCATACCATGGCTTCTATCAAGTTTATGCTGCCTACCGGGCAGGCATTTAACACAGCGCTGCCGGAAGACCATGAGCGCTTTCGCCGTGAGTGTAGCGCACTTTATCACCAGTTATTATTATGGCGCGATCAGATTGCTGCCGATACGGCGCTGCAAACCCGCATCCGCCGTAAATACCGTTTAAAAAACACCGTAGGCTATGCCCTCAACGCATTTATAGATCATCAGGAGCCGCTGGATATCCTGGCGCATTTAATGATTGGTGCCGAAGGCACGCTGGGCTTCATTGCCGAGGCCGTGCTGAACACCATTCCGGATCAGCCGCATAAAGCCACCGGCGTTTGCTTTTTCCGCGACATTGAGCATGCCTGTAGTGCCATTGTTCCGCTAACTAACGCCGGGGCAGCGGCTATTGAGCTGATGGACCGCCCCGCTTTGCGCTCAATAGAACATCAGGCTGGCGTGCCGCCGCAAATAGCGACACTGCCGGATGGCGCCGCTGCTTTGCTGGTGGAGTTTCAGCAGGATACACCGGAGAGCCTTAAAGCACTGGTTGAAAAATTTGAGCTGTTATTACCTCAACTGGACCTGCTTCATCCGGCCAACCTTACTACCGATGCCTACGAGATTGCGGCACTGTGGAAGATCCGTAAGGGCATGTTCCCATCGGTTGGCGCTGTGCGCAAAAGCGGCACGAGTGTGATTTTAGAAGATATTGCTTTCCCGCCAGAGCGCTTAGGTCCGGCCATTACAGACCTGCAAAAATTACTGGCCAATCATGGTTATACCAATGCTATCATCTTCGGCCACGCCCGCGAGGGAAACATTCACTTTGTGGTTACACAAACGCTGGATACACCATCTGAAGTGGCCCGCTATAAAGCCATGATGGACGAAGTGGTTGCCCTGGTACTGGAGCGCTACGACGGCTCTTTAAAGGCCGAGCACGGCACCGGCCGTAACATGGCGCCATTTGTTGAGGCCGAATGGGGCAGCGAAGCTTATCGCATTATGGCATCGCTCAAAGAACTGGCCGATCCGGATGGTTTGCTGAACCCCGGTGTGATTATCAACCCAGACCCCGAAGCTCACCTGCATAACTTAAAACGCCTTGACCCGATAGAGCCCGAGGCCGACCGCTGTATTGAATGCGGTTTTTGCGAGCACCGTTGCCCAAGTCGTGATTTAACGCTTACTCCGCGCCAGCGCATCGTGATTCGCAGGGCGCTGAGCCGTTATGAACGGGAAGGCGACCGCAAAGCCTATGATGAGCTGACACAGCAATATCAATATGACGGCCTGGATACCTGCGCGGTAGACGGCATGTGCGCCACTAGCTGCCCGGTTGATATCAATACCGGCGATTTGGTAAAACGTCTGCGTGCAAGGCAGAACGGTCGCTTCTCGCAATGGGTGGCTTTGCGTGCCGCTAAACAATTTAAAGTAACAGCAGCACTGGTACGCACGGGTGTAACCACCGGCCACCTGGCGGGCAAAATACTGGGCGGCAAAAATCTGGAAACCATGACCGTCCGTTTGCATAAATTATGGTCGGTTATACCGGTTTGGAACCATCGGTTAACACCTGCGTCGGGCAATATCAAACTGGTAGCGCAGCCGGTCAATACGCGTGGCGAGGTCATCTTCTTCCCTACCTGTATTGGCCGGGTGATGGGTACGCCCGGCGAAGATCTGTCAGCAACTTTTATCAGACTATCAGAAAAAGCCGGTTATAAAATACTAATTCCCAACCAGCATGACGCCCTTTGCTGCGGACAAGCATTTGGCTCTAAAGGTTACCCAGAGGCTTCGGCTTATAAGGCAAACCAAGCCATCAGCAAACTATACGAAATCAGCAAGCATGGCGAGGTGCCTGTTGTGCTGGATGTAAGCTCATGCACCTACACCCTGCGCCACTGCCGTGCAGTACTTGATGACGAGAACCGTGCACGCTATGACAAGCTGGTATTTCTGGATAGCACCGAGTACCTGGAACGCTATATTTTACCACATGGCGGCCCCATTAAAAAAGCCGAACGTGTGGTATTGCACCCGGTATGTGCAGCAGTAAAAATGGGGCAGGATGGTTTACTGGCCAAAGTAGCCGCCCAACTGGCTCAGGAGGTCATCGTGCCGCCAAACTCTGGCTGCTGCGGTATGGCCGGCGACCGTGGCTTTTTGTTCCCTGAGCTAACACATAGCGCCACCGCCAAAGAGGCGGCCGATGTGCCGCAGGGCTGTAGTGGTTATTACTCCACTTCAAGGCCATGCGAGCTGGCATTGTCTGACGCTACGGGACAAGATTATCAGTCTATTTTGTTTTTGGCGGAGAAGTGTTTGGGGACGAAGGCGTAGGTAATTTCAGCATGTTATGCTGAGCTTGTCAAAGCATTTTCGGCTATTTTGGCCACCGCGCGCCCTTCGACTGAGCTCAGGATGACACCCCCTCCTTTAATCATAGCATGCGAAAGAATAAAATCTTCAGCAGTCCAAATAGTAGATTTGCCTGCCAAACACTAAAAGGGTGTCATGTTGAGCACCGTCGAAACACGCGCGGTGGACTTGTCTATTGATAAGCATAAGGCCCAGGCCTTCGCGCGCCCTTCGACAGGATGACACCCTTTAGAATTATGTTTTATTTCTAATTCAACTCCTTTATCTTAATATTGCGGTAAGACACCGTATTACCATGATCCTGTAACAGGATATGCCCCTGCGGCGCTACGCCAAAGTGATCCCATTTTTGAAATTTGCTGATGGCTACCAAATCCTCAAATTTCTTAGAACCTCTTTCATACTCCAGCACTTTTACACCATTAAGCCAGTGTTCTACATGGTTGTTGGGGTAAACGCGAATCTCGCCGGTGTTCCACTCGCCAATAGGTTTAATCACTGAGGCCGGTTTGTTGGATGGGATGAGGTCATAAAGCGAGGCCAGCTTTCTGTCGCCATCGCGGCCTAGCTTGGCATCCGGGTGGCGCTCATCGTCCAGTACCTGGTACTCAAGGCCGATGCCGGAGAGTTCGGTTTTCTCCTTTTCGGTTACAAAGTATTTTACGCCGCTGTTCGCGCCTTCGGTCAGCTTAAAATCGAACTTGAGGATGAACGCTTTGTACTCTTTGCGGGTAACAATATCGCCGCCCAAACCTTCTTCGTGGCCGTTGGACGCCTGAATGGTGAGGATGCCATTCTGCATGGTCCACCCTTTATCAGGGAATTTATCTTTAAAGATGCCGCGCCAGCCGGTGCTGGTTTTGCCGTCCCACAGCATCTTGAAGCCTTCTGTTTTCTCTTTTTTAGTTAACGTATTAGATTGCGCTTTGGCCACACCTATACCTGATGCAGCAAGTAACAAAGCCAGCGTTAATGACCTGGTAATTTTCATGATAGCAAGTAAATATTGAGGTTTATAATGGTTGCCCGGCAGACCGGTCCCGACCCTAATTTCTAATTAAATTATGAGAATGACGAATACCATTTAATAAAATCTGCCGACGATGTTTTCATCAACCCACCAGCGCTGCTTGCCGCTTGTTACTTTGTAAAGAATCTGAGATAAAGCAGACAATCACCCCCTTCGCCCTATCCCCCTACCCTTATTTTACTACTTTTGATCAACCATGACCGATAATAGATTACCTAAATTAATGAGCAGCCTGTTCTGCAAGACAGCTGTTTTTTGCGCGGCATCGCTGTTTGCCGTTGCTACAATGGCGTTAAAAGCCGATGATCCTGCAACCATCAAAATACCAACTGCAGACCAGGTAGGTGCCGACAAATTGCCGGATGCCATTACCCCTGTAAAGGCCCCATTCCCGATGCCTGTTTTTAAGAAACCGGTATTCTCTAAGTTCTCTGTAAGCATTGCAGATAGAGGCGCCAAGAAAGATGTCATTACCACCAAAGAGATTCAAGCCACTATTGACGAGGTGAGCAAACATGGCGGCGGTACTGTTATCATCCCCGCAGGGGCATGGAAAACCGGACGAATTGCGCTAAAAAGCAACGTTAACCTGCACCTGGATGAAGGTGCCGAACTGCATTTTAGTGCCGATGTAGAGGACTATCGTCCGGCGGTTTTCTCGCTGAGCGAGGGTGTGGAAATTATGTCTTTAGGTGCGATGATCTACGCCAACGGGCAGCAAAACATTGCCGTAACCGGCAAAGGCAAAATTATTGGCCCCGGCGATGGTACCGTTAAAAGACAGGTAATGAAAGGCGGTGTAGTAGAGAACGTAGTATCTGCCAATAAACCAGTAGCCGAGCGCGTATATGAGGGTTACAATGGCAGCCCTATCTTTCTGCCGATGTGTATCTCGCCTATTAACTGCAAAAACGTTTATATAGAAGGCATCACTATTAACAATACCTTGTTCTGGAACATCGTGCCTATTTACTGCGACGGCGTCATCATCCGCGGCGTAACAGTGAACTCTACTGGCAATGGCCGGACCGATGGTGTAGACGTGCAGTCATCACGCAACGTATTGGTAGAATATTGTACCCTGAGCAACGGCGACGATTGCTTTACCATTAAAGGTGGCCGCAATGAAGACGGCATGCGCGTAAACAAACCATGCGAAAACATTGTGGTGCGCTACTGCCTGTCTAAAAAAGGCGTAGGTGCTGTTACCTGTGGCAGCGAGACTGCTGGCATGATCAGGAACCTCTATGTGCACGACTGTGTGTTTAACGGTACCAGCGTGGGCATGTCATTCAAAACCCGCAGGCCCCGTGGTGGCGGCGGCGATAACCTGATCTATGAACGTATCCGCCTGAATGTACCCGGCGATGCTTTTAAATTTGACATGTTAGGTGGCCGTGCCTACGTAGGAGCCCTGGCCGATCGCCTGCCGGTACGCCCCATTAACAAACTGACGCCCGTTTACCGCAACATCACTGCAAAAGATATCGTGGTAGATAATGCCAACTATTTCCTGAATATCAAAGGTATTCCAGAGTCACCGGTAACTAACCTGAGGGTAGAGAACGTGGAGATTAACTGTAAATCGTTAATGAAAGCCAGCGATTTGGACAACGCTGTGATCAAAAACACCACAGTGCACACCAAAGACACGCTGATTACCGTGCTTGATGGCCGCAACATCACTTTTGATCATGTAAAAATTGATAACCCAACCAAGCAGGTAACCGCCCTTGTTGACGGTCCGCTGGCTGATAAAATCCGTTTTATTGACTGTACGCCTGCTAAGCCTAAAAATTGGGCGCAGAATAGTTGGATGAAGAAGTAAATCCCTTACTTCATTGCGAGGAACGAAGACAACCGATCAAAGGGAGCTTATTAATACTCTTTAAAAACAATTAAAAATAATAGTCTCTGTACGTGCAAGTCCGCTTAACAAATAGGAATGTTCTTTTGCAGAGATGCTTCGTTCCTCGCAATTACGTGATTAAGGCTTGTCCTTAGTATCACATCAGTGTAAATTCAGCCCTCTATCACCGGTAAGTTAAAATAAAACACGCTCCCCTTATCAGGCCGGCTCTCGGCCCAGATGTTGCCGCCATGTCTTTTGACGATCTCTGAACACAGGTATAACCCGATGCCAAAGCCAGAGATATGATTCAGCTCCGCCTCACGCACGCGGTAATAGCGTTCAAACAGGCGCGGCAAGTCGGTTTCGCTAATGCCCACACCCTCATCTTTAACGCTCACGGTAACCGTACCATTTGCTTCAACGGCAGCAATATATATGGATGATCCAGTAGGCGAATACTTTACCGCATTGCTGATGAGGTTATTAAACACCTGGCCTATCTTTTCGCGATCGGCATTGATCTGAACACCGGCAACCGGTTCAAAAACTACCTGGTGACTGGAAATGGTGGCCTTTGCTTCTTCTTCCACCTCCTGCATTAGCATGCTTAAATCAAATGGTTGGTGATCAATCTGAATATGGCTCGATTCCAGGCGCGATACGTTGAGGAAGCTGTTGATCATGCGGGTCATTTTGCCCAGTTGTTTGCCGGCCCGTTCCAGCATATCCGCCGCCACCGGGTCGTTATTCTGCACGGCCCTGCGCTGCGAGATCTGCACAAAGCTGATCACAGAGGTAAGCGGCGTTTTCAGTTCATGGCTCACCATGCTGATAAAGCTGTTCTTACGTTGTTCGTTCTCTTTAATTTCGGTAATATCCCGGGTAGTGCCGGAGATAGCTTCCACCTCACCCTGAGCATTTATTACCGGAGCCAGAATATAATCATAAATGCGCCTGCCCAGCGTGGCATGCGGAAAGGCCACCTCACCACGAACTTGCTGTTTAGTAGCTACAATCTGGTCAATCTCACGCTCATGCATTTCGGCATGCCAGGGTTCGTAGCCGTTCTCTATCAATCGCTTGCCTATAGCATCACCCCAGCTCTTACCCCACATATTGAGCAGTGCCGGGTTGGCGAAAGAAAAACGATAATCTAAATCAAAAACATAAACCAGATCGGGTGTGTTGGATGTTACGGTTTCATATAATCTTTTTTGCTGCTCGGCTTCATCACGGGCTTGCTGCAAGGCCTCTTCCATGCGTTTGCGACTGGTAATATCACTAGCAGCACCAAACCATTCCGTAATCTCACCCTGGCCATCCAGCATGGGCACCGCTTTAGACGATGTCCAACCTAACGAGCCATCGGCCTGCAAAACCCTGTGCTCTAACGTAAACATACTTTGAGTATTGATAGCCTTAGCAATGGCCGTCTGCACCAGTTCACGGTCTAACGGGTGGATGTATTTATCCATCCAGTTATCAATAGGCTCGCCGACATCTGATAAAAAACCGCCGCCATTCAATTGCTGCATTACCGTCCAATCCGGATTCATGCGGTACACCACATCAGAAGTTGCGTTTACCAGCGCCCTGAAGCGTTCTTCGCTCTCACTAAGTCGTTTGTTATTATCGGCAGCATTTTCGGCCATAAATTTTTCTGGATGATTCCATCAAACTTAATCAAAAAGAAAAACAAGGACAATATCTTAAACACACCACGAGTAAATTTAAACCACTAAGCAAAAAACGACCTTATAAAACACCATTGTTTGTTGATTTTGACTTACCATATGAAACATGGAGCGGGACGCAATGTACCAAACAGCCTACATCTCATGTATTTAATTTTAAATTAAACCTTTCCCACAAAATGATTGTTTTTTAGGTATGAATTTCAAACTGTTTAACAACGGTTCACAGAAAACCTTTGTGCTGGTTCTAAGCACCGGCGACGAGGCAATGGAAAGCCTGAGAAGTTTTGCCAGGCTGCAAAAATTAACTGGTGCGCAGTTTACTGCCATTGGTGCGTTTAGCGGATGCACGGTTGGCTTTTATGATTTTGACAGGAAAGATTATGACAAGATTGATTTTAACGAGCAAATGGAAGTGCTATCTATAAACGGCGATATATCATTATACCAGGGCGATATTCAATTACATGCCCACGCGGTGCTGGGCAAGCGTGACGGCAGCGCATACGGAGGTCATTTACTTCACGCAACGGTTCATCCTACGCTGGAGATCATGCTCACAGAATCGCCCGTGCATTTGCGGCGCGAGATGGATGAGGTGTCTGGTATCCCACTCATTAAACTATAAAACACATACATCACTATGAAAAATCCGTTTCTTAAGACCAACAACAACACCCTCATTACTTCTGTGGCCATTGGGTCTGCGGTGGCAGGCGCGGCTACCTACTTCTTCACCACAGAAAAGGGTGCAGAAATGCGGAGACAAATCGCAGATACCATCAGCGGTTGGTTCCGCAAAAAAGAAGTTCAGGAAGTTGATCATACTGCCTATCTCAAAAAACCGCACAAGGAGCCAAAAAGTGACCGGCAGGAGATCTTGGCTCATGGGCAGATCATTGAGCAACCGGGGATTTAAGCCACGGAACATTATTTTCAAGATGTCATCCCGAACACACGAGAGGTCGGGATGACATCTTTCTCCTTACGCTAAATAGCAACAATCTAATACTAACCGATCAATTTATTTAGAAATATTATCACACTAAAACTCATCAAATTGACTTTTAGGTAAGTAAAACGATAAAACCATTCGCTATATCCGGTGTTTAGGGAGCATGAATGATCAAAATAGAGCGCAAAATACCTTCCGTTATTCAGACAAAGATCTGGAAAACTTTAAGCAACTGATCTTATCAAAAATTGCTGCTGCCAGGCAGGATATGGAATCGTTGCTGGCATCAGTAAGCAATAGCGAGAACGGTGGTAGTAATGATGGGGGCGCCTACCAATCGCTGGAAGACGGCTCGGCTACGTTAGAGAAAGAAACCATGTACCAAATGGCCGCCCGCCAAAAACAGTTCATTAATCAGTTGGAAGCTGCGCTTGGCCGCATTGAGAATAAAACTTATGGCATTTGCAGGGTAACCGGCAACCTGATCCCCAAAGAACGCCTGATGGCCGTGCCACATACCACCCTGAGTATGGAAGCCAAACAAAAACAATAACATCGCCATAAAACTTTAAACCGATGCCGGTTGCCCAAAGATTTACCCTGCGGTTTAGATTTTGAAAACCGTTAACTTTGGGCAACCGGCATCATTATGAGCTATCAAGTTTATGCACCCTGCCCCATGCTGACGCCCTATGTAAAGCACATAGCGGTGTCGTACTCGGCATCGGTGCAAAACTATCGTGTGCTGCCGGATAGTGCGCTGGTTATCGGCTTCCAGTTTAGCGGTAAGCTGAGTTTTCTGGATGATGAGCACGAGCAGCAACTGGCAGCATACGGCGTTACCGGCTTGCTGGATGGTTACCGCATTTTTCAAAACAGCGCAGATACAGGGAGCGTGCTAGTGGTATTTACAGAAACCGGTGCTGCTCAATTTATCAAAACACCGCTGCATGAATTGTTCGGGCAAAGCATTTCGCTGGAACAGTTTTTTAGTCGCCAGGAGATCAGCCTTACTCGTGAAAAACTTTTAGCCGAGCAAACCGATACGGGGCGCATTGCCGTGATAGAAGATTTTCTGCTCGGTCAATTGACCGGTCGCCCTAAAGATATACTGGTTGAACAAGCCTTAAAACTGATCCACGCCTCGGGCGGCACTATCCGCATCAGCAAACTTGCGGAGGAGTTAAATACCAGCCAGAGCCCGCTGGAGAAACGCTTTCGGGCCGTGGTGGGCGCGTCGCCTAAAAAGTTTGCAGGCATCATCCGCGCCAGGCGTACGCTCAATGCGCTGGAGCGGAACGAACAGCAATGGGCGGAGCTATTACTCTCCTATTATGACCAGGCCCATTTTATTAAAGATTTCAAAAAATTCAGTTCGCTCACGCCGGAGCAATACATGAAAACCATCCGCCAAAAATTCTAAATAAACGTTTTTTTACAATGGCCACCGGGGCTGTCGGGGTAACTTTGTTCCATCAAAACAATAAGCACATGTTTACCTTAGAACAACTAAAAGCGGCACATGCCAAAGTTAAAACCGGCGCAGATTTCCCGCGTTACATTCAGGAGATTAAAGCATTAGGATTGGTAACTTACATTTACAACGTTGCCGATGGTTCTACCGCCTATTACGGCGATAACAATCACCAGATGAGCGCTCCTGCTATCTATCCGGCCAAAGTTATTAATACAGAAGCATCAGCAGATCAACTTCGGCATACCATCGCCGTCCATCAGCAGGGGCAAACAGATTTTCTCACCTTTTGCACCCAGGCTGCAGCGGCGGGTGTAAAACAATGGGTAATTGATACGGTAAAAATGGCTTGCATTTACCAGGATATTAATGGTAATAACATGGTGGTTGAGCCGATACCTGAGGAGAATTATTAAAAGGAAGAAAAGCCACCTCACAATTACGTCATTGCTTCATTTCTTTTAATGACGTAATTGTTATGCCCCTTTTCTTATTAACTAACCTTAAACCCGTTGTAAACAGCGCCTTTATTTATTGTTGTGATGTTAAATATTTATTCAATCATCCTTAACATAGCACTTGTTTTTACAAGCGAATGACGGAGACACCAAACCACATACAACTACTTAATTACCAATATATTAATCAAATAATTTACACTTATTAAACACTAATTGAACGCATATTTTTCAATTGTTTAATATTAACCCATACCGATTAATAATTAATTAATTCAGACTTCGCATTATCTAAAAACGGCTGCTCTACTTTTAAAACTATCAAACATTCTGTTCTTACACCGGCGCAAAAAGCATTAAAAAGCTCAGCCCGGTTCGGTTAGAAAAATTGATTTGTTTTAATCCACTCCATGCAGAAAATTCTGTTTATCACGGGCTCGCTCAACCAGACCTCTCAGATGCACCAGATTGCCGATGAGTTGCCTGAGTACGACTGCTGGTTTAGCCAGCTTTTCACTGATTCGTCGTTTGTAAATAAACTCATCAGCCGCACATCGCTGTTAAACAGCACCATACTAGCAGGCAATTTCAAGCTTAATTCAGAGCGTTACCTGCGCAAGCACGGCCTGCAAATTGATTATGCCGCCCGCCGTAATGATTATGACCTGATTGTTTATTGCAGCGATATGATTGTCCCTCCCCGTATGCGCGATACCAAGACCATCTGGGTGCAGGAAGGTATGACGGATCGTTATACACCGGTAAGTCATTTGGTAAAAGCAACCGGGCTCCCCTCGTTCTTAACCGGCAATACCTCACTCAACGGCTCATCCAACATTTGCGATGTGTACTGTGCGGCATCCGCCGGTTATAAAGACTACTTCGCCAAAAACGGTACCGACCGCCGCAAGATTGCCGTGACCGGCATGCCCAACTATGATAACGTTGCCCAGTTTCTGGATAACGATTTCCCGCACCGCGATTATGTAATGGTGGCCACTACCGATATGCGCGAAACCTATCGTTATGAAAATCGCCCGGCCTTTATTAAAGAGGCGGTAAAGATTGCCGGAGGCCGTCAGCTAATCTTCAAACTACATCCTAACGAAGTGGTAGACCGTGCGGTGAACGAGATTAAAAAGTACGCACCGGCGGGCACGCTTATTTACAGCAGCGGCAACACCAACCACATGATTGCTAATTGCAGCGAGCTGATTACGCAATACTCAACCGTGGTTTACACCGGTATCATTCTGGGTAAAAAAGTGCACTCGTGGTTTGATGTTAATCAGCTTTACCGATTGGCGCCACTGCAAAACGCTGGTCAGTCGGCCAGGAACATTGCCAACGTGTGCCGCTCATTTATAATGCACAAGGGCAATAAGCAAAGCTTTAACCCAAGTGCCGCATTACATCAATACAACAACCTATTGCTGCCGGAAGAAGAAATGCTGCTGGTAAGCTGAAAAACATAACATTATGCCAAAAAAAATTGTAATAGTGGTTCAGGCGCGCATGTCGTCAAGCCGTTTGCCGGGGAAGGTGATGATGCCCATTATGGGCAAAAGCCTGCTGGCGCAGATGGTAAGGCGACTGCTGATGATCCGCCACACCGCAACGGTGGTTATTGCCACCTCGCAGGAAGCCGAAGATGATATTATTGAACAGGAGGCCCACAAACTGAAGGTGGCCTGCTACCGCGGCAGCCTGGATAATCTGCTGGACCGCCACTATGAGGTAGGTGAGCTTTATAATGCCGAGCTGGTGGTAAAAATTCCTTCAGATTGCCCGCTGATTGATCCGCGCATTATTGACCAGATCCTGAGCTACTATTTTGATCACAAAAATCAGTTTGACTATGTGAGCAACCTGCACCCTGCTACCTGGCCCGATGGTAATGATGTGGAGGTAATGACCATGGATTGCCTTACCAAAGCCTGGGAAAACGCTACACGCAAAATGGAGCTAGAGCATACCACACCCTACATCTGGGAGAACCCCGACAAGTTCCGCATTGGTAACCTGACCTGGGAAACCGGATTGGACTATTCCATGTCGCACCGCTTCACCATTGATTACGAGGCTGATTATCAGTTTATCAAACGTGTTTTTGCAGAACTGTATCCAAAGGTAGAGGATTTCTCCTGTCAGGATATCCTCGATCTGTTGGAACAAAAGCCGGAGATCTACGAACTGAACAACCAGTATGCCGGTGTAAACTGGTACCGCCATCACCTGGACGAACTGAAAACTGTGGGCACCGGGCAAACCAAAAGCATTCCGGAAACTGCCACCGAATTAATTTAAACCGAATGGACTCAACTCAAAACTATAATCCTGAGCAACTAAAGGCAACCGCATTTAAAGTGCGCGAGCATATCATCCGCATGTCTACAGATGGCGGCTGTTTTATTGGTGCCTCGCTCTCTGCGGTAGACCTGATTGTTTACCTGTACCACAACTTTTTAAATGTTACGGCCAATAACCTGGACGATGAGAACCGCGATTACCTGTTTCTCTCTAAAGGTCATGACGTGCCTGCGCTTTATGGCACACTGGCAGAGTTGGGCATCCTGGAAACGGAGCGCTTGCAAAATCATCTGTCTGTCAACGATCATATCTACTGGCATCCAAACACCAAAATTCCGGGTATCGAGTTTCACTCGGGCTCATTGGGGCATTTGCCGTCG
>Ga0153918_1000298_pt1 | contig 27031 bp, 25 predicted proteins | sample TSFL002MetaG_FD_104687 | JGI IMG/M metagenome (GOLD analysis project Ga0153918, IMG submission 104687) | Attine ant fungus gardens microbial communities from Florida, USA - TSFL002 MetaG | ecosystem: Host-associated > Fungi > Mycelium > Unclassified | place: USA: Florida, Paynes Creek Historic... | reverse complement strand
TGGTCTTTCGACTTCTGACATCTCTGACGTGATCTTGGTGGGTGGTCAGTCTCGTATGCCACTTGTACAACAAAAAGTACAAGAATTCTTCGGTAAAGAGCCACGTAAAGACGTGAACCCTGACGAAGCGGTTGCGATTGGTGCTGCGATTCAAGGTGCGGTATTGTCTGGTGACAAAACTGACGTACTTTTATTAGACGTAACACCGTTAACTTTAGGTATCGAAACAATGGGCGGCGTATTAACTCCGATCATTGAGAAAAACACCACGATTCCTGCGAAGAAATCACAAGTGTTCTCTACAGCTGCTGACAACCAGCCTGCAGTAGACATTTCGGTTTACCAAGGTGAACGTAAAATGGCTCAACAAAACAAATTGTTGGGTAACTTCCAGTTAGGCGATATCCCACCTGCTCCACGTGGCGTACCGCAAATTGAAGTATCGTTCGACATCAACGCTGACGGTATCTTGAAAGTATCGGCTAAAGATAAGAGCACTGGTAAAGAGCAATCTATCCAGATTAAAGCAAACTCAGGTTTGTCTGATGCTGAAATCGAAGCAATGATCAAAGATGCTGAAGCGAATGCTGAAGAAGACCGTAAGTTTGAAGAGTTAGCGAAAGCGCGTAACGAAGCAGATGCGCTTGTTTCTAGCTCAACTAAAGCAGTAAAAGATCTTGGTGACAAAGTGACTGAAGATGAAAAAACTGCGATCACGACTGCGGTTTCTGAGCTTGAAGCAGCAACTAAAGAAAATGATGTTGAAGATATCAAAGCGAAAACTGAAGCTTTACAAAACATCTTGATGCCAATTACACAACGTGCTTATGAACAAGCACAAGGTGCAGCTGGCGGCGCAGAAGGTTTTGATCCAAATGCATTCCAAGGTGGCGATGCGGATCAACAACAAAAAGCGGATGATGGCGTTGTAGATGCTGAGTTCACAGAAGTAAAAGATGACAAAAAATAATTTGTCTCTTTAAAAAAAGACCGCGCGTAAGCGCGGTTTTTTTTATACTTTAAATGCTGTGAGGTACTCAAAATAACCTGTGCCCAATTCCGTGTATTCTATTATTTACTGAATCGTAGATGCTCGGGCCTTTCTTAAACGGATAGAACCATTTAAGGAACTGAATCCTTTTTATGTATAATTCAGACAATTAGAAAATCCATTATTGTTAAAAAATGAAAAAAGATCCCGTCCTGACCAAATCCAAATTTAGACTGTTATTAATTGCTTCACTGCTTTGTATTTGTGTCGGTGCAATCTTGGATGTCTATGATGAACGATCTATAGCTGTCAGCGAATTACTGGCAACCGAACCAAAAAACTGGGAAATCCTTCTGACCGGACTGGCATCAATCATTGCTGTGATCATGTTAGCTGGTTTATTTTTCTTTAAAGCTTGGGCAAGAACGTTATATCTCTATAGCTATTTCCCGCTTTTACTGCTTTATCTATTACCCAGTTTTTCCTGGACATTCATATCTGGCCTAGGGGCTATTTTTTATGAAATGGGAAATATTTTCGCGACACTAATCTGGGGTATTTTACTACTCCCTAGCCTGTATCAACCTTTATTCTCAACGAATAGCGAATGAAGAATATCCTTCTTACGGTATTGGTAATATTTCTGTTCTGGTCAGGTTATCAGACCTACCAGCACCCTCAACTTAAATTTAACTCACTGACCGATCGAATCAGCAAGCCCTTTGATACACGGCTTCGCTACCGCATTGCAGAGGTTGATCCGCGTTTTAAGCTCAGCCTAGAGCAAGTGAAAGCGATCAGTGAGCAAGCTGTGCAGATCTGGAAAGATGGCACAGGACAAGATTACTTTGTTTATGATCCAAATGCCCAACTGGCGATTCATCTTATCTATGATGAGCGTCAAATCGAAAGTGAACAACGTCGGGAACATTTGAGCCAACTTGAATCAAACCAGCAACGCTGGCAAGAGAAAAAGAAATCCTTAGATCAGATTGAACAGGAAATTCTTCAGAACCGGCAATTTCTAGGCTTAAAACAGCAACAATTGAATCAGCAAATCCAAGCTTATAACCAAGAACAGCAACAGGCTCGACAAAACCCAGCGGCATTCGCCAATCCTGATTATTTTCAGCAGCGACAACAAGCTTTGCAGCAAAATGCACAGTCTCTTAAGCAGGAAATTAACCAGTACAACCAAAAGATTCAGCAGCTGAATCAGCAAGTGGATGAGCTTAATTCACTAGACCAGCAACTTAATGCTTCTGTCGACCAATATAAGCAACGATTTAAGCCACATTTATTCCATAAAGGTCTATTTAATGGCAAACAGATTCTGATCTATGAATTTGAATCCGAAGATGATCTGCGTTTAACACTGGCGCATGAATTTGGTCACGCCTTAGGGTTACAACATGCCGATGATCCACAGGCGCTTATGCATCCCATTATGAAAGATCAAGATAGAGCGCATTTCCGTTTAACCGAGGCAGATCGAAATCTGTTAAACACCCGATAAACAGAGAAAAAATACTACGCATATAGAATGAGTAATAATTCACATTTTGCTCAAAAATCCCCCAGACATTAAGTGTCACAAAGCAGCAATTTTTTATAAAAAATTCAAAAAAAATTACCACTTTATCGATATTTTACAAAAGTTAACAATAGGGACTTTTATTGCTGCTTAATGAGAAGTTTTTAGCTCAATAAATTTAATCGCTTGATTCACTTATTATTATGAATAAAAAACACGCAAAAGACTGCATTTATGATTCTGCAAATTATTCGATTCATTTTTTTATTTATTAGAAAAAAATCACACTTTTTAGTTTTATTTATTAAATAGATAGCGTTTTGACCTGAATCAAATACTGCTCAAAAATAAGCCTTATTTAGGGGGAGTTTGGCTGATGCATTATCTTGGTTTTGCAATGATTGCTGCATGCTTATGTATGGCATCCCCTCACCTCACCCATGCCCAGAACAATACCAATTTGGTTGATCCGCCTCAGCATCAAACACTCAAAAAAACGCTGCATTATCGTATTGCCGATATCGATCCGCGCTTTCATTTAAGCCAGCAACAAGTGCTCGAACTGACCCAGCAAGCAGCCAAAATCTGGGAACATGAAACGGGCCAGCAAAATTTTATTTATGATCCAGAGGCCGAATTTAGTATCAATCTGGTTTTTGATGAACGCCAACAACGAAGTACAGATCGTGTGCAGAGCCTGCAACAACTACAACAAGACCAGCAACAATGGAAAGATCAGAATCAACAATTACAGCACATGAAGGCCGAAATTCAGCAAAGCTCAGCCTTGATTGCCCATAAACAAGCTCAACTCAATTCGCAATTTCAGCAATATAATCAGGATGTACAGCGTTTTAATCAGCAACGTTCTTCTTCAAAAGTTCTAGCGGATCAATTCGCACAACGACAAGCCGCCTTACAGCAACAATCTTTAGCTCTGCAACAGGAAATACAGCAACATAACCAACGAACCCGACAGCTCAATCAGGATATCCAGTCACTCAATCAAAACAATCAACAACTGGTTGCATCGGCCAATCAGTTTAATCAGATCTTTCAGCCACGCCTATTCCACAAAGGGCATTTTAATGGGAAGCACATCATGATTTATGAGTTTTCCTCCACAAATGACCTGCGCTTAACACTGGCGCATGAGTTTGGACATGCTTTAGGCTTAGCGCATACCGATGATCCAAGCTCTTTGATGTACCCAATTATTCAACAACAGAACCTGCAAAAGTTTGCATTAACTAATTCAGACAAGGATCTGGTTAAAGCGATGTATTAAGTTTGAACTCGATATGATTGATCCTTCAGATCGAGTAGAATTAAAGTCTATTTTTTAAACAGTTAAATTCTGATTTTTATGTGAATAATATAATAATTTTTGGTGCATTATTTTATGTTCAGATGCTTTTGGATACGTAGCTGAATTTAAATAAACGAGATAAGAATAAAAAATAAGCAGTTGTTCTGATTTTATTTTTAATTGTTTTTAGCTGCAAACTCACTATATTTACCCCCATTTTTCTTGCTTTTTTCTACATTTGTATTTTTATTCATTTTCTAGAAATATTTCTTTAAACCACCAAACATCACTCAGCTCATCAATTTGACTACATGCTTAAATTGATTAAAATGCGACCTTTTTCAAGCTTTATCTCCCTTTATGCGTTCGTTTTCTTTCTTGCTGGTTGCATGTTTTTTCATGCTGGCCCAAGCGTCAGCTTTTGCTCAAATTTCCTCAAACACGTCCCAAACACAAATCCGTTATAGCACTGAACACCCTCTACGCTACCGGATTGCCGATCTTGATCCACGTCTCAATATCACACAACAGCAAATGATTGAGTTAAGTCAACAAGCTGCTGCAATCTGGGCAAAAGATACGGGACAAAATTATTTTGTCTATGATCCTGAAGCAAGCTTTGTGATTCATTTGGTGTTTGATCAACGCCAAGTGCGCAGCATGAAGCGCTCAGAGAATCTGAACCAGCTCGAGCAGGAACAACAGCACTGGTTAGACCAAAATCAGCAATTACAGCATTTAAAACAAAGCGTTGCCCGCTCAGAAACTCAACTTGAATTACAAAAGATTGATTACCAAAATAATCAGCAGAAATATCAGCAGGCCATGCAAAATCTAAAAGCCTCAACCAAAAATCAAAAGCAAATCGCACGACTCGAGCAGCAACAACACACGCTGCAACAGCAATCTGTAGATTTAGAGACAAAAATTGCTGAACACAATCAACTGGTTCAACAATTCAACCGACAAACAGAGCAGTCTAAACAATTACATCAACAATTGACTGAATCTGTAGCAGCATTTAACCAGACCTTTAAGCCTCAAATCCTTCATAAAGGTCAATTTCACGGCCAACAGATTTTTATTTATGAATTTTCATCAATGGATGATTTACGTTTAACGCTGGCGCATGAATTTGGACATGCCTTAGGCCTAAAGCATACTCAAGATCCAAAATCCTTGATGTATCCGCGCATCAAAGAGCAGAATGCAAAAGATTTTCAGCTGACGGATACAGATCTGGAATTATTAGGTTTTTCTCGAGAGCCTTAATCCTTATAAAATATAGGTGTTTTATCGATTATCACTTTCTTAGTAACAAGAATGGGTCGATTCTTTGGATTTATTCATGTTATTGTGGATGAAAACATCATATTTATCTTAATGGAGATCGGCATGAGTTATTATCATATCTTAATTGAAGTGAACGACCACATCAGTACGATTGAGCAGACTCGTGATATCGAATTCTTGAATATTGAAGATATTAGCCCCTTTCTCCATTCTATTTTAATTCCTTATTTCAACGAGCAAGAAGTTGAATTGGAAGATGAAAATGTCGCGTATGATGAGATTTTACATCTGGAAGTCAAACAGACCTTGTTACCCATCGAACATCTGATTGAAGAAGAACAAAAGCAACTTCCAAGTGACACTGATGTCACCATTACCGCTTATGAGATTTTTAATGACCGTGATTTAAGTCAGGATGTGACTGCGGTGATTTTTGATATTTTAGAAGCTGTTAAATTAGATCCAGCACCTTAAAATAAAAAAGGTCTGCACGAGGCAGACCTTTTTTAATAAATCATTTATTGCATCATTTGTTTGGCTTGTTCCTGACGGAAAGCACGTAAAATCTGCTGCCCTGCACGTCCTGTTGGATTTAAGCCTAAACGGGTTTGCTCCTGACGAATGGCCTGACGGCTTTTATCACCAATCAATCCGTCAACTGCACCAATATCATAGCCACGTTGCACTAAAAACTGTTGAATTTCACGACGTTCCGCACGTGATGTACCAGGATCATCCGTTGGCCATGAGGTCAAGAATGGTGTACCGCCACGTAAACGATCTGATAAATGTGCAATCGCTAAACCATAGCTTTCAGCCGCGTTATAACTATAAATCGCATCAAAGTTTTTAAAGACCAAGAACACTGGGCCATTTGCACCCGCTGGCGAAATCAGTCCTGCTGGCGTACTGCCCGATAAATTACCTTGAATCAATGCTGTACCATCCGCTCGGGTGACCCCTTGTGCAATCCAGCTATTCAATGGCTTTTTATTACGGCGGCTTTCACCAGAAATCGACATACCTTGCGGAATTTTTACCTCAAAGCCCCACGGCATGCCTGTTTGCCACCCTGCCCGTTTTAAGAAATTCGCTGTTGAGGCCAAGGCATCTGTAGTACTAGAAACCAGATCACGACGGCCATCACCATCAAAATCGACCGCTAAACGTTCATAAGTCGACGGCATAAACTGGGTATGACCAAAAGCACCTGCCCATGAGCCATAAAGTTGATCTTGGGTTAAATCACCACGCTGTAAAATACGCATGGTGGCAAAAAACTCACCACGGAAATAACTTTGACGGCGGCCTTCACAACTTAAAGTCCCTAAAGCTTGTAATAAAGGATATTTACCCGAAATATCGCCATAATTACTTTCAACACCCCACACGGCCACAACCGTTTCAGCAGGTACACCATACGCCTGCTCAACACGGTTCAATACAGCACGATGTTGGTTTAATTTTTGTTGTCCTGCCTGAACACGCTCGTTATCCACAAGGCCAGACAAATAATCCCAGATTGGGGTCGAAAATTCAGGCTGATAATTTAATTTATCAATCACAGAATAATCAGGCGTTAAATTTTGCGTATAGCGATCATAAGTCGCGCCAGAAACACCCGATGCAATTGCTTGCGAACGCAAATTGGCAATACAGCCCTGAAAATTAGAATTTGGCGTATAATTACTGGCAACAGGTGCTGTAGTAGCTGGTGTAGAAACGGTTGCACCATTAATGACCAGCTCAGCATGCGCCTGATTGAAAATAGTAAATAAGGCAGTGCCTAGAAAAAAAGAAAAATGACGTTTCATGACTGAACCAAAACTTTTGAATTTAAATTTCCTCTCCACCTTAACACGCTATATGAAGATGTATAGTTTGGAAACGTAACTTTGAATTCATTTCTCGGTTTTTAAATTTAAAACACTACTTTTAAATTCATAATTCAGGCTTTATTTTAAACTTAAAAGTTATCAACAAGCCCAATTTAAATTCAAAAACACGATGCTGGATAACTTGATCATTTAAATTTAAAAAACTTATCCACTTTTAAATTCATTTCTTCGAGTTAAACGGTGAGTAATTCAAAGAAAACACCAAGAAAACGATAAATTTTTATTTTTTATAGCATTATTTTAGGAAAAATAGATATCCACAGCTCATGATTTAAATTTAAAAACCCAGTATTACCTTAATTTTTAAATTTAAAACAAGATCTCAATTTTGAATTTAAAGCGCAAAATAACTTATCCACTTTTATTTAAATTCAAATAAACAACTCAATTTTAAATTCAAAATACCGAAAACAATTTATCCACAACACCCTAATGTTTATTTTTTAAATTTAAAAGTGAGATAGAATGAAAAAAGCGATCCGAAGATCGCTTTTTTTAGCTATTGTGGATAAGTTTAGAGCTTCATATCTGCGGTTAATGCCAGTGGTACAGGTAAAATTTGAGCCAATTGACGGCATAAACTGGTTAAATCATCCGAATTATTAGGCATCAAGGTAATATGTCCCAGCTTACGGCCTGTACGCTCAGACTTATTATAGAGATGTAAATGTGCACCGTTCAGCGCCAAAACATCTTCAGATTTTGGATGTTGACCAATAATATTGATCATCACCGTTGGACGAATAACGTCAGTTGAGCCCAAAGGTAAACCAGCAACAGCACGAATATGGTTTTCAAATTGCGAACAAATCGCACCTTCAATCGACCAGTGACCTGAATTATGCACACGACATGCCATTTCATTGGCATAGAGGCCTTGTTCAGTCACAAACAGTTCAAGCGTGAGCACACCCACATAATTTAAGTGGTTCAACAAACGGGTAATATAGTCTTGTGCAATAGGTTGTAAATCAACGCTATTCGGTGCAGGCACAATTGAATGTGACAAGATGCCGTTATGATGATGATTTTCTGCCAGTGCCCAAGTTTTCACATCACCGTTTTGTCCACGTACCGCAATAATTGAGACTTCACGGCTGAATTTAACAAAGCTTTCAGCGATCAGGCTTTTTGCAGGGCCAAGTTCAGCCCAAGCCGTGTCGATTTGATCTTCAGTACGTAATACGAACTGACCTTTGCCATCATATCCACCTGTCACGGTTTTTAAGACAATCGGTAAACCAAGGTCAGCAACAGCCTGTTTTAAGCTCTCTAAACTATCCACAGCACGATACGGCGCAACAGGAATGTTTAACTCATCAAACAAACTTTTCTCAGCCAAGCGATTTTGTGCAGTCGCTAAAGCAAGGCGAGGAGGGTGCAAGGTTTTACTTTGGGTTAAAACATCCACATCCGCAACAGGCGTATTTTCGAATTCAAGACTAAATACATCTGCGCTGGCAATAAAATCCTGTAAACCCTGTGCAGCCTGACTCGAGAAAACAGGGCCCAGAATCGCAGCAGGGCAATCTGTTTCCGCTTCAAAGAAGGTGCATTGAATATTAAGTGGCAATGCCGCTTGCGCCATCATGCGGCCAAGCTGTCCACCACCAAAAATGCCAATGGTTTTATTCATATCTATAACTCTTTTGCTCAGGCAAAGCCTTAAAGCAATGCTTTAAGTTTGCTTATCCTCTTACTCGGACAAAGTCCTTGTCTTGCATTCGGGCAAAGCGTTGCTTTGCTTATCCTCATTCATGACCAGGAATGTTATTGCTCGATACTTTTTCTGTTTGTGCAGTACGGAAGTCCGCCACATTTTTAGCGATGTCTGGACGGGTTAAACCTAAAATCTGTGCTGCCATAATTGCGGCATTGGTTGCGCCAGCCTGACCAATCGCCAAAGTACCTACCGCAATACCTGCTGGCATTTGCACGATTGAAAGCAATGAATCAACACCATTTAAAATCGATGATTTAACTGGTACACCCAAGACTGGTAAATCAGTTTTAGCCGCACACATCCCCGGTAAATGTGCAGCACCACCAGCACCCGCAATAATCACCTGAATACCACGATCACGTGCTGTTTCAGCATATTCAAACAGACGATCTGGGGTACGATGCGCAGAAACCACTTCAGCTTCAAAAGGAACACCCAATTGTTTGAGCATGTTAGCGGTATGTTCAAGGGTTGCCCAATCTGATTGAGAACCCATGATAATTCCGACTAAAGGTTGGCTATCTGTTGCGACCGCATTCATTGGCTTTTCCAAAACATGATAAAAATAGAGAAGTATCTCGACTTACGCCAAGCACGAAGGAATAAATTGGCAAATATTATAGCGGTTTTTTCAAGCATCCCCAACAAAAGAACGCGTGAACTACTTCACGAAAAATTAGCTCTGATTTCGAAATACAAAATAGACACAACCCATTAAACACAGCATTGCCCAGATATAGTCCAGCTTAAAAGGCTGTTTAAACACAAAAATCATAAAGGGCACAAACACCATTAATGTCACAACTTCCTGAGTAATTTTCATTTCACCCAGACTCCAGCCATGCTGGTTGAGCAACTTGGTGGCAGGAATCATAAAACTGTATTCCAGCAGAGCAATACACCAGCTAAACAGGATCGCTTGCCAGATTGGCGCATCATGCAGGATTTTCAGATGCCCATACCATGCCAATGTCATAAAACAGTTGGAAATAATCAACAAACATAACGCTAAAAGAGTAGGGCTCAACATAATGTGCTTGTATCCAGATCAAGGGTGAATAGCAGAGAAGATATGCTTGCAAAAACCCTGAAATTTTAGCATTCATCTGTGCAATTAGAACTAAACAACAACAACGAATTTTGACTATCTTTTCCATGCAAGCCTTGATATCGTTGCGTTTGATTTTTATTGATAACGACAATCATACATACGATATCAGTGCTGTATGAAAAGCAGTGGAGAAGGCGCGTTATGCATCTGCATATTTTGGGTATTTGTGGCACATTTATGGGGTCTTTGGCTCTATTAGCACGAGATTTAGGACATAAAGTCACAGGTTCAGATGCCAATGTTTATCCACCTATGTCAACTCAACTCGAAAATGCGGGTATTGAGCTTATGCAGGGCTACGACCGTAGCCATTTACAGCCGCATCCTGATCTTGTGATCGTCGGCAATGCCATGAAACGTGGCATTGATGCGATTGAATACATGCTGAATGAAGGTCTCCCTTATATTTCTGGCCCACAATTTCTGGCAGACCATGTCCTTCAAGGCAAACATGTATTGGGAGTTGCAGGTACACATGGTAAAACCACCACCACCACCATGTTGGCTTGGGTGCTAGATCAGGCGGGTTTAAATCCAGGTTTCTTGATCGGTGGCGTACCACTTGGTTTTAGCGAAAGCGCGCGTTTAGGTGGCGGTCAATATTTCTGTGTCGAAGCAGATGAATATGATTCTGCATTCTTCGATAAGCGTTCTAAGTTCGTTCATTATCATCCTAAAACCGCAATTTTAAATAACCTTGAATTTGACCACGCTGACATTTTCGATGATCTTGCTGCGATTCAAAAACAGTTTCATCATTTAGTCCGCACCATTCCAAGTGAAGGTCGTATTATTGCGCCAATTACTGAAACCAATATTGATGAAGTCTTGGAGCAGGGCTGCTGGACGCCAGTGATTCGGACCAGTCTAGAACCAAATGCGCAAGCCGCGTTATCTGCCGAATTGATCAGTGCGGATGGTAGCCACTTTAAAGTGCTTGAACAGGGCAATGTGGTCGGTGAAGTGAAATGGAACATGACAGGGCAGCACAGCGTTGCCAATGCCTTAGCGACCATTGCTGCTGCACAACACGTGGGTGTTAGCCTTAAACAGGCGTGTGAAGCACTCTCTAACTTCGGTGGGGTAAAACGCCGTATGGAGCTGTTAGGTACGGTTCGTGGCATCGAAGTTTATGATGACTTTGCCCATCATCCAACTGCAATTGAAACCACACTGGACGGCGCGCGTAAACGCTTAGGTGAACGTAAACTTTGGGCGATCATTGAACCGCGTTCAAATACCATGCGTATGGGCAGCCACAAAGATGGTTTGGCGCATTCAGCCCGTTTAGCAGATGAAGTGATCTGGTATCAACCTGAAGGTCTGGATTGGGATTTACAACCTATCATTGCAGCGTCATCAAACAAGGCAGAAGTCAGCCGCTCTTTAGATGACATCATTGCCCGTGTGGTGAATGAAGCAGGTGAGGGGGATGCTGTGGTGATCATGTCGAATGGTGGTTTTGGTGGTTTACACCAAAAGTTAATTACGGCTTTGTCGTAATCTAATTCATAGCACACTCTGATCATCTAATCTTGTCACGGCATTTACTATCGTGACAAGCGGCATGGATGCCGCCCGTTGGACTGTGGTATAGGGATATACCATCAGTCCAACAAAAGATTTTTGTTACTTTTCATCTTTGAAAAGTAAGGAAACGCCTATACCCAAACAACTCGACTATTCAGCCTATATAAGGCTGTGAAAACTTGCGAAATAGAGATATCTCCGATTCATTTTAATGGCAATTAACTCAGTTTATTCACCAATTTTAACGGCAAAATCTTCATTGCTATGCCCATTGGCAACCACGGCCACTGCGGCACATATGCCTTCACAGGCTCTTTCTCAATTGCCTTCACCAAGGCCTTGCTTCCTGTTTTCTCATCCACTTCAAATGGCAATTTCTTGGCACCTTCATTCAGTTCAGTACGAATATAACCAGGGAAAATCGTCGAGACTTTAATTGGTGTACCCAGCAATTCCGCACGGATGCCTTCAGCTAGATGCGCCACCGCCGCTTTACTGGCTGCATAAGTCGACAAATGCTTCGGTAAACCACGCATCGCACTCATGGATGAAATCACCACCAAATGCCCTTTGTTTTGCGCTCGAAAAATTTCAACTGCCGCTTCGCATTGCGCCAATGCCGAAATAAAATTGGTTTCCGCCGTAGCCCGATTCACCTCAAAATGCCCTTTACCAATACGGCGGCCATCACCGATACCTGCATTGACAATAATTCGGTCAATGCTGCCAAATTCTTGCTGAAAAGCTTTAAATACGGTAAACACGTCATCGTAATGGGTCACATCAAGTGTCTTGATTTTGACCTGAATTGAAAACTGGCTTTGCAACTCCTGTTGTAACGCTTCCAGACGCTCTAAACGTCGTGCACAAAGCGCCAGATTATAGCCTTTGGCTGCAAATTCACGCGCCATACCTGCGCCTAAACCCGAACTTGCACCTGTAATTAAAATTGTTCTTGCCATTTCAGCCACCTATTCTTGTTTAAATCCATGTGAGAAGTTCTGCATCATGTGCTTTTAAATAATGATGTTCATTAAAACTCAGTAATTGCAAACGCCCATCTATCCAACGCAGCGTGCTAATACTGGCATTGGCAATCGACCAGTTCAGCGCAAAGATCTGTTTCGCATCTAAACCCAAGACCTTGCCAACTGCCACCGAAATGACACCACCTGAGCTGAATACAACCGCCTGACGCTGTTGTGTCGCATCAAGCTGCTGACACAGGCTGTGCAATGCGCTTTCTACACGGCTTTGGAAACCTAACCATGTTTCATGATATTCATGGTCATATTGCTCTCCAATCCAGCGCTCAATCGCCCCATCAAAGATTTTTGCCAGATAGGCACGTGGGTTCGCAACTTGTGCAACATCCTGTTTGAGTAATTCAGGCTGATTAAAGCGTGGTTCATATTGAGAAAACACATGTTGATGATCAAACTCATTCCAGCTGGATTCAGTTTGAATCGATACATCTGCAAAACCTTGCGCTAAAGCGAGTTGCGCCGTTTGTTGATGACGCTGCATTGAACCCACCACCACCAAGGGTGAAGATTTCAAAGTTTTATTAAGAAACTCACCCGCTGCTTGTGCCTGTTGCTCGCCTTTTGCAGAGAGCAGGTCATAGCTAGCTGCTCCAAAGGAGGCCTGCCCATGCCGCACCAGATAAATTGTGCTCATCCTTTTAAAATTTCCTTCAGTTTTGCGCCATATTCAGGAATTAATTGCTGGGCTTGTGTATCTCCTTGTGCAATCAATTTTAGGGCACGAATATGCAGGGCATGAATCAATATCCAGAAGTCTTTAAAGGCTGGATTATCGGTTTGCTGATGGTAATAACGGTAATAGATTTGCTGTGCAATCACGGCTAGGCGGAACAGGCCAAATACTTCATAAAATGCCCAGTTATCAGGCTTTAAACCTGTTTTTTCCAGATAATAATCCACCACTTGCTGACGTGTCAGCATGCCTTTTAGATTGGTCGGTTGACGGCGGCTGGATTTCATCAATGCATCGTCATCGTCCTGAATCCAGTAGGCAAGGGCACTGCCCAGATCCATTAATGGATCACCGAGCGTTGCCATTTCCCAGTCCAGTACCCCAATCACTTGAGTCGGTTGTTGTGGATCTAAAATGACATTATCAAAACGCCAGTCATTATGAATCACACAGGTTTTTGAATCCGCAGGAATATGTTGTTGCAACCATTCACGCACAAACATGAAATCAGGTACATTCGGTGTCAAAGCCTTGCTATAACGGGCATCCCAACCTTCGACCTGACGGCGGCAATACCCTTCACCTTTACCTAGTTTTTCCAGCTCTGTACCTTGATAAGGCACTTGATGCAGTTCAATCAGTTTATCCAGAACATTCAGGCACAATTGCTGTACTTGCTGTTCATCCAGCTGTAATTCTTTGGGTAAATTAGCACGTGGAATAATGCCTTCAATCCGTTTCATTACGTAGAAATCACAGCCAATCACGCTTTCATCCTGACACAGCGCGATCATTTCAGGCAGGACAGGATAGAAAGGTGCCAGATACTTCTGCACATTGTATTCACGTGCCATATCGTGCGCTGATTTGGCCTTGGTGCCTTTCGGTGGACGGCGTAGGATCAGATCAGCATTGTCATACGCTAAACGGTAAGTCCAGTTAGATGCGCCACCTGAATATTGGGTGACTTTTGCCTGTCCTTGCAAATTCACACCCTGATTTTTTAACCATGTTTCAACCGCTGCAATGTCCAGTTCCTCACCGTGACGAACCTGACCACCCATATCAATTACTGCCATTTGCTTTTATCCTTATCCACGACCATAGCCACGTTTTTTGAGTTCTAATTTAGCAATCATGCCTTTATGAACCTCATCAGGTCCATCGGCCAAACGTAAACTTCGCGCCTGAGTAAAGAAAGCCGTCAATGGCGTATCACGGGAAACACCTTCGCCGCCGTGGATCTGAATCGCCATATCTACCACATTTTGCAAGACGGTGGGCGCGACCACTTTAATGGCTGAAATTTCAGTTAATGCCGCCATATTGCCTTGTGTATCCATTTTATAGGCAGCGTATAAGGTCAATAAACGCGCCTGATCGATCTGCACACGCGCATCGGCAACGCGTTCCAGATTCCCACCCAGCTTGAGTAGTTCTTTGCCAAATGCCTTGCGCGACATACCACGGTCAATCATCAGTTCCAGCGCTTTCTCTGCCGCGCCAACACAGCGCATACAATGATGAATACGCCCAGGGCCTAAACGGCCTTGCGCAATTTCAAAGCCTTGTCCTGCACCACCAATAAAGTTGCTGACAGGCACGCGAACATTGTCAAAACTGACCTGTCCATGCCCATGTGGTGCATCGTAATCGCCAAACACTGGCAGCATACGTTCAATGGTCACGCCTGCGGTATTAACTGGTACCAGCACCATAGAATGCTGGTGATGACGGTCTTTGCTTGGGTCAGGCGTATAAGCCATGAAAATAATGATTTTGGCATTTGGATCACCTAAACCTGATGACCACCATTTACGTCCATTCAAGACAATTTCATCACCCTCAATCACCGCTGTGGCCTGCATATTGGTGGCATCACTGGAAGCCACGGCGGGCTCAGTCATACAGAACACTGAACGAATTTCTCCTGCGAGCAAAGGTTGCAACCATTGCTGTTTTTGCGCCTCGCTACCATAGCGCCACAACACTTCCATATTGCCGCTATCGGGTGCATTACAGTTGAATACCGTTGGAGCAAGCAGGCTACGTCCAGTCAGTTCAGCAATGTGTGCATATTCCTGAACCGATAAACCCGCACCTAACTCAGCATCAGGTAAGAACATGTTCCATAAGCCCGCTGCTTTTGCCTTATCTTTCAATTGTTGTAATTGTTCAGGCCATTGCCATTTGGTCCAGTCACCATCGACATTGAGGCGATGTACCTCATCCCAGAATGCCTTTTCAACGGGTTCAATTTCTTGTTGGATAAACGCTTGCGTTCGTGCAATAAAATCCTGCGCACGCGCTGATAATGCAAACATCCTTTTCTCCCTCAATATAAAATTTGGCGAAAGCTGATTCGCTGCTTTACATCACCATAAGCGAAAATTTATTATGAATGAAATGATTTTATTTTATTCAAAACTATGAATCAGATTCATAATAGCAACCCGCTGGAAGTGGGACATTTTCATCGTATCGATATTAATTTATATCCGCTTTTTATTGCGATTTTTGAACAGAAGAGCATTTCTAAAGCGGCACAATTGCTGTGTATCAGCCAGTCTGCGGTGAGTCATGCCTTACAACGCTTGCGTAGTCAGCTTGGCGATGAGTTATTCGTGCGCAGCGGCCAAAAAATGCTGCCTACACCGTATGCCGAGCAAATTTACCAACCGATTCAAACCGCATTATTGACCATCCAGAGTATTGCCGTGCCGCAACAGGACTTTGTGCCTGACATGTTGCAGAGCTTAAAGATCGCCATTCATGACGAAATTGAGCCGATTATTTTTCCGCAGTTGGTGCATCATTTTGCGCAACTGAATCTGGACATCCAGTTCCTGAGCTCCAAACTGGATCGTAAAAACATGCTGGCTGATCTTTCTGCTCAACAGATTGATTTTGTCATTGATCTGGTACAACCGTATCAAGCCAGCTTACAGTTTGAAAATCTGATTGAAGACCATTTTGTGGTGTGTACCCAGCAGGCCAATATGGATTTATCGCTGTATTTATCTTCACCGCATATTGGGGTGTCTTCACGGCGTACCGGGATTCTGCTCGAGGATATTTATCTCAATCGGCAGCAATTATCCCGCCAGATTTTCCTACGCTGCCAGCACTATGCAACGGCATTACAGATACTGAATCATTATCCCAACGCCATTCTGACCATTCCGCAAAGCATCCTCAAACATTTGCATTATTCCAAAGCTTTACACATCCATCCTTTGCCAATCGAGCTGCCTCAAATCAATATGGGTATGTATTGGCATGAAAACGTGAAACATAACCCACGCCATCAATTTTTACGGACGGAAATCCTGAAAATTTTTTAGATCATCGTTGCTGATGAATATTTGCACATTATTTAAAAGTATGTAATTCTATGCGCATATTTGGATATGAATATCCATACAGAATATGTTGACAAGGGGAGTAGCCTCCTCCAGACCTAAGCGCTGAATGCTTTAGGTGTCAGAGCTTCGTCATTACACTTTGCAAAAAGTCGGACTCTGAGCATCACAATCCATCGTGATGTAGGCAAGACCTTGATCATGTTGAAACAGATGTATTAATTCATCTGGCAACTGGTCGAGGTTTTTTTATGTCCATTTGCCAGATAGGGAGTTGTGATGGAAACTATCGGTAATTTATGGCTCTATGTCGCATTCTTCGGTCTCGTTACCGTGATGCTACTGGTCGACTTTTTAGGCTTTAAACAAAAACAAAATCAGGACGTGCCAATCAGACAGGCAGCCTACTGGAGTATTGCCTGGGTCAGTGTTGCAGTGATTTTTGGTGGCGGATTATGGTTTTATCTACAGCAAACCGTAGGTGCAACCATTGCAAACCAGAAAACCATGGAATACTTCGCAGGTTATCTACTGGAAAAATCGCTGGCAATTGATAACGTCTTTGTCTGGCTGATGATTTTCGCAGCTTTTGCGATCCCACCTGCATATCAACGTAAAATCCTGCTTTACGGCGTACTCGGCGCAATCGTGCTCAGAACCATTTTTATCTTTATTGGTGCGTGGTTTGTGCAAGAATTCTCTTGGGTGCTATATATCTTCGGTGCATTTCTGGTCTACACCGGCTTTAAATTCCTGAAAGGTCAGGATGAAGAAGATACCAATATTGAAGATATCAAGTTACTGAAATGGTTACGCAAACATATGCGTATCACGCCACAACTTGAAGGCAACAATTTCTTCGTTCGTCAGAATGGCGTGTTATGGGCAACACCTTTATTTTTAGTTTTGATTTTGGTTGAAGCGTCTGACGTGATCTTCGCGGTGGATTCCATTCCTGCAATTTTCGCCGTGACCAGTGACCCATTCATTGTTTTAACTGCAAACTTAATGGCAATTTTGGGTTTACGTGCGATGTTCTTCTTATTGGCAGGTGCTGCATCGAAAATGCATTACTTACCGTATGGCTTGGGCATCATCTTATTGTTCATTGGTGCAAAAATGTTATTGCTCGATGTGTTCCATATGCCAATCTGGATCTCGTTAGGCTTTATTGTTCTGGTATTAAGCATCACCGCTTATCTATCGTTACGTCACAATAAGCGTCAAGCTCAATAATAGCTTGAACATAAAAAGGGCCTGTATTGCAGGCTTTTTTTTATTAGGAAAATAAATCAATCGTGTAGGCAAGGGGAGTCATTCATGGTCCTGTTTAATCACGGTTCCAATCTCTTATTTTTTACACTTCACCTATGCCATGAACTTACCCTCTAAAATGAGGAAGTGTGATTTATAATTCACATTTATATACCTTTTAAGCACGTTAATTAGCCGAATAATCCAGTAAATTTGGCAAAATCAGGTACAATCAACCGAAAAAAGTAAAATTGTAGGTTGTTATGACTTTGGCTACTCCAACCACGGTGATTCGTGGTCGCTTCTTAGATATTCAAAAGACCGTTTCTCAAGCCACTGAAATTGCCGATCAAGTCCGTTATATCGAAGACGGCGTAATGATCACTGAACAAGGTAAAATTCGCTGGTTTGGCACGTGGAACGACGCTCAAGCCCATCTTCCTGCAAACGTTGAAATTCAGCATTATCCAGAACAATTGATTATCCCGGGCATGATCGATACACATATCCATTTCCCACAAACGGAAATGGTCGGTGCTTACGGCGAACAATTATTAAGCTGGCTTAACACCTATACGTTCCCGACTGAAATTCAGTTTAAAGACAAAGCTTATGCCCAAGACATAGCCAAGTTTTTTGTCAATGAGTTGCTTAAAAACGGTACCACCACCGCATTGGTGTTCTGTACGGTACATCCTGAATCTGTAGATGCTTTATTTGAAGCCGCAGCACAGCACCAGATGCGTTTAATCGCAGGTAAGGTGATGATGGATCGTCATGCACCAGAAGCGCTGTGTGATACCGCAGAGAGCGCCTATGATGATTCTAAAGCCTTGATTGAGAAATGGCATGGGCAGGGACGTGCTTTATACGCGATTACCCCACGTTTTGCGCCAACGTCTACACCAGAACAACTGGAAAAAGCAGGACAACTCAAAGCGCAATATCCTGATGTTTATGTGCATACACATTTAAGTGAAAACAAAGATGAAATCGCATGGGTAAAAGATCTATACCCTGAGCAGGACGGTTATCTGGATGTTTATCATCATTATGGCTTAACTGGTCAACGTTCTGTATTTGCGCATTGCGTACATCTGGAAGATGCAGAATGGAAATGTATGCATGAAACCAACTCTGCCATTGCCTTCTGTCCGACTTCAAACCTGTTCTTGGGCAGTGGTTTATTCCCGTTGAAAAAGACGTGGGAACAGCAAGTAAAAGTCGGTTTAGGCACTGACGTTGGGGCAGGGACTTCATTTAGCCTGTTGCAAACCGTGAATGAAGCGTACAAAGTTCAACAGTTACAAGGCGATAAACTTTCTGCTTTTGAATCACTGTATCACGCGACGCTCGGTGGTGCGAAAGCACTGGATCTGGATGAGAAACTCGGTAACTTTAACATCGGTAAAGAAGCGGATTTCGTGGTCTTGAGTACCCAGCCAACCGCATTACAACAACTGCGTCAGTCACGTTCAAAATCGGTTGAAGATAGCTTATTTGCTTTATTCACCATGGGCGATGACCGAAATATTGAGGCAACGTATATCTATGGACAAAAAGCCTATAGCCAAAACTAAATTTTTAAACAAACAAAGACTTGGGTGGCTATGTATCGCGATTGGATGTGCTGTTCTACTTAAACGTGACAGCTCATCTGCTCAAAATGAAACACTTTCTTCATCATCAAAAGGTGCATGAAAAGTGATTTTGTTTTAAAATTGCCAGATTAGCTCAAGATTTCGAGGTGTTGCAGGTCAACACCTTTTTTATTTTCCCGTTTTTAAGTTTTAGGAATCTACCGATGACCATTGCAATGCGCATTATGATTTCAAGTGAAGAGATTCAAGCCAAAGTTAAAGAACTTGGCGATAAAATCAATGCACACTATGCTCAAAGTGATAAAGAACTGGTACTGATCGGCTTATTACGTGGTTCAGTCATTTTTATGGCGGATTTATGCCGTGCAATCGACAAACCACATGAACTCGATTTTATGACCGTGTCTAGTTATGGTGGTGGAACCGTTTCCTCTCGTGATGTCAAAATTTTAAAAGACCTTGATGGCGAAATTCACGGTAAAGATGTACTTGTGGTCGAAGATATTATCGACTCAGGTAATACGCTAAGCAAAGTGGTTGAAATGCTTAAAACCCGTAATCCAAACTCAATTGAATTATGTACTTTAGTGAGCAAGCCTTCACGCCGTGAAATTCCTTTAGATGTAAAATTTCTGGGCTTTGAAGTCGAAGACCGCTTTATTGTGGGCTATGGCCTCGACTTTGATCAAAAATATCGTCACTTACCATTCATTGGTGAAATCGGTATCTAATCAAATCTTGCTGTTCACACCTCAAAACAGGTGAATAGCATAGATCCATGTTTATCTTGCGCTCGGATAAAGTATTCATTTGCTTTATCTTGGCTCAAGAGCGAAAAGCAGCTTTTTTATTGATACTTTAATCAAATCCTCCCAAAGCTTGCACAAAAATACGACATAACTCAGTAATCCACTACAGACAAAGTCAGCTCAAATCAAGCAGGATAGAAAGAAATATCACTTTTAAAACAAGGAGAAAGACAATGTGGTCTCTAATTGTGGCAATCGTCGTTGGTTTTTTTGCTGGTTTAATCGCACGTGCTTTACATCCTGGTGAAGATAAAGCAGGCTTCATCGTAACGACCTTATTGGGTATTGCGGGTTCATTATTGGCAACCTATGGTGGTCGCTTACTCGGCTTATATGGTGAAAATTCGGCGGCTGGTTTCATTGCCTCTGTGGTTGGTGCCATCATTATTTTATTTATCTACAATCTGGTCACCAAGAAAAGTTAAAACGTATTCAATTAAAATGCCCAATTCATTTATCGCAATGGATTGGGCGTTTTTACTTATAGACCGAGTTCTTTCCAGATCATTTGAATTTCTTCAGCGCTTCTTGCACCGACCATTTTAAATCCATTTCCAAAAATCAGGGTCGGGGTTCCATCTACACCTAATTTTCGACCAAGCTGCAAATTACGCTCAATCGGATTTGCACAGGTTTTTGCTTGCGGCTGTACATTCTTTTGGATCAGGTTTTTCCATGCATAGGCTTGATTGGCATCACACCAGACTGATTTAGACACAGCAACCGATTGCGCTTTTAATGGATAAATGAAGGTATAAATCGTTACATCATTCAGCTTATCCATCTCTGCTTCTAACTTCTTGCAATAAGAACAGTTTGGATCTGAGAATACTGCCAACTGACGCTTACCATTGCCTTTGACGGTTTTAATGGCATCTTTGAAAGGCAATTGTTTCCAGTCTACCGTGTTTTGCTGGATCACAAGATCCTTGGTCAAATTTTTCTGGTCTTTTAAGCGAACCATTGACCCGATAAACATGTGTTGGGCACTTTCATCCAGATAAATGATCTGATTATCCAGACTGGCACTGTATAAGCCATTCATAGCAGTCGGTTGAATGTTGGTGACCTGAATATTGGGATATTGTTGACTCAAATTGCTTTTTAACGTCTCTACATTGGCAAAGCTCATGGCAGAAACACAACTGAATAATGAGAAAATCCCAATTTTTTTTAACATGTCCAACACTCGAATACAAAAATCAGCGGCTATTGTAATGACTAATGCAGCAGCAAACAGCTCAGCTTACTCAGCAACAACCAAAATTCAACCGATACGCGCGATGTTTCACGTGGAACATGCCTGATATAATCAAAACTAGATTTACATGGCTTGCGAGCTGCATTTTTAGTAAGAAATTGACAATTTTTTTCACATCACATTGAAATGGCAGCATTAAATTAAAAACCTGCTAGATCAATCGAGCCATGTTTGAAATAATTCCTCAGCAAGAGATGAAATGTGGAAATTATTGAGTAAACATTTGGGGTGTTTTTTAGGCTTAATGGTCTTGGCTCATATTTAAAAAACACATAGATCATTCTTTTAATTGCAATTTTTAAATCAAATCGCAACAAACCATCTTATTATTCAGATTCAGGTAGATTGATGTATAGCGCAGAATTACTCGAAGAAGCCAAAACATTTATGTTTCATATGCTGACCAAAGTAGTGGAATACGGTGGTTCAGATTTATTTATCACCGCAGATTTTCCACCCAGCATTAAATTACAAGGACTTATGCGTCCACTCGGGCAACAGGAACTCACTGCCGATAAAACCAAACTCTTCGCTTATAGCTTAATGAATGAAAAACAGCGCCAAGATTTTGAAAATGAATGGGAATGTAATTTTGCCATCAATGTTCCCAATGTTTCACGTTTTCGTGTCAATGTGTTTAAGCAGCAGCTACAGATCGGCATGGTTATTCGTACCATTACCTCGGAAATTCCAACCTTTCAGAAGCTAAAGCTGCCTGAATCGCTGAAACATGTGATTATGGAAAAACGAGGTCTGGTTCTAGTTGTCGGAGGTACAGGCTCAGGCAAATCAACTACTTTGGCGGCCATGATTGATCACCGCAATGAAAACTCAGCGGGGCATATTATTACCGTTGAAGATCCGGTTGAGTACGTGCATAAACATAAAAAATCCATGATTACCCATCGTGAGGTCGGTGTTGATTGTCATTCATGGCAGCATGCCTTGAAAAATACCTTACGTCAGGCGCCTGATGTGATTCTGATTGGGGAAATCCGTGATACGGAGACCATGGAACATGCGATTGCTTTTGCGGAAACAGGACATCTTTGTCTAGGGACCTTACATGCCAACAATGCCAATCAGGCACTCGACCGGATTATCAACTTCTTTCCAGAAGAACGTCGTAACCAGTTACTCATGGATCTTTCATCCAATATGAAAGGTATTATTTCTCAACGTTTGATACGAACGCAGGATGGCAAAGGTCGTCGGGCAGCGATTGAAATTCTGCTCAATACACCATTGATTTCAGATAATATTTTAAAAGGCCAGTTCCACGCACTCAAAGAGATTATGAGCAAATCGCGAGAGCTGGGGATGCAAACCTTCGATCAAGCTTTATTCGATCTCTATAACGAAGGTGCTATCAGCTATGACGAGGCTTTACGTAACGCCGATTCAGTCAATGAATTGCGTTTACAGATCAAACTCAAATCCACACGTCAGGAAGGTGCACCGGTTGCCATGATGACTGCATTAAACGTCGTAGCAGAACCAAAAGCTGAGGAAGAGCAAACCGCTGAAGAGAAGGAATAAAAAAATGGCTTGAATTGCACTACAATTCAAGCCGTGAGTATTTGATTTAATTGATTATTTACCAATACAGAACGAACCAAAAATCTTGCCGAGCAAATCATCGGCACTAAAATCACCTGTGATTTCACCCAATGCATTTTGTGCCAGACGCAATGATTCTGCCACCAGTTCACCTGCGTTAAACACAACAAGTTGCTCACGTGCCTCTGCAAGATAGCGCTGAGTGCGCTTCATTGCGTCTAAATGACGTGTTCTGGCAATAAAGGTGTCTTCCTCAGGCTGGAAGCCTGCATGCGCTGTAATCGCATCTATGAGCGCCTGAACGCCCATATCCTGTTTGGCAGATACACTGATATGACGGAAGCCCTGATAATCACTTAAAGTCGCATCCTGCCCCGTTAAATCGCATTTATTGCCAATCAGCAGTAAACGTTTCGGTTCAAGATGATCGGCAAAATATTCGCGCGCCAGCTGTAACGGTTCATCGCCTTGGTTTAAATCGTAGACCAGCAGTAATAAATCGGCCTGTTCAATTTCTTTAATCGCACGACGAATCCCTTCCTGCTCGACGATATCGCCTGTTTCACGTAAACCAGCAGTATCGGTTAAGGTAATCGGCAAACCATTCAAACTGATCTTTTCATGCAATACATCGCGGGTCGTTCCCGCAATATCAGTCACAATAGCCCGTTCATGGCCCGCCAGCGCGTTTAACAGGCTCGATTTGCCCGCATTAGGTTTACCCGCGATCACCACCTGCAAACCTTCACGTAACAGCTGTCCTTGGCGTGCAGATTGCTGTACGGCCTTAACCGAATCCTGTACATCATCCAGCAAAGCTAAAATCTTGCCATCGGCAAGGAAATCGATTTCTTCTTCTGGAAAATCAATGGCAGCCTCAACATGCAAACGCAAGTGAATCAGCTTTTCTAAAACGGTATTAATTTTGGTTGAAAAGGCACCTTGTAATGAACGAACCGCTGAACGTGCTGCGGCCTGTGAGGTGGCATCAATCAAATCGGCGATCGCTTCGGCTTGCACCAGATCCATCTTGCCATTTTCAAAGGCACGCATGGAAAACTCACCCGCCTTTGCAGCTGTCGCACCCAGATCAAGTAAACGGGCTAATAACGCATTCTGAATGACTGGACCACCATGCCCCTGTAATTCCACCACATCCTCACCTGTAAACGAATGAGGATTTGGAAAACACAGCACAATGCCTTCATCCATCACGGAACCATCCGCATCATAGAACTGACGAAAGCCTGCCATGCGGGCAGCAGGAAGACTTTTCTGGGTCAACTGTTCAGCAATGGCATAAGCTTTAGGGCCAGAAAGTCGAATCACGCCCACACCACCACGACCTAATGGGGTAGCAATCGCAGCAATTGTGGTTTGATGTTGCATCTTAAATTCACCTAAAAAACACGAGGGTTATGAAACAGGAACCCTAAATACAGACAAAGAAAAATCCGCTTAAGATTACCATCTTAAGCGGATTTATTCAGTAAAAGTTCGAACTTAAGAACTCGATTCAACCTTGTTGAGACGGTCTTTTTCGACACCTTTGTTAATAAACCATTGTTGCAAAATGGTAATACTGTTGTTGACGATCCAGTAAAGAACCAAACCAGCAGGGAAGAACAACATGAATACCGTAAACATGATTGGCATGATACGGAAAACTTTTGCCTGCATAGGATCAGTTGGTTGTGGATTCAACATTTGCTGAACGAACATGGTCACACCCATGATCAACGGCAAGATAAACCATGGATCCATTGCTGATAAGTCTTGAATCCAGCCTAACCATGGCGCATGACGAAGCTCAACCGATTCCATCAATACCCAGTACAAGGCCAAGAAAATCGGCATTTGTAACAATAACGGCAAGCAACCAGACAATGGATTGACTTGTTCACGCTTGTATAACGCCATCATTTCTTGAGAGAAACGCATACGGTCTTCACCAAATTCTTCTTTCATGCGTTGCATTTCTGGTGCAATCACACGCATTTTCGCCATTGAGCGATAACTTTTTGAAGAAAGTGGCCATAAAATCAATTTTACCAAGATCGTCAATAAGATAATTGACCAACCCCAGTTACCAATGATGTTATGGAAGAACTGTAAGCCCAAGAACAATAATTTCGCAATTGGCCATAACCAACCATAATCTACAGTTTGGTTTAAACCAGCAGCTAAGTCTTTGAGTTCAGACTGAATTTTTGGACCAGAATAAAGTTGTGCATCCACTTCCATTGACGTACCAGCAGGTACATTAATCACTGGAGAAGTGAAGCCCATGATATTCATGTGATCAGCAGACTGGCGCGATTCCAGTTTAGCTACATACGGTTGACCATCAGCTTGGGTAAGTTTTAAATTCCCAGGAATCCAGGCACTGACGAAATAATGCTGAACCATGGCAACCCAGCCGCCTTTGGCTTCAACATTCAATTTTTCATCATTAAAATTGCTGAATTTCAACTTGTTATAATGCGCGTCTGGCGTACCCCATGCGCCACCCAAGTAAGTTCCAAGGGTAAAGATACCTTGAGAAGATTTACCTGGATCATCAGAATTGTCACGCTTTAACTGACCAAACATTTGGCCTTGCCAGTTTTGCTGGCTGCGGTTAACAACCTGATGTTTCACTGTAATTGGGTAATCACCTTGCGTGAAGGTGAACGACTTGATCACTTCCACACCTTCAGGTGTTTTAAATACCAATGGCACAGTCAACACTTGATGTGTCTTACCATCTTTTGCTGCAACGCTCTTCGCATCTGCCAACGTATATGCTGTTTTTTCAACATCGTACATTGGACGTCCGCTACGGCTGCTATCTGGTCCATTTAAACCAATTAAACCAGATTGAGCGACGTAAGTACGTTTCGCATCACTTTCCAGCATGACAAACGGCTTATCGCTGTCTTTGCTTTCATCATGGCTTAACAATTCAATACGAACAATATCACCACCTTTAGGATTGATCCAAAGATGATAAAGATCAGTTTGTACTGAAATCAGTTGCTGACTCACAGATGGTGTTTCTGTGGTTTGTGATGCAGTCACATTTGCTTGTGGCAAGTCTGAAGCCGCTGTTGCATTTTGAGCATTTGGCAAATCTGCAGATACATCATGTGCAGTGACAACCGCCGCTTGTTGTTGCGGTGCTGGTGCAGCATGACCATAGTCTTTTTGCCAAGCCAAAATAAGCAAATATGCGGTAACAAACATGGCTCCAAGAATTGCAAATCTGGCCCATTGTTGCATATCTATTATCCCAAATGATTAGAGAGATTTTGCTTGAATAAACGATCACGAAAGGGTACAGCAACGTGATGCATTTGAGAATCTATTTGATGAAACGAAATAAAACGAAGTGCTTTGCGGGGGACTGGATCATAGCCTGAACCACCCCAAGGATGACAACGGCAAATTCGCTTAGTCGATAGCCATACACCTTTGACCGCCCCATGCGTTTGTAAAGCTTCAATTGCATATTGCGAGCAAGTGGGAATATAGCGACAACGAGGACCCAATAATGGACTAATTGCAATTTGGTAACATCTTATCAACCAATGAAGTAAACGTACCATTGGAGATCTCTAATTTTGGAGGGATGTCACAACGACTTTGGAATGCTTCTTTGCTAAGCGTTGTAATTTTTGCCAAGCAAAATCTAATTGTTGATGTAATTCTTCATTTGAGATTGCTTCTATACCTATTTTAGGCATCACCACAATATCGATATCAGCATTAAATTGCGCTTGATGTAAACGGAAGCTCTCCCGAGCAAGACGTTTTATTCGATTTCGTTCATGAGCACGACGTACCTTTTTTTTAGCAACGACAATACCCAAACGGCTGTTAGGCTGTTCGGTTAATTTTGCTAAAAAAAGGAAATGGGGCTGATGCACTTTAAAAAGCGCACCATCAAATACACTTTTATAATCAGCAGCACAACGAATACGAGATTCAGTACTGAAACTGTAAAGTGTCATCACCCAAGTCTGGTCAGCTTAACAGTATTAAACAGTTAAGCTATGACGACCTTTTGCACGACGACGAGCTAAAACTTGACGACC
>Ga0153918_1000297_pt1 | contig 27067 bp, 26 predicted proteins | sample TSFL002MetaG_FD_104687 | JGI IMG/M metagenome (GOLD analysis project Ga0153918, IMG submission 104687) | Attine ant fungus gardens microbial communities from Florida, USA - TSFL002 MetaG | ecosystem: Host-associated > Fungi > Mycelium > Unclassified | place: USA: Florida, Paynes Creek Historic... | reverse complement strand
TGGATGCCAAGCTGCCCATGGATGAGATGCTCACCATGACCATCGCCAACAACCCGGACATGAAAGGCGTGTATTCGCGCGTACGCCTGGGCAGCGAGCTGAATCGCCGGGAAACCCTGCTGATTACCTTGATGTCGTCGGAAAACCGTGCCGCGACCACCCTGGCCAACCACTACCCAGGGGGCTACCCGGCCTTCATCAAGGCGATGAACGCCAAGGCCCGCAGCCTGGGCATGGCGCACACCCGCTATGTCGAACCGACCGGCCTGTCGACCCAGAACGTCTCCACCGCCCGTGACCTGTCCAAACTCCTGATGGCCGCGCGCAAGTACCCGATGCTGAGCGAGCTGTCGACCACCCGCGAGAAGACCGTAGCCTTCCGCAAGCCCAACTACACCTTGGGCTTCCGCAACACCGACCACCTGGTGAACAAGAGCAACTGGGACATCAAGCTGACCAAGACCGGTTTCACCAACGAAGCCGGCCATTGCCTGGTGCTGCTGACCAGGATGGACAACCGCCCGGTGGCCATGGTGATCCTCGATGCCTTCGGCAAGTACACCCACTTCGCCGACGCCACCCGCATGCGTCAGTGGCTGGAGACCGGTGCGACCAAGCCGGCACCGGCAGTGGCCATGCAATACAAGACCGACAAGCACGGCAAGGGGCGCCTGGCGTCGGACTGACCTCAGGCCAGTACCTAACCCGTTGATTCAGCAGGAACCTGTGGGAGCGGGCGCGCCCGCACTCACAGGATAGAGCCAGCTTACGGTTGATCTCAGGCCTGGGTGTCGACCATCCCGCCAGCGCTGTTGCCACCGGCCTCCTGCAGCGCTTCCAGCAGTTGCGCAGTAGCCGTCATGATCTGGCCACTGAGGGTGGCGATGCTGGCCTGCTTGGCCGTGACTGCCGCCAACTTGGTGGTGTCGTCGGATTTCTGCGCCATCAGGATGGCCAGCTGTTTCTGTTCGTCGGCCATCTGCTTCTGCAGTTGCTTGATCATCTCGCGCAACTGCTTGATGTGTGGTGGCTCGTCACTGCCACTGCTGCCTTGCGCAGCCTCGGCGCCTTTGGCCTGGCCGTCGCCACGCAGTTTCGAGGTGTCGACCTGCAGCGTCGAGCTGCCCGATTCAGTCTTTTCCGTGTCGCTGGCCTGCGAAGCGCTGCCGGCCTGGGCCGATGTGTTGCTGATGCTGACTGCCGCGATACCTACCATGTGTTTCTCCTTGCCTTGCAAAGGGTCCTTGAGTTGACCTGCGTATCGGCCAAAAGCGGCAAGCCTTTAGGCCGGGCTGACCGCAGGCACGCTTGCGGGCAGTAAATTCACTCTGCGCTGGCTCGTTCCACCCAATGTACAAGCGCCGGAGCCCCGGCATGCGCCCACATTCGACCCATTATGGAACCGCAGCCATGAGCCAGTCTGCACACCCGGAAACTATCAAGGACCTGATCGGCGTGGGCTTCGGCCCGTCCAACCTGGCCCTGGCCATCGCCCTGGAAGAACTTGCCCAGAGCCAGGGCCACGCCCTCGATGCGCTGTTCATCGACAAGCAGAAGGAATACCGCTGGCACGGCGAAACCCTCGCCACCCAGAGCGAACTGCAGATCTCGTTCCTCAAGGACCTGGTCTCGCTGCGCAACCCGACCAGCCCGTACAGCTTCGTCAACTACCTGCACCAGAAGCAGCGCCTGGCCGACTTCATCAACCTCGGCACCTTCTACCCCTGCCGCCTGGAGTACAACGACTACCTGCGCTGGGCCGCCGAGCACTTTGCCAGCCAGGCGGTGTATGGCGAAGAAGTGCTGCGCATCGAACCTGAAGTGAAGGCAGGCCGTGTCGAGCATTTGCGCCTGGTCTCACGCGATGGCCAAGGCCGCGAATTCAGCCGACGGACGCGCTCGGTGGTGGTGGGCAGCGGCGGCACACCGAAAATCCCCGAGAAATTCAGCGCATTCAAGGATGATCCACGGGTTTTCCACCATTCCCAGTACCTCAGCAGCCTGAACAAGCTACCCTGCACGGCCGGCAAGCCGATGCGCATTGCCGTGATCGGCTCGGGCCAGAGCGCCGCCGAGGCCTTCATCGACCTCAATGACAGCTACCCGTCGGTCAAGGTCGACATGGTGCTGCGCGGCTCCGCCCTCAAGCCGGCCGACGACAGCCCGTTCGTCAACGAGATCTTCGCCCCCGACTACACCGACCTGGTCTACAACGAGCCGGCCGACCAACGCGCCAAGCTGCTCGGCGAATACCACAACACCAACTACTCGGTGGTCGACCTCGACCTGATCGAGCGCATCTACGGCATCCTCTACCGGCAGAAGGTCGCCCACCAGTTCCGCCACAACGTGCTGTGCCGCCGCCAGGTGGAAGCCGTGGTGGCTACCCGCGACGGCATCGAACTGACCCTGCGTGACCTGGCCACCGGCCAGCAGCAGACCCACCGCTACGACGCGGTAATCCTCGCCACCGGCTACGAACGCCGCTCGCACCGCGACCTGCTCGCCCCGCTGGCCGACTACCTGGAAGACTTCAGCGTCGACCGCAACTACCGGGTATTGGCCAGCCCCGACCTGCAGGCCTCGGTCTACCTGCAAGGCTTCTGCGAGAACAGCCACGGCCTCAGCGACACCTTGCTGTCGGTGCTGCCCTCCCGTGCCGCCGAGATCGGCCAGGCGCTGTACCACGATCTGGCGCGCCAGCAGGGCAAGGTACAACCTGCCGTTGCCCTGACCAGCGCCTGACTGGCGTTGCTACCCAACCGACAGGGCGCCCCCGCGCCCTGTCGGCGCGTGTGCCTTCCGAAACATTTGCTTGCATTTAATTCATCAGGATTTTCATTCTCATTCGTCTTTTGAACAACAGCCCTTTTTGGTTGGGCCTGTGCTCGCCCCCTTTTTCAGAAGACTGACCGATGGCCAAATCACCGAAAAAATCCAAGTCCAAGCTGTGGTTCCTGGTCCACAGCTGGCTCGCCCTGCCGATCTGGTTCTTCGTGCTGATCGTCTGCTTTACCGGCATGCTGGCCGTGGTCAGCCAGGAAATCGTCTGGCTGGCCAACCCCGACGTGCGTGCCAGCAAGCCTGACGACAACGCCGAACGCCTGAGCTTCCAGCAAGTGCTCGATGCCCTGCACAAGGCCGAGCCAGACATGGCCGTCAACTCGCTCAGCCAGCCCGACGGCTCGCACTTCGCGCTGACGGCGCAGGTCACTTACGCCGATGGCTCCAGCCCGTTGCTCTACGTCAACCCCTATACCGGGGCCATCCAGGGCAAGATGCCGGACTTCAACTTCGAAGCCTTCACCCGGGCCCTGCACGGCTGGTGGCTGGTGCCGTTCACCAATGGCTTCAGCTGGGGCTGGTACCTGGTGTCGCTGCTCGGCCTGCCAGTGCTTGCGTCGCTGGTAACCGGCCTGGTGGTGTACAAGAAATTCTGGAAAGGGTTCTTCAAGCCGGTACGCACCGGCCATGGCTCGCGCATCTTCTGGGGCGACCTGCACCGCCTGGCCGGGGTCTGGTCGATCTGGTTCATCGCGGTCATTGCCATCACCAGCATCTGGTTCTTGATCCGGGCGATCCTGTTCGACAACCAGATCACCATTTCCAGCGAGCCCATCGTGCCGGTGATCGCCCGCGAGCAGGTGCCACAGACCGTCGACGGCAGCCCGCCGCCACGTATCGACCTGGACGAGGCCGCACGCATTGCCGGCCTGGCCATCCCCAGCCTGGACATCACCTCCATCTCGCTGCCGGCCACCGCCTACAGCCACATCGAAATGGGCGGGCGTGGCTGGTACCCGCTGATGTTCCAGAGTGCCTCGGTCAACCCGTACACCCGTCAGGTCGACAGCCAGTTCCTGCTGAGCGACCGTTCGGCCCTGGAGTTCGTCACCGAGTCCATGCGCCCGCTGCACACGGGCGACTTCGGCGGCCTGCCGATCAAGCTGATCTGGTTCTTCTTCGGCCTGATCCTGACCCTGATGGTGTTCAGCGGGCTGCTGATCTGGACCAAACGCACCGCCCAGGCCACTGCCGCCGCGCTCAAGCGCAGCGAGCGCACACCGCGCAGCACACGCAACGAAACCACCCTGGAGGTGCGCCCATGAGCCAGGCCCAAACCCTGCCTGCCCGGCCACTCAAGCAATGGTGGCTGAAGTGGCGCTTTCACCTGAACATCCTGTTGATCCTCATTCCCCTGGGGTTCATGCCCAAGTACTTCGCCGACGTCAGGTTGTTCCGCGGTGACGCCGGGCTCGGTGCCAACCCGATCCACGGCATACAGGTCGGCCCGTACAGCCTCGACCTCGCCGAGCTGCGCAACGAGGCCCCGCGCGCCGATGGCCCCGCAGGCCATTTCAAGCTGTTCAACGCGGCGCTGTGCAAGGCCTGTGTGAACGACATCAAGGCGGTCTACCTGCGCATCGGCAAGCCGCGCAGCCTGCGCGCCGCCGGCACCATTTTCTTCGGCGCGCCATACCGCATGGTCACCAACCTGCCGATACCGCCGCGACCCGCGCCGACGCACAGGTCTGGATCACCCTCGAAGGCTGGGACGGCAGCCTGCACCAGGCCTCGGTCCCCCTGGCCAAGGCTTCGCCAGCCACCGTGGCCTGGCTCGAAAAACAAGGAGGCAAACCATGAAACACCTGATGCGCAGGCTCGCCCTGCCCTGGCTGGTACTGGCTGCAAGCCCGGCCCTGGCCCACAACCCAATGTGCGAATGCGAGGAAGTGGCCGGTGGCCAGGTGAAATGCACCGGCGGGTTTTCCGATGGCAGCGGCGCGCCAGGGGTGACCCTCGACGTGATCGGCTACGACGAGCAGGTGTTGGTCGGTGGCAAGCTCGGTGACGATTCGAGCCTGACCTTCAAACGCCCCGACGGCGAGTTCTACGTGCTGTTCGACGCAGGGCCTGGCCACGTCGTGGAAGTCGACCACGCCGACATCGCCCAACCATGAGCCGCCCAGCCATGAGCCACGCCCACGTGGTGCGCCCTGCCGGCGCCGGGCACGAAACCCTCTACGTGCTGCTGGCCAGCCTGCTGATCGTCGCCCTCGCCGCCAGCGTCGTGCTGCTGCGCGGCGAGCGCGAGGACGAGCAGGCCATCGCCAGCCACCAGATCGACGCCCGCCGCGACCTGAGCGCTGCCGAACAAGGCATCTACACCGACCTGCGCGTGGCATTCGACGAAATACAGTTGCTTCGCGAGGAAAGCGCCGCCACGCCCAGCGTCGCGGCCCTGGCCGAGCAAGGCCTGCCACCGTTCGTGGCCGATGCCGGCAGCCAACGCCGTGGCAACCACCAGTGGCAGTGGCTGGCGGAGGGCGCCTACCTGGGCCGCAGCCAGGCGCCGCAGGTGGCCGGCAGTTTCCTGCTGATACTGCCCGACGCCGGCAGCACCGAGGTCGACGTGTGGCTGCGCCGCGACAGCGCCGCCGTGCTCCCCGACGACCTCGGCCAGGCCGCACTGATCGCCGCCGGCTGGCAGCAGGTGGTCAGCCACTACGACGCCGGGGTCACCCGCGAACACCGTCATTGAACCCAAGGATTCCCCATGTTCCGCAAAGCCCTCGCCCTGCTCCTGGCCTGCGCCCTGCCGGCGCTGGCCCTGGCCGATACCGGCAAGCCCCTGCGCATCGGCATCACCCTGCACCCCTACTACAGCTACGTCAGCAACATCGTCGGCGACAAGGCCGAAGTGGTACCGCTGATTCCGGCGGGTTTCAACCCGCATGCCTATGAACCCCGCGCCGAAGACATCAAGCGCATCGGCACCCTGGACGTGGTGGTGCTCAATGGCGTGGGCCATGACGACTTCGCCGACCGCATGATCGCCGCCAGCGAGAAGCCCGGCATGCAGACCATCGAAGCCAACCAGAACGTACCGCTGCTCGCCGCCACCGGGATCGCCGCGCGTGGCGCCGGCAAGGTGGTCAACCCGCACACCTTCCTGTCGATCAGCACCACCATCGCCCAGGTCAACAACATCGCCCGGGAGCTCGGCAAGCTCGACCCCGACAACGCCAGGTTATACACGCAGAACGCCCGTGCCTACGCCAAGCGCCTGCGCGCCTTGCGTGCCGAAGCCCTGGCCAAGGTCAGCGAAGCCCCCAGCGCCACCTTCCGTGTGGCCACCATCCATGCTGCCTACGACTACCTGGTACGTGACTTCGGCCTGGAAGTGACCGCCGTGGTCGAGCCCGCCCACGGCATCGAACCCAGCCCGGCGCAACTGAAAAAGACCATCGACCAGCTCAAGGCGCTGGATGTGAAGGTGATTTTCTCGGAGATGGACTTCCCTTCGGCCTATGTCGAGACCATCCAGCGTGAAGCCGGCGTGCGCCTGTACCCGCTGACGCACATTTCCTACGGTGAATACACCCAGGACAAGTACGAAGTGGAAATGAAGCGCAACCTCGACACCGTGGTCCGCGCCATCCAGGAGAACCGCACATGACCGCTGCCGCGCACCTTGCCGCCCCCGCTGGGCCGCGCATCGAATTTGCCGGCATCGACCTGGCCCTGGGCCGCACGCGCATTCTCGACCAGGTGCGGTTCAGCGTGGCCGCAGGCAGCGTGCACGCCATCGTCGGGCCCAATGGTGGCGGCAAGAGTTCGCTGATCAAGACCTTGCTTGGGCAGATGCCGCACCAGGGCCAGCTGACCCTGCATTGGCCAGGCGCGCAGCAGGTGATCGGCTATGTGCCACAGGCACTGGAGTTCGACCGCGGGCTGCCGATGACCGTGGACGACTTCATGGCTGCCATGTGTCAGCGGCGCCCGGCGTTCCTCGGCCTGTCGCGGCGCGTGCAGCCGGCGATCGATGCGGCGCTGGCGCGGGTCGGCATGCTCGCCAAGCGCAAGCGGCGCATGGGCGCGTTGTCCGGTGGCGAGCGCCAGCGCGTGCTGCTCGCCCAAGGGTTGATACCGGAACCGCAATTGCTGGTGCTCGACGAGCCGATGTCGGCGCTCGACGAAGCCGGCATCCAGGTGTTCGAACAACTGTTGCAAGGCTGGCGCCAGGCCGGCACCACCGTGTTGTGGATCGAGCATGATCTGGAGGCCGTGCTGCGCCTGGCCGACCGGGTCACCGGCCTGAACCGCCAGGTGCTGTTCGACGCCCCGCCAGCCCAGGCGCTGACGCCGGAGCGCCTGCTTGGCCTGTTCTCTGTCCACCCTCGCAGCGAGAGCCTTGCCCGATGAGCTTCGAAGCCTTCCGCCAGCTGGTCCAGGCCTGGGCCGACGCTGGCTACCTGCCGCAGGCGCTGGCCTACGGTTTCGTGATCAACGCCTTGTTGGCCGGCCTGATGATCGGCCCGGTACTGGGCGGCCTGGGCACCCTGGTGGTGGTCAAGCGCTTTGCCTTCTTCTCGGAAGCGGTTGGCCATGCCGCGCTCACCGGGGTCGCCATCGGCATCCTGCTCGGCGAGCCCTATACCGGCCCCTATGGCAGCCTGTTCGGCTACTGCCTGCTGTTCGGCATCCTGCTCAACTTCCTGCGCAACCGCACCGGGCTGGCACCGGACACGCTGATCGGCGTTTTCCTGTCCGTGTCGCTGGCCCTTGGCGCCAGCCTGCTGCTGATGCTCGCGGGCAAGATCAACGTGCATATCCTCGAAAATGTGCTGTTCGGCTCGGTACTGACCGTCAGCAGCCAGGACCTGGTGGTGCTGGGCATCGTCGCGATGCTGGTGCTGGCACTGGCCCTGCCGCTGTACAACCGCATCATGCTGGCCAGCTTCAACCCGCAACTGGCGGCGGTGCGCGGGGTGGCGGTGAAGACGCTGGACTACCTGTTCGTGGTGCTGGTGACCTTGGTCACCGTGGCTTCGGTGAAGGTGATCGGGGCGATTCTGGTCGGCGCCCTGCTGGTGATCCCGGCAGCGGCGGCGCGCCTGGTCAGCCAGTCGCTGAAGGGGTTTTTCTTCGTGTCGGTGCTGATTGCCAGCCTGAGCACGCTGCTCGGCATCCTGCTGCCCATCACGCTTGACCTGCCAGTGCCTTCGGGCGCCGCAATCATTCTGGTGGCCGGCATCTGCTTCGCCCTCGCCGCGCTGGCCCGCGCCCTCGTCCCACGTCTGCAAGGAAACCCGGCATGAAACTCAAACACCTGGCCCTGGCCATCGCGCTCACCAGCCTGCCCGCACTCGCCTCGGCCAGCCAAGTGCTGACCTCCCTGCCCGTGACCCACAGCCTGGCCAGCGCCCTGCTCGACGGCACCCGCGTGCAGCTCACGCGCGCCGCGCCCGCCAACCTGCCGGCCAGCCGTCAGCCGTCGTACTTCAGCAGCCGTGGCGGTGCCAGCCTGGCCAAGGCCGCCCGGCAGGCCGACGCAGTGATCGGTGTGCGTTCGATCTGGCGTGACGACCCGCTCTACCCGCTGGCGCGACGCAGCAACATCCGCATCGTCGAGATCGATGCGGCGCGGCCGCTCGATGGCGCGCTGCCGGGCATCGCCGTGAGCGGCGATGACGCCTATGCCGCCTACCCCTGGCTGAACCCGACCAACCTGGGGCGCATGGCCGATATTCTGGCCAACGACCTGGAGCGCCTGGTGCCCGCCGACAAGCAAAGGATCCAGGGCAACCTGGCGAGGCTCAAGCGCCAGCTGCTGGAGCTGACCGCCAGCAGCCAGGTGCAGCTGGCCAAGGTCGACAACCTGAGCGTGGTCAGCCTGTCGGAGCGCCTGGGCTATCTGGCCAGCGGCTTGAACCTGGATGTGGTGGCACAGCCGCTGCCAGCGGATGGCAAATGGGATGAGGCGGCGCTGAAAGCGCTGGGCGAGAACCTCACGGGGCAGGATGTGGCGCTGGTGCTGGACCACCGGCAGCCGGATGCCGCGGTGGCCAAGGTGATCGAGGCGGCCGGGGCAAGGTTGCTGGTGGTGGACAGTGACCCGGAAAATGCGCTGGCCGGGCTCAAGGCCAGTGTCGAGCAGGTGATCGGGGCACTGAGCGAAGGCGGATGAGGCCGCTACCGGTCAGGGCCGGCCCGCCTGCATCCCGGCCAGCAAAAAGCCCATGAAGCGGCGCACGTCCTCGCGATGCGCCACCAGGTCCAGCGGCTCGTCACTGCACAACCGCAGCAGCTGCAGATGCCCGTAGTCGTTGATCAGAAACGCCGCATAGCCCACGTCAAGGTCGGCGCGCAACTTGCCGCTGTCGCACAGGTCCTGCAGCAGGTGCTTGAGTTCCTCGACCAGCGCGTCATTGACCCGCTTGTAGGCCTCGGGCACATCACGCTGCTTGCTGCCCAACAGCGGCAGCAACGGCGGCAGGATCTCACGCCACAAGGGTGCCGGCAGCACCTCGAAGGCGTAATCGGTCAGGTTGGCTTCGTAGAAACACAGCGCATCCAGCGCCTGGTCGAATTCCGCCAGGCGCTTGCGTGCCTCCGCCACCGCGCGGTGGTCGGCCTCGCGCAGTTTCTCCAGCAGGATCTCCTGCTTGCTGCCGAAATAAGCGAACACCGTCGGTACCGACACCGCTGCCAGGCGGGCGATCTGTTCCATGGTGGTAGTCTGGAAACCTTGGCGCTCGAACAGGCCCAGCGCCGTGCGGCTGATCGTTTCCCGGCGCAGCGCCTTCTGTTGCTCGCGTAATCCGCTCACTTCACCCCTTCCCCCCTTTCGAAACCGACGGCCAGCATACCGCAAAGCCAACCCGTAAAAATATTTTATTGACTAAAACTTTTTACCGACACAAAACTAGCGCGGCATTTTGCCCCAGGGAGCCGCCATGACCAGTACCGCCGACCTCATCATTCACAACGCCCGCATCTACACCGTCGACCCGCACCAGCCGTGGGCCAGCGCGGTGGCCGTGCAGGGCGAGCGCATCCTTTGCGTTGGCGACCACGCCAGCGTCATGGCCCATGCCGGCCCCGCCACGCGCTTGCTGGACGCCGCCGGCAAGCTGGTGTTGCCGGGGTTCGTCGAATCGCACTGGCACTTTTCCAGCACCGCGTTCGCCTTCCAGGCACTGGTCAACCATGAAGACCCGCACGAAGTGCTGGCCCTGCTCGAACGCTACGTGGCGGCCAACCCAGGCGAGAAAGCCATCACCGGCATGGGCTGGATCCAGCCGCTGATGCCGGCCGAGCTGCTGCGCCGTGAAGTGCTCGACGCCATCTGCCCGGACAAGCCGGTGTGCCTGTTGTCCACCGACTACCACACCATGTGGGTCAACACCTACGCGCTCAAGGCGGCCGGCATCGACCGCGACACACCGGCCGTGGAAGAAGGCGCCAGCTGGTTCGAGAAGGACCCGCTCACCGGCGAGCCCACTGGCGTGATCATCGACTGCGCGGCCTACTCGCTGCTGATGCAACGCCTGAGCGAAGCCGGTTACCTGCCGACCGGCATCGACCTGTACCTGCGCTCGATTCCGTTCTGGCAAGAAAAGCTGGTCGCCGCCGGCATCACCACGGTGTTCGACGCCGGTTTCCTCGACCCGGCCGGTGACCAGACCCTGCTGTACGAAACCCTGCAGCAACTGGAACGCGAAGACCGCCTGAAACTGCGCGTGGTCGGCAGCTATATCAACATGGGCACCGAGGATGACCCGGTGACCATCCTGCAAGGCATGCGCAGCCGCTATGACTCACCGCTGGTGAAGGCGCAGACCTTGAAGTTGATGCTCGACGGCACCGAACTCAACCACACCGCGTTCCTGCTCGAACCCTACTGCGACAAGCCGCACTGCGGCTCGACGACCATGCCCGAAGCGGTATTCGAAAACCACGTGCGCCAGGCCGATGCCGCCGGTATCGACGTGATGGTTCATGCCGTGGGTGATGCCGCCGTGCGCATGGCGCTGGATGTGTTCGAGCGGACCTTCGCCAGTAACCCGCCGCGCGACCGCCGCCATGTGATCACCCACGCCTTCCTCACCCACCCCGACGATATCCCCCGCTTTCGCCGCATCGGCGTCATGGCCAACACCCAACTGCAATGGGGCGTGGTCGACGCCTACGCCGAGGCCATCCAGCAGTCGTATGGGTTCAAGCGCTGGGCGTCGATGTACAAGTTCCGCACCTTCATCGACCAGGGCGTGACCGTGTCGATCGGCATGGACGGCCTAGTGTGCCAGTGCCGTTGCCAGCACAAACCGGTGGAACACATCGAATCGGGCCACACCCGTCAGCTCAGTGGCGAGCCGGATGCGCCAGTGATGCCCGATGCCGACGAACGCCTGAGCATCCCGCAACTGATTGCCGCCTACACCCTCAACGGCGCCTACCAGCTGGGGCTGGAAAAGGAAATCGGCTCGATCACTGCCGGCAAGCGCGCCGACATCATCATCCTCGAACAGGACCTGTTCGAACTCGATCGCTACCAGATCGGCAAGACCGATGTGGCACTGACCCTGATGAACGGGCGCATCACCCACGACGCAGGCACCCTGCGCCACGCCTGAACCTGAAGCGCCTTCCGGAAAACTCCCATGCAAAACAACAAGAACAACCTGCTTTTGCGTGCCGCCCTGATCTACATCGCCGCCACGGCGCTGATCATCATCGGCGTACAACCGATCTTCATCGGCCTGGTGGCCGAGCGGTTGAACCTGGACCTGAGCCAGCAAGGCTGGATCCTGTCCAGCGAAATGACCGGGACGTTGCTCGGCAGCCTGCTGTTGCCCATGCTGGGCCGGCGCTTCGGTGGCCGTGGCCTGTATCTGGCAGGCGCGCTCGCGGCCCTGCTGCTCAATGTGCTCAGTGCCACGCTGGACTCACTGGCAGCGCTGGTGCTGTGCCGCCTGGCCTGCGGCGTGGCTACCGGGTTGCTGTATGCCGGCGCCATCAGCGGGCTGGGGCGCTTGCCGGGGCAGGACCGCTCGTATGGTTTGTCGCTGCTGATCCAGACCGCCGTGTTCGCGCTGTATGCCACCTGCATGCCCCAGCTTGCCGAGGTGCTCGGCAACCGCGGGGCGGTAGCCAGCATCGGCGGCTGGTTCGTGTTGATCGCCCTGGTCGCGCTGGCCATTCCGGCCCGCCTGCACCGCGAGGCGCCGTTACCCGTGGCCCAGAGCGGTGTCGGTTGTGCCACGCTCGGGCGCCATGCGCTGCTGGGGATGCTGTGCCTGCAGCTGGCGATCTATTGCATCTGGGGCTTTGTCGACCCCCTGGCCCGCGAGCGTGGGATCAGCCCGGTGGAGGTGGGCTGGTCGTTCGGCCTGGGCATCCTCGGCGGCTTGCCCGGCGGGGCCCTGCCCAGTGTGCTGGGCGCTCGGGTGAGGCGTGGGCCGATGATCGCCTTCGGCTCGCTGCTGGTGCTGTTGTCGATCGTGTTGCTGGCACGCCAGGCACAGGATGCCGAGCAGCTGTGCGTGGCGTTGTTCCTGATGAACTTTGGCTGGGTGCTGGCGCTGACCTACTACATGGGCGCCATCGCCACCAACGATCCGCGTGGCACATTGACGCCCTGGGTGAGCATCCTGCAGGTTGCGGCGGCGGCGCTGGCCCCGGCCTTCGTCGCCATGCAGCAGCAGAGCGCCGGGCATGAGGCGATTTTTGTCAGTGCCGGGGTGGCGGTGGTGCTGGGCGTTGTGCTCAAGTGTATGGCCAGGGGGGTGCCACGCCGGGCCAACCCCTTCCCACACTGACCGCCGGGGCCGACCACCATGCGCATTGCCATTCCCGATGACTACCAGGACGTCATTCGCTCGCTCGAATGCTTCAAACGCCTCGCTGGGCATGACGTTCGCGTGTTTCACGACAAGCCACCCGCCTCGCTGGACGAGCTGGCCGCCCGCTTCGCCGATGCCGACGCCCTGGTCCTCACCCGCGAACGCACGCGCATCGATGCAGCCCTGCTCGACCGGCTGCCCAACCTCAAGCTGATCAGCCAGACCGGCAAGGTCGCGGGTCATCTGGACCTGGAAGCCTGCACCGCCCGCGGCATCGTCGTCAGCGAAGGCCGCGGCTCGCCGGTGGCCCCGGCGGAGCTTGCCTGGGCGCTGCTGCTCAACGCCCGGCGCCAGCTGGTGCCGGCGATCGAAGCGTTCAGGCAAGGCCACTGGCAGGTCAACCTGGGCCAGGCGGTGGCCGGCCAGCTGCTGGGCATCTGGGGCTACGGCAAGATCGGCCAGCGGCTCGCCCGCTACGCCCAGGCATTCGACATGCCCGTGCTGGTGTGGGGCAGCGAAAGCAGCCGGGCGGCGGCCGAGGCCGATGGGCACCGGGCGGCGACATCGCGCGAGGCCTTTTTTGCCGAGGCGGACATCGTCAGCCTGAACTTGCGGCTGTCAGAGACAACCCGCCATCGGGTGACCTTCAGCGACCTGTCGCGGATGAAAGCGGATGCCCTGCTGCTGAATATCAGCCGCGCCGAGCTGATTGAACCCGGGGCTCTGCTGCAGGCGCTCGACGCCGGCAGGCCGGGCTTCGCTGCGGTGGATGTGTTCGAACAGGAGCCGATACTCGAGCCGAACCACCCCCTGCTCACCCACCCGCGGGTGCTGAGCACGCCGCACCTGGGCTATGTGGAGAAGAACGGCTACGAGCTGTATTTCGGCGATGCCTTCGACAACGTGGTGGCGTTTGCCCAAGGCGCGGCGAAGAACGTCGCCAACCCGCAAGCCATGAAAGTAACCCGCTGACAGCACTTGCAATTGCGGGCTGGCGCCGCAACAATGCGAACAATTCCCAATTAGATTATGGATTGATCCCTATGTCGGCGCTCGATGACGCAGCTTTCCACCGGCTGTACAGCGAAAACAGCGGCTGGCTGAAACACTGGCTGCGCCGACGCCTGGGGAACGCCGCCGATGCGGCCGACCTGGCCCATGACACCTTTCTGCGCGTGATGACAGCGCGCAGCCAACTGCCGATCCGTGAGCCACGCAGTTACCTCAGCGCCATCGCCCGCTCGCTGCTGATCGACAAGGTACGCCGCCGCGCCATCGAGCAGGCCTACCTGCAAGCGCTGGCACTGCGCCCGGAGCCCGTCGAGGTTTCGCCAGAAACCCGCCTGTCCATCATCGAAATGCTGGTCGCGATCGACAGCTTGCTCGACGAACTGGGCGCTCGCACCCGCGATATCTTCCTTGCCGTGCAACTGGAAGGGCTGACTTATGTGGCTGCGGCGGAACGTTTCGAGGTGTCTGTAACCACGGTGAAAAATCACCTGGTCCGCGCGATGACCCGCTGCCTGATGCTGGTCGAGGCCTGACCCCTTTGGAACTCAAGACCCTCGAAGCCGCCGCCACCTGGTACGTACAGCTCAACGACGGCGCCGCCGATCTCGCCCGCACCCAGGCCTGGCGACAGTGGCTGGAAGCCAGCCCGGAGCACGCCGCGGCCTGGGCACGGGTCGAGAAACTCCAGCAACAATGGGCCCTGGTACCTGCGCAGGCGGCGTTGAACAGTTTCGGTGCCGCCCAGGCGCAGCGCCGCGTTGTACTGAAGGTGCTAGGCTTGTTGCTGGCCATGGGCGGCGGCAGCTGGTTGGCTGCCGACCAGGTGTCTTATCGCGCCCTGCTCGCTCAGCAACGCACCGGTACCAGGCAGCGGCGATCACTGCAATTGGAAGACGGCTCGCAGCTGGAGTTGAACGTCGACACAGCACTCGACGTTCACCTTGACCAGAAACTGCGAACGATCCAGTTGTTCGGTGGCGAAGTACTGCTCAAGGTCACCCACGACCCTGGGCAGCGGCCCTTCATCGTACACACCGATGACGGCAGCATCGTCGCCCGGGAAGCTGAATTCAGCGTGCGCAAGCTGCCGCAGCAAACCCGCGTTGGCGTGCTGCAGGCTGCCGTCGAGGTGCGGCCGCAGCACCACCTTGAGCGCGTGCTGCAACTGCCGGCCGGGCAACAGGCCAGCTTCGACCGGGACCGCTTCACCCCCGCCCTGCCCCTGCCCGCCAGCTCGACCGCCTGGCAGCACGGTATGCTGAGTGTCAATGACTGGCGCCTGGCCGACTTCATCGAGGAACTGGGGCGCTACAGGCCCGGCGTACTGCGCTGTGCCGCATCGATTGGCTCGTTGAGCATCTCTGGGTCATTCCGTATCGACGATACCGACATTGCCCTGGCCAACCTCGACCAGACCCTGCCCGTACGGGTGCGTTATCTGAGCCGTTACTGGGTCAGTGTGGAACCCGCCTGAACCGTCTGTGGAAAAACTTCACTGCGAACCTTGCTGATTTCGATTCTCGTCCGTCCCTGACACAAGCCGCGACGACAGCGACTTTCTGCCATGACACGGAAGGATCACGCAATGCCCCACGTTCAACCCACCCCAGCCGGCACACTGAGCCAGGCCGTATGCCGGATGATGCTCGGCCTGACCATTGCCAGCGCCCCCACTGTGCTGCTGATGCCAGGCAATGCCTTGGCCCAGAGCCAGACCACCTACCATGTGGCTGCCGGGCCGCTGGGCAATGCAATCACCCAGTTCGGTGTGCAGGCCGGCGTTACCATTTCGTTCAACACCGAACAGGCCCGCCTCCTGACCAGCCATGGCCTGGAGGGCATCTATAGCATCGACGAAGGGCTAGCCCATCTGCTCGACAACAGCGGCCTCCAGGCCCTGCGGCTGAGCAACGGCGGTTATGTGCTGGTACCGGCCAGCGATGACGCCGCGATGGAGCTCGGCCCCTTGAACATCGATGCCAACCGGCTCGATGCAACCAGCGAAGGCACCCAGTCGTACACCGCCCGTGCGCTAACCATCGGCAAAGGCGTGCACACGCTGAAGGAAACGCCACAGTCGGTCACCGTGATGACCCGCAAGATACTCGACGACCAGAACCTAAACACCCTCGAACAGGTGCTGGACAGGACCCCGGGCATCACCGTGTACGACTCGCCCATGGGCGGCAAGTACTTCTACTCGCGTGGCTTCAACCTCGACGGTCAATACCAGTACGACGGCGTGCCGCTGGACGTGGGTGGCAACTACGTGCAGGCCAACAGCTTCTCCAGCGACATGGCGTTCTATGACCGGGTCGAAGTGCTTAAGGGCGCGGCGGGCATGCTGAAAGGCTCCGGCTCATCGGCCGGCGGCGTGAACTTCGTGCGCAAGCGCGGCCAGGACAAGGCCTCCATCAGCCTGACCCTGTCCGCCGGCACCTGGGACAACTACCGCAGCCAGGTGGACGTGGGCGGCCCGCTGAACGACTCGGGCAGCGTGCGCGGCCGCGCCGTTGCCGCCGTGCAGGACCGCCAGTACTTCTACGACCATGCCGACCGCCAGGACCAGGTGTACTACGGTGCCCTCGACTGGGATCTGACGCCCGACACCACCTTGGGCGTAGGCCTGGCCTATGAGGATGTCAATGCATCGCCCTGCTACCACGGCCTGCCCCGCTACGCCGACGGCAGCGACCTCAAGCTGTCGCGCTCGACCTGCCTGGGCGCCAACTGGAACAGCCTGCGAAGTCAGCGCGTCACCGGCTTCGCCGACCTCAAGCATTATTTCAACGATGACTGGACCCTGAACTTCGCTTCGATCTATACGCATAACGACCAGGACATCGAGTACGGCTATTCCGAAGGTACGGTCCCGGTCGGTGCCACCAGCGCCAGCATGAAACGCTATGCTGGCAACTTCGACTACGACCAGACCGATTATGGCTTCGATAGCTATGTCGATGGCAAATTCGAGGCCTTCGGCCTGCAGCACGAAGTGATCATCGGTGCCAACGCCAGCCGCCAGAAGACCCACGACTATTTCGCCTTGATGCCGCTGAGCGGCAGCCAGAACCCCTTCGATCCGTCGGCGAACTTCCCTCACCCGTCTTCAGCAGACTATCAGGTCAACCCGATCCGCGGCGGCAGCGAGCCGACCGACTCCACCACCACCCAGTACGGCACCTATGCCAACCTGCGCCTGAAGCTGGCCGAGCCGTTGACCCTGGTGCTGGGTGCGCGGGTGAGCTGGTACCGCAACAAGAGCGACTCCTACACCCAGGCCTACGATTACTGGGTGCACAACCGCAGCGAGGAAAACGGCCAGGTCACGCCGTTCGCAGCCGTGCTCTACGACCTCAACCCACAATGGACTGCCTACGCCAGCTACGCTGACATCTTCCAGCCACAGAGCAACCTTGTGGATGCTCAAGGCCAAGCATTGCAGCCCAAGACCGGCACCAACTACGAAATCGGCATCAAGGGTGAACTGCTAAATGGCGCACTGAACACGTCATTCAACCTGTTCCGCACCATCGAAGATCACCGCGCCGAAACCGACTATGCCGACACCTGCCAAGGCTCGGGCGACGGCTATTGCTACACCGACAGCGGCAAGGTCCGTGCCCAGGGCTTCGAGGCTGAGATCAGCGGCGCGCCAATCGAACGGCTGCAACTGCTGGCTGGGTATACCTACACGCAGACCAAATACCTGAAAACCATCAATGACACAGACCCCACCGAGCTGACCTTCACTTCCAGCTTCATTGCGCGGCACATGCTCAAGGTCTGGAGTGACTACCAGCTGAACGGCGCCCTGGAACGCTGGACGCTGGGCGCGGGGCTGAACACCCAGAGCGAGAACTTCCGCAAGACCGGTAGCACCAAGGTGGTTCAGCCGGGCTACGCTATTTGGAATGGCCGCGTGCAGTACCGCATAGACCCGCATTGGACCGTTGCACTCAACGGCAACAACCTGTTCGACAAAAAGTACTACTCGACGATCGGCGCGCCGGCATGGGGGAACTTCTATGGCGAGCCACGCAATTTCATGGTCACGTTGCAAGGAACGTTCTAAGGGTTTGCGAAGCGATTGCAGGAGCGGCCTGATGCCGCTCTTGCGAGAATCGGTGCAGGGCAGGAAGTAACGCTTACCGGTCAGGCAAACCCATGTGCAGCAAAGGAAACGGCCGGCCTTCGCCGTCCAGCGGCGAACGCCCGGTCTGCACGAAGCCGTAGTGAAGGTAGAACCCCACCGCCTGCGGATTCTGCTCGTTCACGTCGACACTCAAGGTACCGCGCGGCTGGCGGCAGAAGTCCAGCAACGCCCGGCCAATCCCCTGCCCATGCCGGTCAGGGTCGACGAAGAGCATTTCCACATGGTGCTGGTCGAGCCCGATAAAGCCCAGCGGCCGGTCCTCGGTGTCGACGGCCACCCACAGCTCGACGGCATGCAGGTAGACATCGCGTAGTTGCGGCAGCAAGGCGTCGATGTCGGACGCTTGTAAAAAGTTATGCGTGGCGCGCACGGCGCGCAGCCAGATGTCGAGCAGCCGAGGGTGATCGGCAGCGATAGCTTGGCGAATGATCATGGAATCATCCCGATTTTTCTGATGACGGATTATCGGTGCGCCGTGGTAGGCGACCGTACTCATGTCGGCATCATGTATGCCCGCTTCGCGAATCAACGCCTGGGCGGTGCACGGCAGAACAGCCGGAAAGGAAGGAGGCGCACATGCTACCCAGCCTTGCCGGCGAGGTAAAGGCACTTACGGCACCGTGGCCTGTTCCTGGGCCGTGGCGGCAAACGACACGTAGTACGCCAGGCCGACGAAGATCGCCCCGCCCACGGCATTGCCGAGGAACACCGCGAGCAGGTTCTCGGCCAGCGCGCCCCAGCTCAGGTAACCGGCAAAAATCGCCGCCGGGATCAGGAACATGTTGGCCACCACGTGCTGGAAGCCGATGGCGACGAAGGCCATGATCGGGAACCAGATGCCAAGGATCTTGCCGCTCATTTCACGGCTGGCAAAAGCCAGCCACACCGCCAGGCACACCAGCCAGTTGCAGCCGATACCCGAGACGAAGGCATGGACGAAGTCGGCGCTGGCCTTGCTGGTGGCGGCGGCCACGGTCTTGGCCAGGTAGGCGCCCTCGGTCAGGCCAAGCAGGTGGCCGAAGAAGTACGCCACGAACAGCGCGCCGAGCAAGTTGGCCAGGGTCACCAGCCACCAGTTGCGTGCCACGGCGGCCAGGCGAATGCGCCCGGCGAACATGGCCAGCGGCAGGCTCATCATGTTGCCGGTAAGCAGTTCGCCGCCCGCCAGGATCACCAGGATCAGGCCAATCGGGAACACAGCAGCACCCAGCAGGTTACCCAGCGAAGCCCATTGCCCGGGAATCATCGCGCTGACATGGATAGCCAGGATAAAGCCCATCGAGATGAAGCCACCGGCAAGAAAACCGAGGATGAGCAGTGCGCGGGTAGGCAAATGGGCTTTCTTGGTACCGGCCTCGATGACGAGTTCGGTGATCCGGGAGGGGGCATTGACAGACATATCGGAAACTCGGACGCAGGGACGACAGGCACGCCCAGAGGCATGCCGGCAGTCAGGAATTTACGGGTGGCGAAGTGATGCGAGGTGCTTCAGGGAGAAGGCAAAACGGGTGGTCTCTGGCGCTACAACGAAGAGCCGCGCACGTTACTGAGGCAGAATGTCGCAGTCAAATTGATAGGGTGGATGGCTTGATAGACCGGCTCGATGAGGGGCTGGCGTGCAACCCTTCAGCATCTGACGCCATCCCTGTGGGAGCGGGCGCGCCCGCGAACACCGGCAAAGCCGGTGCCATCCACCGCGTCGCATCGATCGCGGGCTAGCTGCTCCCACAGGGATTACCGACCGCCACCGCAAGCGCTCAACGTGGTTCCGGGTGTTCGCTGGACACTGAGTTGTTGGCATCCACATCCAGCATGTCTTCCTCGACCGGGGCCTCATCGTCCGCCGGCAGCGGGACTTCGACATTCTCGTTAGTGCGGGCAGTACCGTTCTCCCGCTGCTGTTGCGCGTCCTGATCGGAACCTGGATTGCCTGGCGGCGGGTTCCAGTCCTCCGGCCGTTGCTGCGACCACGCTTCACCCACGCCTTGCTCAGCCTCGGACTGCGCTTTCGCCAACCCGGAGCCGTGGTCATCGTCGGTTTCCGGAGTAGCTGCGGCGGGCTCCGGATACGTAGCATCAGGGCCGTTATGATCGATTGTCATGGCTGTTCTCCAGTCTGCGGCACAGAGGATCTGCACCTGATACTGAGAGAGAAAGGACCGGGCCAGAGTGCCTCGACCTCGACAGGTGGCGCAAAAAGACTGCGCCTATGACGCTGCGCTCGGCACCTATCGCTTGCCCAGCGCCAGCCGAGCCGCGAACAGCACGAATACCAGGCCGGTCGCCCGGTCCATCCACTGGATGACCTTGTCCCGTCGCAGCAGGCCCGCCAACGGCCGGGTCGCGCCAATCAGCAGCATCGCCCACAGCAGGCCTAGCACCACGTGAATGCTGACCAAGCCAAAGGTCCAGGCCACCAGAGGCTGGCCCTGGGGAATGAACTGGGGCAGGAACGACACATAGAAGATGCCGACCTTGGGATTGAGCAGGTTGCCCATCAAGCCCTTGAGAAACCAGTTGCCAGCGCGCTGGCCATCTTCCCCGGCAGGTGCCAGCGATTGCCGTGGGCGCAAGAGCATGTTGAGGCCAAGCCAGGCCAGGTAGGCAGCCCCACAGTATTTGAGAATGTTGTAGGCAAGCTCCGATACCGCGATCAATGCGCCAAGGCCGAAAGCAACGGCTGCGCCCCACAGCAGGCAGCCAGCGTTGATGCCCAAAGCTGCGCGCACGCCCTCCTTACGGCCCTCTACCGTAGCGGTCCTGAGAATCAGCGCAGTGTCCAGGCCTGGGGTCAGGGTCAGCAGCGTGGCTGCCAGGGTAAATGCAATGAGATTGTCGGCAATCGGCATGCGAATTCGGGCCTTGGTTGAACTCGGGCGCAGATTAGCATGGCGTTGGCCTATGATGGTGGTTGGTCCCCGCCTTTCTCAGGACAGCCCATGCCCTACCCCATCGAACAGAAACTCGTCGTCGGCGTCGCCTCCAGCGCCCTGTTCGACCTGACCGTCTCCGACAACATCTACCAGTGCGAGGGCGTCGAAGCGTATCGCCTGCACCAGGAAGAAAACCTCGACGTGCCCTTCCCCAAGGGCGTCGCCTTCCCCTTCATCCGCCGCTTCCTGAGCATCAACAAGGCCTTCCCCGAACAAATGCCGGTGGAAGTGGTGCTGCTCTCGCGCAACTCGCCGGAAACCGGTTTGCGGGTGTTCCGCTCGATCAACCATTACAACCTGGACATCACCCGCGCCGCGTTCATGTCCGGCCGTTCACCGTATGAATACATCCCGGCGTTCAATGCCTCGCTGTTCCTCAGCGCCCACGAAGGCGACGTGCAGCGTGCAATCGACGCCGACTACCCGGCGGGCCTGGTGCTGCCGACCAAGATCTACGATGACGAGATCGATACCGAGCTGCGAGTGGCCTTCGACTTCGACGGCGTGATTGCCGATGACGAGGCGGAAAGTGTGTACAAGCAGCGCCTGGACCTGGATGAGTTCCAGGCCCATGAGCGCGATCGCAAGGCCATCCCGCATCAGCCGGGGCCGCTGGCGGACCTGTACCGCAAGCTATCGCTGATTCGCAAACTGGAAGACCGCAAGTTGGCACAGGACCCTGCGTACCAGCGCATCCTGCGCATCGCGATCGTCACGGCACGCAATGCGCCGGCCCATGAACGGGTGGTGACGACCCTGAAGAACTGGGGCGTTTCGCCGGATGAGTCGTTCTTCCTTGGCGGGATGGAGAAGGACCGGGTGCTGTCGATCCTCAAGCCGCACATGTTTTTCGACGACCAGCGCAGTCACCTGACTTCAGCGGCGGGGGATCTGCCGATGGTGCATGTGCCCTTCGGTGTGGCGAACAAAGAGAAGCAGCACAGTGGTGCCGAACCTCTGACAACGGAGCATCCCGTTACGCCGCCTGCCAATCTTCGCCAGGCATGATACGGCGCATGAATTCATCGAATAGCGGCACAGTAAATGCCGTATCGCCGTGGTTCGGGCTGTAGATCATCCCCTTATCAATCAATGCACTGCGAAGTGGCGCAAGTGTTGAAACTTTCCGATCCAGCCTGACCGCGATGTCACCAGAACGATGGGGACCCGGCCCCAGATCAGCCATACCGCGCAGGTATTTCTTTTCTGCAAGCGTCAACCGGTCAAATCGGACGCGAAAGAAGCTTTCATCCAGCGTGGCAATCGCTTGCTCGGAAGCAGTTTCCACGTCCGCTCGGGTAATAGGACTCTGCTCGGCCACATCCCAAGCGTGTTTGCCCCATTCCTGCAGAAAATAAGGGTAACCCTGCGAGTGTACGAGAACGCTTTCCAGCGCCCCCTCTTCGAATGCCACGCCTTCATCTGCAGCTGGCTGCTCCACGGCGAACCTTGCGGCTTCCGCAGCCAGCGGGCCGATCTCAGGAAAATCGAACAGTCGTTCAGCATAAGATTTCGCGTTTCCGCACCGACCACGCAATTGAGGCAAACCTGCACCGACCAGTGTCACTGGAAGCTGGCTTTGTGCGCAGCGATGCAAGGCCGTGATCAGCGCGGCCAACTGGTCTTCGGCAACATACTGAAGTTCGTCGATGAACATCACCAGGGCGGTGTCCGCACGCTTCGCAGCCTTGCCGGCCTCTTCCAGCAACGTTGCCAGATCGCTCTCGAGATCCCCGTTGTCAGCCAAGCCGGGCTCAGGTTCAAGGTCCAAGCCCACTTCGATATCTGCGTAGGTGACCTTCAATGACTTGGCGAAACCTGCAAGCGCTCGGAGTGCCCGCTGAGCCAGATCCCGGGCGGCTTCAACCCTGCTCAGCCGAAGCAGCGCCAAACGTAGTTGAGGCGCCAGTAAAGCAGGAAGCGAGCGATTTTCCGGTGCCTCCATGCGTATCGCGTGAACACCTTCTGCCTCGGCTTCGACGCGCATCTTTTCCAGAAGCACCGTCTTGCCGACACCGCGCAAGCCGACCATCAACACACTCTTCGCCGCGCGACCGCGGCGGATACGCGCGATCGCGATGCTGACCTGCCTGCGCAACGCATCGCGGCCGGCCAATGCGGGTGGCGGGGCACCAGCGCCCGGTGAATAAGGATTAGTGATCGGGTCCATGGTTATACCGAAATTAGTAAAGTTATCTATTTTTGATAAACTACCTAACTCCGCTTGATTGGGCAACATGCCGGGTACTGACGACTCTCACGCTGCATGCTTTGATTTGCAGTCGACCGTTCGAAAGCGACTCGACTTCGGCCCTGAAAAGCGTTTGAGCGGTGCGATTCACGTAGTGCAAAGCGACCTCACGGCGACTGCCGAGGCATGCACTTTTCGACCAGCGTATCGCGGTTGGCATTGTTGGGGAGCGTCTTCAAACGATCGGGCTGGCAGTGTTCATCGGAGAACGCGTAGTGGGAAGAATCGTCGCCACAGGCCGCCAGCAAGGTAGCGATGGCAATCACAAGAAGGGATTTGCGAATCATCTGCTCACTCACTCCATTGACGGGCGGAGGTTTGGCAAAAGGAAAGACGCCTGCCAAAAGCGTAGCGCGTCACAGGGCGAGTTCAATGCCAGACTGGTAGTCAATTCACTCGCGTGAGGTGCCGCATGAGCCTGATACCCAACCTCAATGGCCAGGCCAATGTCCTGGTAGCCGGCGCAAGCCGTGGCATCGGCCTGGCGCTGTGTACGGCCTTGCTGGCGCGTGATGATGTGGCCAGGCTTTGGGCCGTGTCGCGCTATGCCAAAGGCAATGACGACCTCGCGACACTCGCCAGGCAACACGGCGAGCGCCTGGTGCTGATGGATTGCGACGCACGCGATGAACGAGCACTCGCGACACTGGCAACCGAACTCGGGCGTGCCTGCGATCACTTGCACCTGGTCATCAGCACCTTGGGCATCCTTCATCAGGAGGGCGCCAAGGCAGAAAAATCTCTGGCACAGCTGGACCTGGCCGGCCTGCAGGTAAGCTTCGCGACCAATACCTTCGCACCGATACTGCTGCTCAAGCACCTGCTGCCCTTGCTGCGCAAGGCGCCCGCCACCTTTGCCGCGCTGTCAGCCAGGGTTGGGTCGATCGGCGATAACCGCCTGGGTGGCTGGTACAGCTATCGGGCCAGCAAGGCCGCGCTAAACCAGTTGCTGCACACGGCAAGCATCGAACTGAGGCGTCTTAATCCGGCCTCCACCGTGCTGGCGTTGCATCCCGGGACCACGGACACAGCGCTGTCGCGGCCGTTTCAAGGGAATGTGCCAGCGGGCAAGCTGTTTGACTCTGCTTTCGCCGCGCAGTGTGTCATCGAGCAGGTCGGACGGTTGGGGCCTGCGGACAGCGGAGGGTTCTGGGCGTGGGATGGACGAGCCATTGAATGGTGATAGCCCCAGCGCCTAGCCCTCGCCAACTTCATCCATGAAATCTGCAAGAAATGCTTCAAGCCGCGCATGGCGTTCGGCAGCCAGTCGAGCGCCTTCGCCGGTTGTGAAACCGGAGGCGAGTTTCAGCAGTTTGGTGTGGAAGTGCTCGATCGCATACACCGTATCCCGGTACTCCCTGCCCCGCGCAACGGGATTCTCGAAATCGTACAAAGCAGACCCCATTCGCCCAGCCGTGTAAAAGCACCGGGCAATGCCTACCGCACCCAAAGCGTCCAGCCGATCGCTGTCCCGAAGGATCCTGGCCTCAAGCGTCTGCGGCGCGAAACCTGCCGAATAGCTGTGGGTTTTGACGGCATGCGCCACCTGCCCGACGCGCTGCGAAGGCCAGCCCAGATCAGCCAGGATTGACGCCGCCTTGTCCGCGGACAGCGACGACGCCTGGTGACGCATTGGCGAGTTCTTTTCTACCGCGACACAGTCATGCAGCACCGTCGCTGCAAGCAGCACTTGCAGATCACCGCCTTCCACCCGCTGTATCCGCTGCACGTTGCCCCAAACGCGATGGATATGGGACAGGTCGTGGGAGCCATCTTGCTGGCTCGCCGGCAGGTATTTCAGCAACTCGGCGGCGAGGTGCTGGAACGGGGTAAACACTTCACCAGTCATCTCAGTTTCTCCATCGGCTGATAGACCAGCCCGGCGAACTCGCCCACTTCCCCGGCCAAAACGAAACCGTAGCGCTGGTATGCAGGCACGGAGCTCAACGAAGCCCTGACGGTCAGGACCTGGCTCCTTACGTAGGCCAGAACCTCATTCATCAGGCGCGCCCCCACACCCCGGCGTTGCCATGCAGGCGCCACGAACAGCATCGCTACATGACGGCCTTCCTTGAGCTCAACCAGGCCACAGAGGTTGCCATTCGCTTCGCAGACCAGGATCAGGTTATCGCCTTGCATGCGTTCAGCGAACGCTTGCTCGGCAGCAACCTTGGCGAACGTCTCCACCCCCTGCTCGGACAGCGAGGGCGCCACCGCCAGCGTAAATGCCTCCAGACACAGGGCGCTGGCGCGGGGTATGTCTGCGTGGGTCAGCTTGCGTATGTGCATGTCAAAAAAGTTATCCATAACCCCCGTGCCTTCACGTGACATTTCATGGCAGACAGCCGAACCTTATCCGAACAGCGTGTGCACTGCCATCTGACCATCCGCTTTCGACACATTGACCTGTCATCCGCCTGAACCATACTGGCTCAGGTGCTGGCACCTGCCTCTTCCACACCTGACGATCGAGACCTGTTCATGGCCCGCCTGTTCAACCCATCGCCAGGCCTGCGTGACGTAGCGCCCAATCGCTGGGACTGGATCCTTCTGCCATTGGTGCTGGTGGTCCTGGTGCTGGCCGCCTACGGCGCCATGCAGATGAGCCGGCCGTTCGTGGTCGGCGAGGCGCTGCCGATTGCCCTCGACCCGGTCAACCTGCCCTACTACCTGATGCGCACCATCCTGCGGATGTTCATCGCGCTGGGCTTCTCGCTGCTGTTCGCCTTTGTGTTCGCTGCGCTGGCGGCCAAGTATCGCGCCGCCGAAAAGGCCATGATCCCGTTACTGGACGTGCTCCAGTCAGTACCCATCCTGGGTTTCCAGGCCATCGCCATCGCGCCGTTCATCGCGCTGTTCCCGGGCAACCTGCTGGGGGTGGAATGCGCGGCGATCTTCGCCATCTTCACTTCCCAGGCATGGAACATGGCGCTGAGCCTGTACCAGTCGTTCCGCACCGTGCCGCCGGAGCTGAACGAGGCTGCGCGGATCTTCCGTCTCTCGGCCTGGCAGCGCTTCTGGCGCCTGGAGCTGCCGTTCGCCATGCCTGGCCTGCTGTGGAACATGATGATGTCGATGTCCGGTGGCTGGTTCTTCCTGGTCGCTGCCGAGGCCATCTCGGTGGCTGGGCAGGACATCAAGTTGCCCGGCATCGGCTCCTATATCGCCGTGGCCATCGACCAACGCAACCTCGGCGCCATCGCCTGGGCCATCGGCGCGATGCTCACCGGCATCCTGCTCTACGACCAGCTGTTCTTCCGCCCCCTGCTGGCCTGGGCTGACCGCTTCCGCTTCGAAGACACCCAAGGCGACACCGCACAACGCGCCTGGCTGCTTGACTGGGGGCGCCGCAGCCGCTGGCTGAGCGCCTTCAGTGCGCAGCTGGCCAAGGGCGTGCAGCACGCCATGGGCTGGTTCGCCCAGCGCCACGACGGCACCGTGGCGCGGCGCCCTTGGCTGCGCCTGCCGGCCTGGTGGCCGCACGCCTGGGACATCCTCCTGGTGCTGGCCTGCGCCTTTGCCTTCTTGCGCCTGGGGCTGTTCGTGCACCAGGACGTCGGCTGGGGCGAAGCCCTGCACGTGCTCGGCCTGGGCCTGATCACGCTGTGCCGGGTGATGCTGCTGATTGGCCTGGCCTCGCTGGTATGGGTGCCGCTGTCGATCTGGATCGGCCTGCGCCCGCGCTACTCGCAGAAGGTGCAGGCGCTGGCGCAGTTCCTCGCCGCCTTCCCGGTCAACCTGCTGTTCCCGCTGGTCGTCCTGCTGCTGGTGCATTTCCGGCTCAACCCGAACATCTGGCTGAGCCCACTGATGGTGTTCGGCACCCAGTGGTACATCCTGTTCAACGTGGTGGCGGGGGCCGCAGCCATTCCCTATGAACTGCGCCTGGCCGCCGACAACCTTGGCCTGCGCGGCTGGCTGAAATGGAAGCGCGTGTACCTGCCAGCGGTGTTTCCCAGCTTCGTCACCGGCGCCATCACGGCCAGTGGCGGTTCGTGGAACGCCAGTATCGTCGCCGAGTATGTCAGCTGGGGCGACACTTCGCTGGTGGCCGACGGCTTGGGCAGCTACATCAAGCAGATGACCG
>Ga0153918_1000296_pt1 | contig 27208 bp, 22 predicted proteins | sample TSFL002MetaG_FD_104687 | JGI IMG/M metagenome (GOLD analysis project Ga0153918, IMG submission 104687) | Attine ant fungus gardens microbial communities from Florida, USA - TSFL002 MetaG | ecosystem: Host-associated > Fungi > Mycelium > Unclassified | place: USA: Florida, Paynes Creek Historic... | reverse complement strand
CGGTACCTATAATTACATAGGTAATACGGGCTGGGGTGTGCGTTACTTCCTTCCTCTTTTTAAGATATAAGGCCGATGCCAAAGCGGCCCAACCAGCAGACATATGTACCACCGTGCCGCCCGCAAAATCCAATACGCCCATTTTAGCCAGCAAGCCGTCAGGATGCCAGGTACAATGCGCCAGCGGAGAGAATATGAATACAGAGAACAGGATCAAAAAGATGACGTATGATTTAAAGTTGATACGCTCCGCAAACGCGCCGGTAATCAATGCAGGTGTAATAATGGCAAATTTAAGCTGATACATGGCAAACAGCAGAATAGGAATGGTTGGCGCCATTTTCCAAACATGATTGCCCAGCATGCCTCTCATCATAAAGAATGTACGGGGATCGCCGATAATGCCGTGGATGCTATCGCCAAAGGCTAAACTGAATCCGAAGATCATCCACATTACGGTTACAATTACCATACAAATTACACTTTGCAGCATGGTGCTAATCACGTTTTTCTTATTCACCATACCGCCGTAAAAGAACGCCAGACCTGGTGTCATTATTAAAACCAGAGCAGTTGCGGTGATCATCCAGGCTGTATCAGCAGCATTAATAGTTGAGGTTGCAGAATTATGTACTTCGACGCCCGGAAAGCAGAAAGAAAGCACCAAAATGCATAACACTAAAATAAACGGTATAAATCTCTTCATATATGTGGGGTATACGATAATTTGAAGCGCGAAAATTACGAAAGTTTTTGAAATTATATGATATAAATCATCATTTTCAAAAAATTAATGCCCAAGAATTGAAATATGTGAATTTTAATTAACCAAACATGATTATTTAACTACATCCTTTCACTTTTCTTAATATTGAAATTTAAAAACAGCAAAAGGAAACTAAAAATCTCACCGTATTGTCATTTCAACCACGGATGACAAACCTTATATTACGTGCTAACCAATATGTATGAAAAATTCCATTGCAATTAGTCGATCGGGGGTAAAACTTGCTTACGCACACCGAAATAATAAAAAGAAATAAGATAGATAGCTGTACTTACAGATATTTGGTGACGAAATCGGGAAAAAGCCCGGCAAAAACCAGGAAAACAGAGATCAGGATAGCTACAATTAGTAAACTCTGATTCATGATCTGGTACTCATGGTTATCTTCTGTCTTTCTTACAAAAAGATTAAGAGGAATTTTAATGTAGTAAAATAAAGCAACCACTGTAGTAAGCGCGCCAGTACCCATCAGCGCCAGCAACCATGAGTTATGCTGCAGCTCCCAGGCACTGTAGGTCGATTTAAATAGCAGTAGCTTACCAATAAAACCGGCAGTACCCGGTAAGCCTGTAAGCGATATCAATACAATAACAAAACAAACCGAAGCAGCGGGCAACTTAAACCCAAGGCCTTTGTAATCTTCTGCCTGATTTGCGCCTGTAATATTATGAAAGTACGAGGCCAGCATCAGCGCGCCAATGTTTGCCGCGCCATAAACCAGCAGGTAATAAGCCAGTCCGGTCACTTCCTCCTGTTTAAAGGTAACAATCGCCATCAAGGCAAACCCTGTATGACCGATGCTTGAATAGGCCAGCATACGTTTCACATTACGTTGCATCACGGCAGCAAAATTACCGGCAATCATCGTCACTACCCCAAGTACCGACAGCAATAATAGCATATCAAAGCCTTGCCAGTGATAATAAATAAAAGGACGAAGAAAATTAACAAGCAACGCGAAGCCTGCAATTTTAGGCAGAGTTGATAAGTAAGCCGTAACCGGAGTAGCGGCGCCTTCATATACATCGGGCACCCAGAAATGCATCGGCACAAAAGAGAGCTTAAAGCCGATACCAGCCAACACCAGTGCCAGGGCTAAACCCGCACTCAGGGCATTAATTCCAGACAAGCCATTGAAAAACTCAACCGACAATACCTCTGCTGATCCGGTAAATCCGTACAACAACGAGATACCATACAACATTACTGCCGAGGCTGCTGCTCCAAACAATACATATTTTAAACCGGCACCCGCACTTACGCCATTCTCTGATTTATAACCCACCATCAGATACGAGGCCAACGACACAAATTCTATCGAAAGGAAGATGGATAGCAAGTGCGTAGCCATCGTCATTAAATGCAACCCGAGGACAGACGCAATAACGATGCTGTAAAGATCAGTCAGCCCTTTGCGGTGGGCTTTTAATTGCCTGTCCCATACAAAATAGAACAACAGCAAAATGGTCAATACATCAATAATCAGCTTAAACCTTATCGCTGCAAAGCCCAGCACCAGCATTCCGCCAAACAGCAAATGCATTTTTTGCTGAGGAATCTGCAATTGTACTACGTCCTGCGCAAATACGGCAAGCATGCCTATAACCGCTATGATACGGCACAAGCCGGGCAGGCGTTTCCAATAAAGCAGATCGGTTACCAGCACCAGTAGAAACAAAACAGCCAGGTAAACTTCCGGCATGAAATAATGCAGGCTATCAACTGTAAAATCGAGCTGATTGGTGATATATGGCAGCAGTTCGCGCATTATTATTTAATCAGGTGTTTGGTGATATCGGCCAGGGCCAACACAGTATCGTTAACCTTACTGAAAACCAGCGATGGCATAATGCCTAATCCCAGGGCAATGAGCGCCATTGGCAGCAGAGCCAGGGTTTCGCGTATATTCAGATCGGTTAACGCTATTTTCCAGCTTTCGCCGCCTTTCAATAATTCCTTACCAAAAAACATACGTTGCAGCGTCCACAAGAAATAGGCAGCCCCCAGCAAAATACCAACCGACCCGCAAACGGCCATCCATTGTGGAACAAAACCATTATAGCTGGCAGATTTAAATGCACCGGCCAGCGAGAAAGCCTCAGCCACAAAAGCCGAGAAACCCGGCAAACCTAGCGAGGCAAAGAAAGCGATCATCACAAAAAGCGTATAACGCGGCATCAGTGTACTCAATCCGCGGAAGTTATAGATATCCCTATCGTGCACACGATTATAAACCACCCCCACCAGGAAGAACAACATAGCTGATAAGAAACCGTGGCTCACCATCTGCATCATGGCACCGCTCAAACCCTCAGGCGTAGCCGAGGCGATGCCCAGCAGCACAAAACCCATATGCGATACCGATGAATAAGCAATCAATCGTTTCAAATCACGTTGTGCTAAAGCATTCAGCGCACCATATAATATAGACACTACGCCAATCAATCCCAGCCACCACGCGCTTTGCGCAGCCACATCCGGGAAGATACTTACACAAATCCGGATGATACCGTAACCGCCAATTTTTAATAATACACCTGCCAGGATGATAGACACCGGCGTTGGCGCCTCAACGTGTGCGTCTGGCAGCCAGGTGTGCAGCGGCACAATAGGCACTTTAATGGCAAAGGCAATAAATAGGATGATAAAGCCTAAAGTGCGTGCCGGCACACCGAACAACGTGTAATGTGTAAGCGTTGAGAAGATGGAACCCTGCTCATAATTAGCCGGATTCATCATCTGCAGCATATTAAAGGTATGGTGACCCGTAACCGGATCTTTTACAGACAGGTACAGGCCAATCATCACCAGTAACATAAATACCGAACCGAACAGCGTATATAGGAAAAACTTAATAGCCGCATACTCGCGCCGCACACCGCCCCACATACCAATCAGGAAGTACAGCGGCAACAGCATCAACTCGTAAAACAGGTAGAACAGGAAGAAATCCAGCGCACAGAACACCCCCATCACCGCCATATCCAGCACCAAGAACAGCACAAAAAAGCCTTTCAGGTTACTCTTAATCTCCCAGCTCGAAAGGGCAGCAACTACCATCACCAGGGATGACATCACCAGCAGCACGATCGAGACACCATCAACCCCAACAAAGTAATCTACCTGTAATGCGCTATCAGCACCCAGTTTCAGGTTTATCCAGGGCAGTTTCTGTACAAACTGGTAACCAGCCTCTTTGTCGACACCGGTAAAGGCTGCACCAGTTTTAAACTGGGTGTACATCCACACGCTCAGTCCCAACTGCAGCAAAGTGGCCAGCAGGGCAATATAACGGAAGCTGTTGCGCATGGTTGACGGCAAAACCGCTATCACCAGGGCAAACAGTATGGGCAGAAATATGAGTAAGGTTAATATGTTCATTAAATCACATCAATATCTTGTAAATAAAAAAGGCAGCAATTACGGCAAGCATGCTCAACAAGTAGTATTGCACGCGCCCATTCTGGAAGCTGCGTACAAAGTTGCCAGTGCTGCGAACCAAAAACGCCAGCAGATGCAAAAAGCCATCAATCAGGTGCTTGTCTATCCAGGCGGTTACACCGGCTAATCCTAGGATTAGTTTTTGCAACAGACCGATAAACCCGTCAATCACATTTCTGTCTACGCCGTACAATCCGCCACCCAAGGCCAGTACTGGGGCAACAACGGCCTTGTGGTAAAACTTGTCTATATACCACTCGTTATAAGAAAACCTGAACAGCAGATTATGCTGCGGGAACACCAATTTACGCTCTTGTATATAAACGGCATAAGCCCAATAGATCAAAAATAAGCTAAACACTGTTACCGCAACCGGCACAATGGTATGGTAGGGGTTAACACGCTCCATATGTACTGCATCACCCAGGCCTTTCATTAGCCAGGCATCTTCATATAAAAACGGATTACCTGAAAATACCGGGAACAAGCAGCAGGCAGCCAGAAACACCAGCGGACCTTTATAAGCCCATCCCCCATCGCTAATATGGGGTTTGATATGTGGATTGATGCGTACGATCTCCAACTCACCAAAGAAAACCTTGAAGAACAAACGTGCCACATAAAACGCCGTTAACGCTCCGCTGATCAGCGCAAAAACGGGAATCAGCATAAAATATCCTTCCTTACCTGCCGCCCACTCAAAAGCCTGCACTATAATGCCATCTTTAGACAGATAGCCCGATGTAAACGGTAAACCTACCAGTGCACCAGCGGCGATGGTAAACACCACAAACGTTAATGGCATCTTTTTACGCAGACCGCCCATATAGAGCAAATTCTGCGGATCAATATCCAAGTTGTACTCATCCTTAATATGCTGCATCTCATGGATGATCACACCAGCACACAAGAACAGCAGACATTTAAAGAAAGCGTGTGTAATCAGATGGAACAACGATGATGAGTAAGCGCCGATACCCATAGCCAGTACCATAAAGCCCAATTGGGAAATGGTGGAGTAAGCCAGTACTCGTTTTAGATCGTCTTGCGTCAAAGCAATCGTAGCGGCCATAAAGGCGGTAAAGCAACCAATAACGGCCAGCGCATTCAATTCATAGATATTAAACAGCGGATAAACCCTGCCCAAGAGGAAAACACCCGCAGCCACCATAGTAGCGGCATGGATCAGGGCGGAAACCGAAGTCGGGCCTTCCATAGCATCGGGCAGCCAGGTATGCAACGGAAATTGGGCCGATTTTGCCGCAACCGCCATAATAATACCCACAGCAGCCACATATTGCCAAACGGCAGGCATCGACGCTTTATGAAATACCCAAGCGCCGCCTTGCATCAGTGACTGCGAGATCAAACCACCCTGGCGGAATAGCTCTGTCATATCAAATGTGCGAAACTGCACAAAGATGATGAGGATGCCCACCAGCAAACCGATATCGCCTATACGGTTAATGATAAATGCTTTTTTGTTGGCCTGCACCGCCTTATCGCGTGTATTCCAAAAACCGATGAGCAGGTAACTGGAGAAACCTACCAGTTCCCAAAAACCGTAGAACAGCACCAGATTATCTATCACCACTAGCGCCAGCATACTGAAACAGAAGAAGCTGAGGTAGGTAAAATACCGGCCATAGTTGGGCTCGCCCTTCATGTAAGCGGTACCGTAGATATGCACTGGAACGGCAATCAGCGTAATTAAAGCCAGCATAACGGCCGACAGGTTATTGAGCCACAACCCGGCGTATACATTAGTCTCGCCAATGGTAAACCAGATGGTTTTGATATGAATTTCCGGCCCGTTCCAAACCTTGGTGAACAAACTAATGGCACAAACGCAACTCAGCACAATGGCCAGTACAGACACCCATCCGGCAGCTTTGCTGCCTTTACCCAGCAACAAAAAGTTAATCATGAAAGCAGCAAAAGGCATTACCACCGCCCCCAAGGCCAGGTAAATGATCTGCGTGTTTGCCGGTGATAGCGCTGTTACCAATTACTTTTTAGTTTCTATTTTAATTTTTGCCGAGTATTTGCTTCCCTCTGGCTCGTCCTGTACAAAGGTTACGTTCTCTATTTTGTCTTTATCCAACTCATAAAGTTTCAGCATTCCGGCACCTGTAGTGTTTTGCACCTCAGCGTTATCAATATAATAGTGAAATTGCGCGTCATCGGCACCGTGACTGGTCAGCCAGCTTTCCAGGTCGTCAGAGAACATGCGGAAAACTTCCTGGTAGTGTTTAACAGCGTAGGGCTTGGTGGTAACAATAACAACGCCGTTTGCGCCTTTCGTACCATATTTAGCCTTTGCTGATGCATCTTTTAAAACGTCTACCGTTAGTATCTTATCCGGCGATGTATCTTTAAGTACATCCTTCCCACTCTCTTTGCCATCTACAATGTAAAGCACATTATCAGGCAATGAAACGCTTGAATGGCTTTGATTAATGATCTGCGCCCGCAAAACGGCAGGCAGACATAACAATAAAACGATCAATAACTTTCTCATATCTATCAGTCTTTCAATTGGTTCAATTTATCCGGATCAATGGTTTTATAACGACGATACACATTCAGGATAATCGCCAGCGCCACCGCCGTTGTAGCTGCAGCCAGCACGATGGAGAATATGGCTATCAACTGTCCGCTGTTGTTTAGCTTGTCAAAGCGACCGAATGCTACCATATTCAATATCGCCGCATTGAGCATCAGTTCAATACCAATCAATATCTGTATGGCGTTTTTCTTGGTCACCACCATAAACAGACCAGTGCAGAACAATACGGCGCCAATCAGTAGAAAATGAGTTAGACCAATCATTGTACCTGCTCCTTTCTGGCCAAATGGGCCGAGCCAATCAGGGCCATCAGTAGTAAAATAGATACAGCTTCAAAAGGCAGCAAGTAACGGGTCATGAGGTTAATACCGATATTGTCAGTGGTAATATCAGTCGCAGCAATCACATTACCAGTCTGCACATTGCGGGCAATCCACGCCTGATTATCAATATTGGCTTTTAAGATCACATTTACCAATACAATGAGGAACAATGCCGACACCAGCAACGCAGGCAATTTTTTAAGACTGAATAGTTTTATTGGCGATTGTTGCAGATGCTCCAAAGTCTCTCTGCCTGAGAGCATAAAGGCAAATAGAATTAACACCAGGATACCACCCACATAGATAACAATCTGTGTAATGGCCACAAAATCGGCCATGGCATACACGTACAGTCCGGCCAGGCCAAATAGCGTGATGAAGAACATAAAGATGCTGCGTACCAAGTTACTACTGTAAGCTATATACAGCGCAGGCACTACGGTGATGACCGCCATTACCCAGAACAGGATGGTAAACATCGTCATCAGGCTTGTCCTCCCTTGTTTTGCTGGGCCGCTAGTTTAGCGGCAGCACGTTCGGCTTGTTGTTTGTCAAAAGCTTCGCGGTGCCGGGCGGCTTCCTCCGGCGACATGTCTGAGAATTTATAATTCAGCATATCCAGCAGCGGCACAGTGCGGTCATACTGGTTGGTCATGGTGATGCACTCGGTAGGGCACACAATGGTGCACAGGCCGCAATACATACACTTAGCCATATCAATATCAAACTTGGCGGCGTAAAGGCGCTTAGTTGTACCGTCAGACGTTTGGCCAATCGCCTCTGTGGCTTTTATCGACTCAATGGTGATACAATCAACAGGACAGATCTTCGCGCACAGATCACACACAATACAATCGTCCATTTCCACATCCAGCTGGTAACGGCCAACCTCCGGAACCGGCAGTTGCTGCTTTGGATACTGGATAGTGTTAGTACCTTCTTCCAGCTTTTTAAAGTAGTTGTCGGCCGCAACGGTTTGTACTTGGCGCTTAGCCTTGGGCGCAAAAAGGTGCTTCAGGGTTAGTGTTAAACCCTGCCATGCAGTTGTAAATCCTTTTATTACTCCTGATTTCACCGATTCTATTTTGGTTTCACCGATTCTATACTCGGTCTTTCAACTAATCTTTTAATTAACTAATCTCTAATCTCTCGCAACTCACATCAGCCACACCCGCCAGATGCCCGATATCAACATACACAAAAATGACAGCGGGGTTAGCACCTTCCAGCACAGGTTCATCAGTTGATCTACACGGAAGCGCGGCAGCGTCCATCTGATCCACATTTGGGCGGCAACCAACAACAACGTTTTCATTGCGATCCAGAAGATGCCCCAGCCCGGACCAGTAGTCCAATCGGCCAGACGAACTGACCCGACGTTAGGCAGCGGTGTGTTCCATGATCCTACAAAAACTACAATGGCTACCATGCTCACCAAAAACATCATCGAATACTCTGCCAAAAACACAAAGGCAAAACGCAAACCGGTAAACTCGGTATGGAAACCAGCCACCAGTTCAGACTCCGCCTCGGGGATATCAAAAGGTGCGCGGTTACTCTCTGCCAGCGATGCGATGAAATAGATCACAAATGCTATCAACAGATGCGGCGCCCTGAAAATGTTCCATGACAATATGCCTCCAATATGCGTTACATCCCAAAAACCCAAAAACTTAATGGTCTCCTGTGCGGTAACGCCTTGCTGCGACGAGATCACCTGCAAATCCAGCGACTGTGCAATCATCACTACAGAGATCAGCGCAAAACCGGCCGGTATCTCATAAGAAATAATCTGCGCCGCCGAACGCATAGCGCCTAGTATTGAATACTTATTGTTTGAACCCCAGCCGGCCATCAAAATACCCAGTGTTTCTACCGAGATAATGGCCAGCACATAGTACAAACCCAGGTTTATGTGGGCAGGTACCAATCCCGGTCCCCAGGGCAGGGCTGCAAAGCCCAGATACACCGCCACGAAAATAATGGCGGGGGCTGCCATAAACAGCCATTTATCTGCCGCTGCTGGGATAATGAGTTCTTTTTGCAGCATTTTCAAAAAGTCTGCAAAAGTTTGGAGCAGGCCAAATTTACCTACCTCGGTGGGGCCCAGGCGATCTTGAATAAAAGCCGAAACTTTACGCTCTGCGTATACGCCAAACAGCGTAAACAAGGCCGCAAAAACAAACAGCCCGATAGCAATAGCGAAGTATAAAAGGTAATTATTCAATGCCCCTGAAATCAAGCTGCAAACTTACACAAAAAGGCCATAAATTTTAGTCTATTAAATTGATAGATTTTTGTAATTATCCATGCCATTTGGTTATTGAAAGAAAGTAAAAGTTAAAATTAAAAAGTAAAAACTGCCAAGCGTGTCATGCTGAGGAACGAAGCACCTCTATGGGTAGGGATCTCGTGTCCTGTTTGTGTTCTCAGTTTCCCTTTAATCATTCGTTCAATCCAAACTCAAATACTCCGATTTCACCTCGCTACCTAAAAACAACGATGCATTTTTATCAAAGTCGGCGGTATCATCACTAGTGGTAAAGAAACGGCGGGTGCCGGTTCTGCTCAGGTTGGTTTCCATTTCGGGATGACGATGAAGATAGTCGGCAAGGCTAGCGGCTATGATATCGCCCTGGGGCACTACCTTGATATGCGGTGGCAGGTAGGCCTCTATTTTTCCCTGCAGTAGAGGATAATGAGTACAAGCAAGCAGCAATGTATCAATATCGGCAGATTGCGCCATTACGGCATCAAGATACTCTTTGACAAAGTAGTCGGCACCGGGTTGATTGTGCTCGCCGTTCTCTACCAGCGGTACCCATAGCGGGCAGGCCTGCTGGTACACTTGCACATCGGGAGAAAACTTATTAATCTCTATCAGATACGAGCCAGACTGAACCGTACCCTTGGTACCCAGTACCCCAATCTGTTTGGTTTCAGAGTAGCTGCCTATTACTTCTGCCGTAGGGCGAATGACCCCAAGCACGCGTTTGCCGGGATCTTCATTTGGCAGGTTGAGTTGCTGTATGTTGCGCAACGCCTTGGCCGATGCCGTGTTACAGGCCAGGATAACCAGTGGACAACCCATACTAAACAACTGCTGCACGCACTCCCAGGTATATTGGTAGATGGTGCTAAAAGAGCGATTGCCGTAGGGCGCACGGGCATTATCACCCAGATAAACATAATCATATCCGGGCAGTTGCGCTGCTATGGACCTAAAAACGGTTAACCCTCCGTAACCTGAATCAAAAACACCTATGGGTTGCTGTGCCGGCATGCTACAAAACTAAAAAAGCGCCCCATTTATTGAGGCGCTTTTTATGCTTTTAATTTTGTGTCTAATTATTTTTTAACCGGAGCTGGTGCAGCTGTGGCAGCAATACCAACTTTAGCTTTTACAGCAGCTAACAGGTCATCACCTTCTGGAGCAACCAGCAGGTCTGTGTTTGAAGTGTCTAACACGTAAGTGTAGCCTTTTTCTTTAGCAACCTGGCTAACAGCAGCACGCAGTTTATCAGTTAGCGGTTTTAACAGATCGCCATATTTTTGCTGAACGCTCTGAGAAGCGGTGTTGTTATAATCCTGGATACGTTTGTTCAGGTCCTGCAGTTCGCTTTCAGTGGCGGTACGGGTAGCATCGGTCATGGTAGCTTTGCTTTTATCATAAGCTTCTGCTTTGGTTTGCAGCTCGCTTTGCATTGCTTGCAAACGATCTAAGAAAGTTTTTTGATATGCATCGATCTGTGTTTGTACAGCTTTAAACTCCGGAGCTTGTTGTACCAGCGCATTGAAGTTGCAATATCCAATTTTTGACTGTGCTTTAACTAAATTACCAGCCAGCAGTAAGCAACCTGCAACTAAAGCAACTTTTACTAATTTTTTCATTTGTACTGTTCTTGTTCTTTGTTTTATTTATTTATGCAATTATACATTTTTTTACTTTGCCAAAACACCTGGCTTTAAACCTAAGCGGGTTATTACCGCGGCGCTTTTGTCATAGCGTGGATTAGCATATAACATCATCACTTCACTGTTCTTATCAAACACCATATCCAGGTTTTCAGACTCGGCAACCGCTTGTACTGCTTTGGCTACTCTATCCTGAATTGGTTTAATCAGGTCGTTACTTTTTTTGGACAGATCACCATCCGGACCGAAAATCTGACGTTGAAAATCTTTGGCGGCTTTCTCCTTCTCCACTATTTCCGCCTCGCGGCGTTTCTTCATATCAGCTGTCATTAAAACCTGGTCGGCCTGATATGCTTTATATAAACGATCAATTTCCTGAAAACGTGTGTCTACCTGTTTTTGCCATTGGTCTGACAATGCAGCCAATTGCTTTTGCGCCGATGCATAATCTGGTATATGTTTCAGAATATACTCAGAATCAACATAAGCAAAGCGCTGCGCAAACGATGCAGTTGCGGCTAAACATATAATAGCGAGTGATAAGAGGATCTTTTTCATAAATCTGGATTTTCTCAAATTTAATTAAATCCGCCATTTAAGCTTTGAGAAATTGAAAAATGGAACTGTCCTTTATTGGCATCAGGTATACCTGGTATTTTGTCAAAGCCGTAACCGTAATCAAGCCCCAGCAAACCGAAGATTGGCAGGAAGATACGGGCACCTACACCCACTGATCTGCGAACGTTGAACGGATTGAACTGGCTAAAGCTGTTCCACACGTTACCGCCCTCAGCAAACGTCAGCATAAAGATAGTTGCACTTTGGCTGGCAATAACCGGGTAACGCACCTCCATGGTGTACTTGTTGTAGATAGGGCTGCCCGGGTTGGTATCTGCATTGTAGTTCGAACCCACCGGTACAATTGAGAAGTTTTTGTAACCACGCAGACCGATGATCTCTGAACCTTGCAGGAACTGATAGCTCTGCATCCCGTCACCACCCACTTTAAAGCGCTCAAACGGCGATTGGCCCACGGCTGAGTTGTAATAACCCAGGAAACCAAAACGCACCTGCGACATAAATACCAGCTTGCCATAGATCTTCTCGAACCACTGGGCATCAAACTTCCATTTGTGGTACTCTACAAAATGGTAGCGTTGCTCTGGTGTTGCAATAGCGTAGTTGGTATTGTTAAACAACGAGTATGGAGGCGTGGCCTGTACCGTAAATTTAATGTTTGAACCTGATGTTGGATAGATAGGTGCATCCAGTGAGTTACGGCTCAGCTCTTGTGTTAATTTGATGTTGTATGAAGTACCATTGCTAAACAGGTACCCGGTAAAGTTATCCAGTTTATAGTGGTCAAAGTTTAAGGAGTAGTTTAGCTGGAAGTAGTTATCTGGCCACTTTAAACGTTTACCCAGGGTTATACCGATACCATTGATACGCAGATAATTGTAGTTAGGGTCTGACTTTGGTAGATAATCGCCGGTAGAGCTTAACTGCGTGTAGGCGCTCAAAGCAAAGTAGATTGGTTTTTTACCACCTAACCATGGCTCTGAGAACGTGAACGAGTAGTTCTGATAGTTTTTACCGTTAGCCTGACCGCGGATGCTCAGTTTCTGACCATCGCCTTTTGGCAGCGGGCGGTAAGCTTTCAGGTTAAAAATGTTACGCAGTGAGAAGTTGTTGAAAGTTAAGCCCAGTGTACCCACCAGCTGACCGCCACCAAAACCACCGGAAAGTTCCACCTGGTCTGATGGTTTTTCAACCACGTTGTAAACAATATCTACCGTACCATCAGCCTGGTTAATATTGGTAGGTTTCGGGTCGATCTTCTGCTCGTCAAAGTTACCCAGCTGAGAGATCTCACGGGTACTGCGAACGATACCTTCTTTAGAGAATTTCTGACCAGGTTTGGTAGTGATCTCGCGCAGTACAACCTTATCATTGGTAACATCGTTACCTTTTAAGATCACTTTGTTGATGGTGTATTGCGGGCCTTCGTAGATACGGATATCCAGGTCGATCGTATCATTATAAACACGGGTTTGTACCGGATCGGCATTGTAGGTCAGGTAACCATCGTTCAGGTACAGCGAGCTTACGTCATCGCTGTTAGCTGTCGGGCCACTCAGGCGTTTGGTCAGCTCTTCTTCGCTGAAAACGTCACCTTTTTTAATGCGGACCACTTTGTTCAAAAAGTCTGCAGGGTACCGTGCGTTACCAGACCATTTTACATTACCAAAGTAATATTTCGGGCCCTCGTAAACTTTCAGTTTGATGTTTACCGTGTTCTCGGTATTTTTCCATACAGAGTCGCTCATTACCTCGGCATCGCGGTAGCCATTGCCCTGCATTTTCTCTACCAGCGTTTGCTTATCTTCAGTATACTGCGTCTCCTTAAATTTCTTTGAACCGAAGATGTTGTAAAACTTCTTCTCTTTGGTTTTGCCAAGGTAGCCTTTCAGCTTGGCAGCGCTCATGGCTTTGTTACCCTCAAAATAAACATGGGCAATTTTTACCTTTTGCTTTTTATCAATGGCAACATCCAATATCACGTTGTTAGCATCTCCCGGATCGGGGCGTTGCTTAATATCAACAGTGGTGTTTAGATAACCTTTTTCGTTGTAATGCTTTTTAATAACCGTGGTAATGGTGTTGAACAAGTTCTCGTTCACAATTTTACCGGTTTTATCATTCAGGCTCTTCTGCAGATCCTCTATTTCACCTTTACGGGCGCCGGTCATGTGTAGGCGCGAGAGGCGCGGGCGCTCCTGAACGGCAATATCCAGGTAAACGGTATCAACGTTTATTTTGGTAACGTTCAGTTTCACGTCATCAAACAGGCCCTGAGTCCACAGGTCTTTAATTACTTTGGCCGATGCATCGCCGGGCAGGGTGATCTTGTCGCCCTTGTTCAGTTTTGCTATCTGTAGCAGAATGTCTTTATCCAGGTTTTTGATACCGCTAACGGTTACGCCACCAATAATATATTCTTTAGGATTAAGATAACTAAGGGTATCAGCGCTACCGGTGGGTACGCGAAAACGCTGCTGATTGGGAACTTGAGCCACTACTGCCGTGCTGAGTACTAAGAAAAGAATAGCAAAAATATATTTATTCATCCGAATATTTTGGTGGCTAAAAATAGTTTATACAGTTGTTAAAAAGTGTTAAAGTTAAAAATATTAGTTAACCTGTTCGCTGGTTTTGCCGAAGCGGCGCTCGCGGCTCTGGTAATCTAAAATTGCCTCGTAAAGGTCTTCCCTGCGGAAGTCGGGCCATAACTTTTGTGTAAAGAACAGCTCGGCATAAGCTATTTGCCAGAGCAGGTAATTGCTAATGCGGTATTCGCCGCTGGTTCTGATCAGCAGTTCAGGATCAGGCATATCAGCAGTGTACAGGTTATCGCTAAAAACTTTTTCGTCGATATCATCTACACTCAATTCGCCTTTCAAAACTTTAGCGGCTATTTGTTTGGCCGAGTGCAGAATTTCGCGACGAGAGCCGTAGCTCAAAGCCAGCGTAAGCACTAAACCCGTATTAGTTGATGTTTTTTGAATGGCGTTATTAAGCTCTTTCAGACATTTAGGCGGTAGCATATCCAGATCGCCAATGGCGTTGAGGCGCACATTGTTTTTCATCAGTTTGGCAATATGCTTGTTAATGGTGCTTACCAGCAGTTCCATAATGGCCGCTACTTCCAGTTTAGGACGGTTCCAGTTCTCGGCCGAAAAGGTATATAAGGTAAGGTATTTAATACCGATCAGGCCGGCGCCTTCAACCACATCATCTACAGACACCACACCATTGTGATGACCAAAAACACGCAGCTTGCCCTTGCCCTTAGCCCACCTGCCGTTACCATCCATAATAATGGCAATGTGTTCGGGTAATCTTGATAAGTCTATCTGCTCTTTATATCCCATGCTAACATTAAGATGCTGCGCCAACGGCAATATCTTTTATAAAGGTGGATTTTATAATTAATCTATATCATTAAAATTCCAACTGCGCAACTGCACTTATCTGCTCAAAACCCACTGGTTGCAGCCTAATTTTTCAGGGTACAAAGGTAAAACTTACTTTCAATTTTTTTATTATCAGGCGAAAAGAAAAAAAGCCGAACCACGATTTATAGGATATGCGCCTCAAACAAATAACCACAGAGGGCACAGAGCCTTTCATAGAGGGGCATGGAAGATGTTAAACGCTGTGTTCTCAGTGAAGTTCATTGTGCTCTCTGTGGTTAAATTGGCATCTTCTAAAGGTTTAAGACAAATGCTCCCATCATATGTGGGCTGAGACACAATAAACTTCTATCCTGCTCGGTCAACCTGATGAGTTGCAGCAAGCGCTCACGCTTTTCGGGAGATGCCCAGCTTTGGAAAAACTGGCCGTCCAGCCAGGCCATACCTTCCACCGGGAGCAGATCAAGAGACTGAAAGCCGACCAACTCAAACTCATTTATCAGCTCATCAGGGCGATGAAAGTAGGCTTGGGCCAGCATACCCGGAAAGTTTAGCGGGGGATGATGATTACCGCTTTCCAACTCTTCGCGACACATGGCAAACACTTCAGGCTGGTGGATCATGCCGCCCTGCAAAGCAGCAATAGTATTGGCTGCGCGAGTAATGGCAAAGGCCAGCACCATCCCGTTTATGCGCAGCACACGGCGGGCTTCTCTAATGGCAGCGATGCGGTCGGTCTCCTCCTGTAGATGATAAAGCGGACCGTGCAAAATCACTACATCTGCACTGTGATCATCCAGCGGAAGTTTACGCGCTTCTCCCTGAATACTCTTAAAAGGCTTGCCTTGTTTAGAGCGCCGCTCGGCTTGGCGGATGTGCTTAAGGACAGGGTCTATCAATATGACGTTATGACCCTGCCCCGCCAGCCATTGAGCGTAGTGACCGGCACCACCACCCACATCGGCAATCAGGCATTTACCAGGAGGCAGGTGGCGTAAAATCAGTTCTTTATTACGTTCAAATTCCAGCGGACCGAGGCCGATGGTTAACCGGGTATCTTCGCCGCTTTGGCTATAAAAAGCATCAATTGATGGATCGATGAGATTCATGTTGTTTCATTATAAATATACCAAAAAGGAGTTATTGGGTCCAACGCCAGAGTAGCGGAACCGGGTAGCAGCGTTGCAAGTAAGGCATTACTGCTAAGGTGTATATTTAGGAAACAATTGTAATGAGAGCGAAGATAGGGGTTTGAGGTGAAAGCTGAAAGGCCAAAGGTAAGAGTCCCCGACAGGTCATTATCATTTCATGCTGAGGAACGAAGCATCTCAAAGGCCGATCCTAATTGTCAGTCCCCAGAGATGCTTCGCTATCGCTCAGCATGACAAACTTTAAGCTCTTCGCTAATCTCTGATTAACCAATCTCTAATCACTGCCGAAGGCTCTTAATACACCTTCTTCAACTTCAGCAGAGCCACATCCTCTTTTGCAATATCGGCTACCGCGTAGCGCTGCGAGTTGGTGATGTTTAGTTCATCTATCATACTCACCAGGTTGCCGTATTGGGAATGATCGCTAGGCTTGATAACCGCTATCATATCGCCACCAGTATTTAATTTGATCTGAGCCGTCATGCTGGTGATGGCTTTGCGCAGGCCGTCTTTGCCATACCCTACCACCAGGGGACCCGCCAGCGGGTGGCTTACCATGCCACGATAGAGCAATACCTGGTTATTGGCACCGAGACAAAATGTTACTGTACGTGATTCTGCCACCCCTCCTGGTACCTTGCCATCGGGCATTGCCAATGGCATTACTTTAGTTCTTTCCAACCGGGTAGTCAGCATAAAGAAGGTCACTAAAAGAAAAGCCAGATCTACCATTGCAGTAAGATCTACACGTGCGCCAAGCGGACGGGTGCGACGGGCACCATTTTTTGTGGGGGATTGATTTAATTCGGCCATGGTAGTAATAATTAAGGTTAAATAATTTGGATATACCAATCTACTAATTTTTTAGTTTAAAACAACTAATTATTTAGTTTTATTTAAAACACCTAAAAATTATCTATTTGTAATTCCGGTGATTATCCGGAAGATGTGGGTGTCACCCTGAGCTCAGTCGAAGGGCATGCGTGAGGCTAAGCACAGCAAAAGGCCACCGTACGTGTTTCGACAGTGCTCAACATGACACCCCCTTTTTAGTTTTCACACACCCGCTCTCGCCCATCAAAATAACAAGCAGGCTATTAAATAGGCTACTGAAACACCTTTCGCCTTTTACCTTTATCCTTTCCCCTCAAAAAATCTATCTTTGCCCCTATATGACAGCTAAAGAGATTAGACAGGCTTTTCTTGATTTTTTTGCCGCTAAGGGTCACGCTATTGTGCCGTCGGCACCTATTGTGGTAAAAAACGACCCTACCCTGATGTTTACCAACGCAGGGATGAACCAGTTTAAAGAGATCTTTTTGGGCGAAGCGCCTGCTAAAAATGCGCGCGTAGCCGATACTCAGCGCTGCTTGCGTGTAAGCGGCAAGCACAATGATTTGGAAGAAGTGGGTATTGATACCTACCACCACACCATGTTTGAGATGCTGGGCAACTGGAGCTTTGGCGACTATTTTAAAACCGAAGCTATTGCCTGGAGCTGGGAACTGTTAACCGAAGTTTATAGATTACCGAAAGACCGCCTGTACGTTACCTATTTTGAGGGCGACGCCAAAGAAGGTCTGGAAAAAGATACCGAAACGCTGAACCTGTGGAAACAGTTTGTTGACGAAAGCCACATTTTGCCGGGCAACAAAAAAGATAACTTTTGGGAGATGGGCGAAACCGGTCCATGCGGACCATGTTCGGAAATCCATTTTGACAGTCGCCCGGATAACGAGCGTGCCGAAATAGACGGCGCTACCCTGGTAAACGGCGATCACGATCAGGTTATTGAGATCTGGAACAATGTGTTTATGCAGTTTAACCGTATTAAAGATGGTTCATTAAACCCGCTGCCAGCCAAACATGTGGATACCGGTATGGGCTTTGAGCGTTTGGTACGTGTGCTGCAAGGCAAATCATCAAACTATGATAGCGACGTTTTCCAGGGACTAATTCAATTCATCTCTGATAAAAGCGGTAAAACTTATAACAGCGCTGCCAAACCCGGTGATGCCGATTGGAACGCTGCCGTAGCCATGCGCGTACTGGCCGATCACGTGCGTGCCATCAGCTTTACCATTGCTGACGGACAGCTGCCGAGCAATAACAAGGCTGGTTATGTAATCCGTCGTATTTTGCGCCGTGCGGTGCGATATCAGTACCAGTACCTGGGCTTTAAAGAACCGTTCCTGAATTTGCTGGTGCCGATTCTGGCCGACCAGTTTAAAGGCGTGTTTGATGAGCTGTACAGCCAAAAAGATTTTGTGCAGAAGGTAGTGCTGGAAGAAGAAACCGCGTTCTTAAGAACATTGGAAAAAGGCATCCAGGTATTTGATCAATTTACCGGCGATATTACCGGCGAGCAGGCCTTCGTGCTTTCGGACACCTTTGGTTTCCCGATAGATTTGACCGAGTTGATGGCTCGAGAAAAAGGCTTATCAGTTGACCTCGCCGGCTACGAAACTGCCCTTGCCGAGCAAAAAGCCCGTTCACGCGCCGCAACTGCTATTGATACCGGCGATTGGGTAGTATTACAGAATGACGACAGCGTAGAGTTTACCGGTTATGATGAAACCGAAACTGTTGCCCACATTACCAAATACCGCAAGGTAAATGCAAAAGGCAAAGAGCAATACCAGCTGGTACTGGATAAAACACCTTTCTATGCCGAAAGCGGCGGCCAGGTAGGTGATACCGGCGAACTGGTGTTTCCTGATGGCGAAGTGATCCATGTTACCGATACCAAAAAAGAGAACGCCCTGATTGTTCACTTTACAGATAAGTTACCTGCCAACCCTACCGAAGCGTTGACAGCTATTGTTGATCAAACCCGCCGTAACAGTATTTGCAGCAACCACAGTGCCACGCACTTGCTACACGCTGCAATGAAACAGGTACTGGGCACACACGTAAACCAAAAAGGATCATTAGTAAATGATGATTACCTGCGTTTTGACTTCTCGCACTTTGCCAAAGTAACTGACGAAGAACTGGCGCAGATTGAGGTAATTGTGAACCAGAAGATCCGCGAGAACATCTCGCTAAAAGAAGAACGTAACGTGGCCTACCAGGTGGCCATCACCAGCGGCGTAACGGCCCTGTTTGGCGAGAAATATGGCGAGTATGTACGCGTTATCACTTTTGATGATGAATTTAGCAAAGAGCTTTGTGGCGGTACGCACGTACAGGCTACCGGCCAGATTGGTTACTTTAAAATAGTAGGCGAGAGTGCCGTTGCAGCAGGTGTGCGCCGTATTGAAGCCATCACCGGTGTAGGCGCCGAAAATTTTATTAATGGTCAGAACCTGATCATCAAAAAAGTTAAAGAAGTGCTGAAAAACCCAAAAGATGTGGTAAAAAGCATTGAGGACATGCTGGAAGAAAACGCCCGACTGAGAAAAGAGATTGACAAAGCCATCCTGGAAAAATCTGCCGGATTAAAAGATGAACTGGCGGCCAAAGCCGAGGCTATTGGTGGCATCAACTTCATCGCGCAGAAAGTGGACCTGCCAAATGCGGACGCGGTGAAAAACCTGGCTTATCAGCTGAAAGACATCGTGCCGAACCTATATCTGGTACTGGCTACCGAGGCCGACGGCAAACCAGGCTTAACAGTAATGATTGCTGAAAACCTGGTGAAAGAGAAAAACCTGAACGCCGGCACCATCGTACGCGAACTGGCAAAAGAGATCCAGGGCGGCGGCGGCGGTCAGCCGTTTTATGCAACTGCCGGTGGTAAGGATGCCAGCGGATTGGATAGAGCGTTGGAGAAAGCGCGGGGCTTTGCAGTTTAAGCCCCCCGGCCCCTGAAGGGGGAGTTAGCAATACTAAAGCAAATGGCGACCAATTGGTCGCCATTTGCTTTTCCCCCCCATTTCGACGAACAAACGAGGGTATGTGCGGTAGCGTGAGGAGAAACCCCTTATACGTGCGATAAGTCGTGCGCTTAGCATGGGGGCTAAGATTTCTCTTCCGCGCCTACGCACCACCCTACCCTCGTGCTCATCGAAATGACATGGTGGGTAAAAAGCAAATGAGGTGTGGCCAATGGCCACACCTTATTTGCTTTTATTATATTGTTCCCCCTTCAGAGGGGTAGGGGGCCTATCGCTCAAAATCCTTCTTATACTTCTTCAGCGCGCGCAGGATGGATTGCGCTATCTCGCTTTGCCCTTCGTCAGAATCCAGATATTTTTCTTCGGTTGGGTTATTGATAAAGCCTGTTTCTACCAATACGTTGGGCATGGCGCTGTGAGCCAGCACCAGTACGCCTTGCTCATGCACGCCGTCACTGCGACGTCCGTCATGCTCAGTGATCTGCGCGTTTACCAGGCGACCGAAACGGATGCTCTGCTCACGATATTTCTGCATGGTTAGATTAAGCAGAATGAAGTAAGCAGGATCATTTCCTTTGTAACCTTCGTATTTTTTGGCGTAATCCTTCTCCTGGTAAATAGAGGCATTCTCGCGCAGAGCCTCCATTTGCTCTTCCTTACGGTGATAACCATAAACCAGAATCAGCGCCCCTTTGCGGCTCCCCACCCGTTCTGGCGAAGAGTTACAATGGATAGAAATAAACAAATTGGCGTTGGCACGATTGGCAATATTAGAGCGCTCCTGCAGTTCCACAAACTTATCTGTGGTGCGGGTCATAATCACTTTAATGCTTGGCATTTCAGCGTTAATAGCATCACGTAATTTTAAGGCTATAGCCAGCGCCACATTTTTCTCTTTGGCAAAGGCACCATGGGCACCAGGATCTTTCCCTCCGTGACCGGCATCTATCACCACCGTTCTGAAGGCGAACGAATTTACGGCGCCGGAGTCGACACCATTGCCGGCGGCGCGGGCTTTGCCAGTAATCAGCAATACAATAGTTAAAGTAAAAATCAGACGGGAAACGCATCCCCAGGTGTTTTTTTGCAGCATTAATTTATATACCAAATAAGCGGGCAATGGTTTAAACAGCAGTTAAAAAACAGTTATACCCTTACCCTACAATGCCGCAAAAATAAAACTAATTATCACGTTTTCGGGTGGATATTTATCTACATATCAACAAAATCAATTACATCCCCACCTTAGGATCGGAACCACTCTGCACCTTGGCAAAACTTTGTTTCAGGTGCAGGAAACGTTTCTCAAACAACTCGTATGATGCTATGGAAACCACAATAGTCAATAAAAACACCAGCGGATAAATGAACAACGTATTATGAGTAAAAAAACGGATCACACAGTTAATTACCAGCACATGAATCATGTACATACTGTAAGATATCTTGCCCAGGTAATCCATCCACTTAATTTCAAGACTGATAATAGAGGTATTGGTATTCACCAGGTTGATGATGATGATACCAAACAGTAATCCGTAAACCTCCCAGTAAAAATAGCCAAACATGGCACCAGTTGATACAAGCACCAACGTGATTACATACACTGCCACCTGTAGTATTTTGCCGGTTAGCAATTGTTTGGCTTTCACATCAAAATTAAACAGACCAAACAGCGCGCCTATCATCATGCAATCAATCTGGAAGATATCTGAAATGTAATAGGCCATGTCATCCAGCTTATGGTAGCGATGCGTAATAGCCGGAATTAATACCAGCAACGCCTTAATCAACAAATAGACTGCGAGCAACACCGCAATAGTATTACGAAACTTCCGCTTATCTTTTGCCCAATTGGCAATAAAAGGCCACACCAGGTAAAACTGTTCCTCCACCCCGATTGACCATGCCTGGGCCTGGTATGGGATAGCTCTGAACAACAGCAACTGCACGTTGGGCAAAAAGAAAACTACCAGCAATAGGTTCTCCCAGAAATGTGCCCGCGGGTCTGGCATCTGGCTGATGTGCAGCGCAGGTACATGCGGCCAAACAAAAAAAGACAGTGCCGCTATCAGAAAATACAACGGCCAGATGCGCAAAATACGGCGCATATAGAATTTTTTGATAGCGATGCGACCGAAACGTTCTTTCTCGATAACCAGCAGAGAGGTAATCAAAAAACCACTCAGCACAAAAAAAATATCTACACCCAGCTTACCAAAGAGCACAATAACAGGATGATTAAAATAATGCGGAAGACCGTTGAACCATTTGTACTGCTCGGTGTGATGAATGACAACCAATGCAGCGGCAATAAAGCGAAGTGAGTTAAGGTTCTTGTAAAATACCTTCATTAATGACTGGTAGACGTTTTTAGCACTATTTAACGATGAATAGCTATTATTAGTTTCGTTAGAGATAGGGAAAATCTTAAAACTAATAGTTTTTAAACAGTCACAATATAAATAAAAAGAGTCGCCTCTTTAACAAGGGCGACTCTTTTTTTAAGCGGTTGTTTAATTATTTGCGTCGGCCACCCATGGCTTGCAGATCACTCAGGCTGATACGCTGATAATCGGCCGCGATGCCAAATGAGCCGGCAGGGACTTTCTCATCAGTAACGCTTTTTAATGTTACGTGCGTTTTACCCATGTTAAACAGATAAAAATCAACCGGTACACCACCGGCTTTAGCATACAGACTGTTAGGGATTGATAATGAAATATCGTTAGTTACCCAAACATCAAACGTGTCGTTGCTTTTGGTGTCTTTAGCGGTTACCTTTTTGCAGTTAAAACCGGCAATCTGTTTGGTTTCTGTTGTCGGAGTAAAGGTCAGTTCGGGTAGTTTAGCCTGCTCGTCTTCCAACTCTGCAGGAGTTGCCACGGCAGCAAATTTTTTGCTTGCTACAGGCACATCTACCAAAATAGCACGGTAATCATTATCCCCCGCAGAAATTACTTTGATGGTAGCCGGGCCCTGCTGCATTTGCATTACGCTGCTATCCCCTTTAAATAAGATCTTAGATTCCATTGAACCCATCGGCGATTCAATATTATAGGTAATTGCCCCTTCTTTATATGCCTTTTGTGCGTTGGCCTGAAGAGTGGCTGCCGATACGGTGATGGCGGCAGCGAAAGCTAATTTTTTGAAATTCATATTTAAATTCTATCAGTTAATTCAACCTTGTTATTTGTAACAAATATATTATTTCCGTAACAATTATCTTTTAGACGCTATGATTATGGATTTGTTACGCTTCAGCACATTTATTTTTATTTCTTTACCCGCGGCGCCTTTCTTTAATGTATCCAGCAAGCGTTCTGAATTATTTGATGCAGCGATAACCTGTTGATAACTAAACTGCCGCTGCAGGTACCGCCAGTCTGGATGGGGGCTGCTTGCTACAAACAGATAATCAACGTTAGCTGTCTGGCCTTTATCAATAGCCACTAGCGTCGGTGTCACCATCAATATATTTTTATCCTGAAACCGTACCAGGTTTTTCTTTTTGCGAAGGAATGAGGTCGCGACATCCCTATCCAACCCGATGATGTTAACCTGCCGGATACCGCTGCTATCCAGGTAGGGTTGAATGGAATACTTAAACGTTTTGTCGGTATCGGCCAAATCGGTAAGTACTACTCCCTTGTTGCCTTGTCTGAAAACAATGCCTGTATGTTTCTTTAAATTGAGAAATGTTAAGACCGATGATCGTTGCGTTTCTATCTTTCTCCAGCCAAAGCTCACGCTGAACAGCAACAGGCAAACTAAAGCCAGATGAAGAAAGATGGACCGTTTATAATAAAACAGGCAAAATACCAGTATCGTCAGCAAAAACATTAACCATTGTTCGGCATTGGTTATCCATAGTTTAGAAGCGAAAGCATAGGGCTGTCGCGCAATAAACGCCAGGCCATGATCCATCAGCAAAATGCTTTGTTCAAACAAAAACGTAATGGGTTTAATTAATAACGGCCAGCCGGTTGCCGACACCAGCAGGTAAAGCATGCTACCATACATAATCAGTACCGATGGTATGGCGATGAACAAATTACTCACCAAAAAATAAACCGGGAACTGATGAAAATAATAAACACTGAGCGCAAAGGTAGCCGCCTGTGCCGCCAGCGACGCCGAACAGGCTATCCACAGTTTATCCAGCCAGCGATTCTGCACATCTAACCAATTATAAATGGTAGGCTGAAAAATAATCAGTCCGGCAACAGAGAGGTATGAAAGTTCAAAACCCACATCGGCCAGTAAGAACGGATCAATCAGCAACAACAAAAACGCCGATGCTGCCAGCAGGTTCAATGTATTGATCTGGCGGTTAAATTGCTGACCAATAATCAAAAAACTAATCATCACGGCGGCGCGACAAACCGCAGGCGACAATCCGCTTAACAAAGCATAATACCATATCAACAGAAACGATACTACAGCGGTCGCCAACCGCCAAAAGCGCCCGCGCCCCAGGAAACCCAGCACCCAGCTGATGAGCCAGAAAACAATAGCTACGTGCGTGCCCGAAACCGACAGCACATGGATGGTACCCGTTTGCGCATAGGCCTGTAACACCTGGTCATCCAGCTCGGCTTTGTAACCTAATATCAAAGTAGAAGCCACGGCAATGGCTTCTTTGCTGAACATGTGTTGCTTAAACATACCAATCATCTGTTGCCGCAAATGTAATGAATAAGCCATCAGTGGGTTACCGGTATGATGTGCAATCACCACCATTTCGCCGGGTTGCAGAAAAGCTTGTGCATAGATATTTTGGCGGGACAGGTATTGCTTATAATTAAACTCAGCAGGATTAAATGGTGGATCGATTGGGCGATACTCACCGGGAATTACCACCTCATCGCCATAATTATACTGTATGGCGTGTGCGCTATCCACCGGCTGACTGACCAGCAAATTCCCCGAAGCCTCCCTTTTTCCAACCGCTTTAACCATGGCGGCAAACCTGATAAATCCATTTTTAAACTGCGGCTCACTATTAACGCGCAAAAGCATTTTGTCCGCCGGCAGTTTTTCAAAATAGGTTGATGACAGGCGATCATCAAATTTAACCGTTGTAATGATGCCAGCAGTGAGCAGGATAATATGCAGCAGCAAGCCGCCAGTCCATACATGCCGATATACTTTAAAACTTCTATAAAAAAGATTGAAGCCGATAAAAATAACTGAAGTACAAAGAAAGATGATATCTACGGCTCGTACCCAAGGCAGCATCGGCACATTTAACGCCAGTGCCACGCCAGCCAGAAACGGCAACAGGTAAATTACATAAGGTATTTCGCCTTTGTGCGTGGCCAGCATTGTGATGCGGAAAGTTAGAGGACTAATATAGCTATTTGAGTTTTAACTATAGAAATCACAGAGATCTATCACTTTTTACGCGCTGTATGCTCCCTGTAAAAACACAGTGTTCTCTGTGGTTAACTATAACCCCGGCATCCACTCGCCAAACAATTCATTATCTTTGGCAGATATTATATGAGCAAAACAGTAACGCCCTACCAGGATGAGCAAGCTACCAAGAAAGAACAGGTAGCCGATATGTTTAACAACATTGCCAAAACGTATGATTTTCTGAATCATTTTCTATCGTTAGGCATTGATGTCATCTGGCGCAAAAAAGCCATCAATGAGCTGAAGGCCGATCAGCCCCGTCATATCCTGGATGTGGCTACCGGCACCGGCGATTTCGCCTTTGAGGCGCTGTCTATTCTTCGTCCTGAAAAAATTACCGGGGTGGATATTTCGCAGGGCATGCTTGACATTGCGAAGCAAAAAATTGCCAAACGTGGATTGAGCGATCGTTTTGAGGTTAAACTGGGCGACTCGGAAAAACTACCTTTTAATGATAGCACTTTTGACGCTATTACTGTGGCCTATGGCGTGCGCAACTTTGAAAACCTGGAAAAAGGCATGGCCGATATGTTTCGCGTTCTGAAACCAGGCGGCAAAGCCGTAGTATTGGAGTTTTCTAAACCAAAGGCGTTCCCTATCAAACAACTATATAACTTCTACTTTAATTATGTTACGCCTGGCATTGGCAAGCTATTTTCTAAAGATGCAAGGGCTTATACGTATCTGCCAGAATCAGTGGCTGCCTTTCCGGATGGAAAGAGCTTTACCGCAATTATGGACAAGGTTGGTTTTAAAAATACCAAAAACCGGCCTTTGGCGTTTGGTATCTGTTCTATTTATACAGGCGTTAAATGATTAAAAGATTTACTCCGCTTTTGTTAACCTTACTGATGCTTTGCAGCAAGTTCACGCTTGCGCAGCAGGTAGTACCGGCATGGGGCGGCGGGGCAGATCAACGCGATTTAAGCTTCGGCTTCACCTTCCAATACGTTTCTAATGATTACAAGATCATTAAAAACCCTAACTGGCAGGCTCCTTACCCTGATCCCGTAACAGGGCAAACGCTGGTTGGTCCGCTGGCCAGTATCACGTCAAAAAGCAGTCCGGGCTTGGCGGTAGGTTTTATCTCGCGCTATAGCTTAACAGAACACCTGGAAGTGCGTTCTACACCGCTGCTGGTATTCTCAGACCGCTCGCTCATGTTTGGCTACTACAATGCAAACGCCAATCCCAGCTCGGAGGTAACAAAAGATGGCTTTCTGGAACGCCAGGTGCAAACCACTATGGTGGAGGTGCCACTGACGCTGAAACTCAAATCAGACCGATTGGGTAACTTCCGCATGTATGTAATGGGGGGCCTCAAATACTCTGCCGCTATCTCTACTAAAAAAGCAGAGCGCGATTTATCGCCAGAAGACAAGTTGATCAAAAACGCCAGTCACTTTGCCTCTTATGAAGCTGGCATTGGCTGCGATATCTATTTCGAGTTCTTCAAGTTCTCGCCAGAGCTGCGTATTTCCAACTCGCTCGGCAACATCATCGTACCGGATGACACCCCTTACTCCAGGCCGATAGATAAGCTGTTTCTACACAGCCTCCGGTTTAGTTTATATTTTGAGTAGAGGACAGTCCAAAAGTCTGGAAGATTCTTTCTGTCTTTCGGACTTGTCGACTTCCGGACTTTCGGACTAAAGAAAAAAACTCTAATTTCGTTCGCATATTTCTATATCACCTATGGCTAAAATTGCTTTGATTACCGGGGCAACCTCGGGTATTGGCGAGGCTTGCGCCAACGTTTTTGCGCGCGAGCGTTATGACCTGATTATT
>Ga0153918_1000295_pt1 | contig 27236 bp, 25 predicted proteins | sample TSFL002MetaG_FD_104687 | JGI IMG/M metagenome (GOLD analysis project Ga0153918, IMG submission 104687) | Attine ant fungus gardens microbial communities from Florida, USA - TSFL002 MetaG | ecosystem: Host-associated > Fungi > Mycelium > Unclassified | place: USA: Florida, Paynes Creek Historic... | reverse complement strand
AGAGCCGTGGGGGTCGTCGAGAACGTCGAGCCGCGGGGCTTCGAAGCCCCGCGGCGCCCACAGGTGGTCGAATCGTCCGGTCATCCCACGTACCCGCCGTTGCTGACCTCGACGCTCTGGCTCTGCCGGTTGCCCTTCGCGTCGACGACCGTGACCGTGTAGGTCTGCCGGCGTTCGGAGCACGGGAAGTAGAGCGTGTAGGAGTCGTTCAGGCTCACGGTCGTGTACGGCGCCGCCGCCGCATCCGAGGTGTTCACCCCGATGTAGGCGGTCTGGCCTCCCGTCGAGCTCCAGGAGATCGTCACGTAGGTGTTGGAGTCGGAGGTGGCACTCGGGGTCGGGCACATGACGCTCGTCGGGGACGCGTCGATCGAGGTCACGGCGAGCTTCGGGGCCGACGTGGTCGCCGGGGGGCTCGAATGCGCGGGCTCGGCGGGCGGCTCCGCGGGCGCCGGGACGGCCGGCGGTGGGGTCGGCGTGGGGCTCGGCGACGGGACGGGCGGAGTCGTGGGCACGGTCGTCGCCGTGCCGAGCTCGCTGCCGTGCCCGGTCGTAGCGGTCGGCGTCGCGGCGGCCGCGGTGAAGTCGCCGCGGGAGAACCCCCGCCAGCCGATCCCGCCCAGCAGCACGACGAGCGCCACCACCAGGCAGACGCGCAACGCGATCCGCCACTTCGGGGTCCCCGGCCGCTCCGGCGGGAGCCCGGGGATCTGCCCGGTCGGAGCCGCTGCCGGCGGAGTCATGTGTACCCCTTCGTACCCCATTGCACGCGAGTGTCGGCACTTTAACACTCTCCGTCTCACGCAGGTAGTGCCGTCATTTCGGGGCATGGATGCAGGACGGACTAGGGGCCAGCCCCCTTGCCGTCGGCTGGAGACGGGTTCTTACCATGTGTGCACGCCGACTCCCGAGGCCGCGGGTTCGCATGCCCGCGCGTCGACTCCCGCGGGTCGGGACCATGAAGGGAATCGTCATGCCGAACCTCAACGTCACCTACGACGAGATGCAGCAGTCGGCCGCGCGCCTGGACGCCGGCAAGCAGCAGATCACCGACACGCTCATGAGCCTCAAGGGGATGGTCGACCAGCTCGTCGCCTCCGGGTTCCAGACCGAGCTGGCCTCGGGCGCCTTCAACGACACCTACTCGCAGTTCACCACGGGCGCGCAGAACGCGATCAACGGGCTCGAGGGCATGTCGGGCTACCTCCGCAGCGCCGCGCAGGCGATGCAGACCACCGACAGCGAGCTCGCTCGCGCGATCCAGCAGTAGCCGACCGGGCCGGCGCTCGGCAGGGCGTCGGAAGCACTCGATGGGTTCGAAGGGGGAGCCATGGCGGATCTCGTGGTCGACAGCGCGATGCTGCACGACCTGCACCGACGGCTGGCGTTCGTGGTGTCCATGCTCGAGCAGGCCGAGCCGCTCGCACGGTACACGGCGGGCGCCTGCGCGAGCGGCGGTCTCGCGGAGGCCGTCGTCGACTTCGCCGAGGACTGGGAGGATCACCGCGAGGACATCCTGAACGACGTCCGCACGATCTCGAACATGGTCTCCACCGTCGACGACGGGTTCAGCAAGATGGACGCCGCACTGCGCGACGTCCTGCTGAACGCCGTGAAGGGATAGGGCGGCGCCATGAGCGATGCGTTCCCCAATCCGCTGAGCGGCCGCCCCGACGTCGTGTCCGCCGAAGCCGAGAAGCTCATCGGCGCGGCCGACTCGATGGCCAGGGCCGCGGACGCGCTTCGGCAGTTGCGCGGCGAGCTCTTCCGCTCGCTCGCGATCGACGCCATCGCCGGCAAGGCGGAGGGGACGGCGGGCGCCGTCTCCCGGGCCCACGGCCGCTACGTGGATGCCGGAGAGGCGCTCCGCGACTACGGGGCCGTGCTCGGCGAGGTCCAGCCGCGCTCGTTCGACGTCGCCCGCGAGGCCGCCGCCATCGAGGAGGATCGCGCTCGCATCGACCGGCAGTGGGACGACCGCTACCCGACGGCGGCCGCGGCCGGACCGGATCAGCTCGCCGCCATCGACGACCTCAACCGCCTCAACCAGGAGCGGGCCGTGCTCGACCAGCGGCGCGGCGCGCTCGCCGCCGAGTGGGCCGAGCTGTCGCGGCAGAAGGAGGCGGCGGCGGTGCGGGCGATGAACCGCATCCGCCACGGCAACGACGCGAGCGACCTCGACGACTCGTTCTGGGACGACCTGAGCAGCTTCGTCGGCGATCTCATCCCCATCGTCAAGCTGCTGAACAAGATCCTGCAGGTCATCCTCAAGATCGTCTCGATCGTGCTGACCGTGCTCGCGGTGATCTTCGTCGTGCTGGGGTTCTTCTTCCCGCCGTTGGCCGGCATCGGCGTGGTGCTGTTCGGCTACGCCCGGCTCGTCGACCTCGTCATCGCGGCGCTCGTGCTGCTGCAGGTGCTCATGGAGGGGCTGAACCTGCTCGACGTGCTCGTCGCCGTCGCGGCGGTGGCGGCGACGCTCATCGGCGGCGCGGCCGCGTCGCTCGCCGGGTCGTTCGCGAAGGGGGTGCTCTCGGGCCTCGCGGCGGCGGGAGCCATCGGCGACCTGGCCGCGAAGGCGCTCGTGGCCGGCCTCCAGCAGGGCATCAACCTGGGGACGGCGGCGGTCGTCGACGGCATCCTCGATCTCTCCGACGGCGCCCGCGACCTGTACAACGGCATGATGCCCACGGCGGGCAGCATGTTCGACGGGATCGCCGGGGGCGCCCTCGGGTCGCTCGGCTCGGGCCTGGAGCAGGCGGGCGCCGACCTCGGGAGCGCGGTCGGGGACGCCGCGGGCGATGCGCTGGGCGACGTCGGCGACGCCCTCTCGGGCGCCTTCGGCGGAGTCGGCGGTGCGCTCGGCGGCCTGGGCGGTCTGGCCGGCGGTGTCGTGAGCGGCGCGCAGGGCGCGATCGGCGCCCTCGGCGACGCGGCGGGGGGCGCTCTCGGCGCGCTGGGCGACCTGGCCGACTCGTCGGGCGTCTCCGGCGTCGTGCAGGACGCCGTCTCGACCGGCTCGGCCGTCTACGACGGCGCCGCTGGCGTGCTCGACCAGGTACTCGACTCGGGCGGTCGGCAGGCGCTCGACCTGCTGGGCGTCGACACCGGCGGGGCGACGACCGGACGCGAACTGCTCGATCACTTCGTCGGCGCGGGCGCCGAGGCGGCGGCGAACGCGGTCGTGCCCGGCGGGATGGACACGGTGCACCAGGTCTCCTCCTTCGTCGACGACCCTGTCGCGCAGGCGTCGAACATCGTCCAGCACGAGGCCTCGCGGCTGGTCGAGTCGGCGGTCGCGGCCGCCGGCGATCGCCTCGGCGTCTCCTCGATCGTGAGCGGTGCGCTGGCCGGCGCCGAGACCGGAGCGGGATCGTCCGCGGGAGGAGACGCCGGTCATGTCGGCGAGTGAGGCGGCGTATCGGCTCGACGTCCGACTGCCGAGTGGATGGACCGCATGGTCTAGAATGAATGGACCGTCTGGTTCGACAGGTCGTGACGAACATATTGGACCGTCTGGTCTGGATGGTGCGGCGCCGGGCTCGAGCATGTTCGCCTGGGTCGGCGATCCCCCGGGGCGCGCTGCGATCGCCTTCGCGACCGTCGATCTCGTGCCCAGGCCCGCTCCGCTGCGGAGCGCCCCCGCCGCGCAGGCCGCTCGAGCGGTGCTCGACGAGCTGTCCGACGCGTCGCGCTGGCGGCCGGCCGATCCGGCGCTCTCGGTGCTGCGCCGTCAGGTGCTGGCCTGCTCGCTCGAGGGGGCGTGCGTCCCGGCCCGCGAAGGCGCCGCTCCCGCCGCCGAGCCGGCGGCGGCGGGCGAGCGCGATCCCGCGGTGCTCGTCGACGAGTGGATCGCGGTGGGCGACGGGGAACGACGGCTGGTCGAGCATCGCGTCGTCCTGCTGCGGTTCCCGCGCGCCGCATCCGGAGCCGGGTCGGATGCCGTGCCCGGCGAGCCGCCGTGGGCGCTGCGCGTCTCGGCGGTCACCAAGCAGCTGCTCACGGATCCGCCGCTCGTCGCCGCCGCGCGCGCGATCGCCGCAGCCACGAGGATCGAGGTCGTCCCATGAGTCGGAACCCGCGATTCGATCTCGTGCTGCCGGGTGTGTGGAGCCACGTGCCGCTCGTCGACGAGGCCGAGATGCGCGCCTCGATCGACCGCGTCGTGCTCCGCACGGTCGGCCGCGCCGACTCGCTCGCCATGCAACGGCGCGACCTGCGCGAGCGCTTCCTCGATGTCGCCAGCTCGGCGCGCTCCGCGGGCGGGCAGCAGCTCCACCTGTGCCGCGAGGTGTTCCCCGGCGTGCCGCTGCCGGCGACGCTCGTCGTGGTCTGGCCGGGTCTCCAGGTGCGCGACGACGAGGACGACGAGGAGGCGGTGCGCGAGCGCCTGGGCGCGGTGCTCGGGCCGCCGGCCTCCGACGAGGACGAGGCGCCGCTCGTCGTCGGCAACCGTCCCGCGCTGCGCCGCTCGCGCCTCTCGCGGGGACGGCCCGAGCTGCGCGGGGGATCCGACGCGGAGGGCGACGACGTGCGCGAGATCGAGACGGTCGAGTCGCGCGTCTTCGCCATCCAGCCCGGCGGTCGCGTGCTGATCCTGTCCTACGCGTGCGGGATGCCCGCGCTTCGCGACGATCTGGTCGCCGTCTTCGACCTCGTCTCCATGTCGCTGCGCTGGAGCGTCGACGACGAGCCCGCGCATCCGGTCCGACCGGGAGGCGCGTAGCCCGAGATCGGCACCGTGTCGTGCGCGTCGTACGGCGTGCGGTGCTCGCCCGGATGCTCCGAGACCCGTGCGACATGTCGTGCTCCGATGCTCCCATGTCCACGCCGAACGTCCGGACGGCGGATGCCCTGGAGGCGGCGGCCGCGCTGGGGCTCGCTGCGGCCGAACGCCGGGAGTAGCCTCCCGCCATGCGCATCGAACCCCTGACCTCGGCCGACCGCGACGACTGGCTGCCGCTCTGGCACGGCTACCTCGAGTTCTACGAGACCGAGCTCGCCGACGACGTCACGGATGCGACGTTCGAGCGCCTCGTCGCGGGCGAGGGCATGCACGGCGCGATCGCGCGCGACGACGAGGGCCGGGCGGTCGGATTCGTGCACTGGCTGCCGCAGCCGTCGACGTGGACGCGCGCGACCTACTGCTACCTCGAGGACCTCTTCGTCTCGCCCGCCGCGCGAGGGGCGGGGACGGGCCGCGCGCTCATCGCCCACGTGCGCGAATGGGCCGAGCGGAACGGATGCGGGCAGGTGTACTGGCTCACGCAGGAGTCCAACACGACCGCGCGGGCGCTCTACGACCGCGTCGCCAAGCTCTCCGGCTTCGTGCACTACGAGTTCGCCCTCTGACCGGCATCCGCATCGACGGGACCGAATTCCCCCTTCGGAACCGTGCCGAAGGGGGAATTCGGTTCCATGGCTGCGGGGCGACGCGCAGCCGGACGCGCGGCGCGGGTCAGCGGGGCGGCTCGTCGAGGGGACGGCCGGCGACGGCGCGCACGAGCTGGCGGAACGCGCGCTCGTGGTGCGGGGCGGATGCGGGGTCGCGCGTCGCGTCGATGCCGGCCTCGCGTACGGCGCCCACGAGGAGCGCCGCGACGCCCGTCGTGTCGAGCTCGACGGGCACGTCGCCGCGCTCCACGGCGGCGCGCAGCTCGAGGTCGAGCGCATCCAGCGTGCGCTGGGAGCCGCTCCCGCGGCGCTTGCCGATGCCGAAGCTGCGCGGGCCCGTGACGTTGTAGAACAGGCTCAGCTCGCGGCGCCGGGAGAGTGCGAGCATGGCTCGCTGATAGGCGCACATGCGCTCGATCCAGTCGTCCTGCTGCGCGGCGTCGTGCTCGGCGGCCTGGATGAGGTCGTGGCCGATGAGCCGGTACGCCTCGCCGACGAGCTCCGAGCGGCCGCCGGGGAAGTGCGCGTACAGGGTCGCGCGCGAGGTGCCGGCGCGCTGCGTGATGCGGTCGATCGTCGCGGCGTCCAGCCCGGCGGCCTCGACGACGTCGATGGTCGCCCGCACGAGGTCGCGGCGCGTGCGCAGCCGCTGACGCTCGCGCAGGGAGAGCGGGGGCGCCTCGGCCGCGGGGGCGGGTGCGTTCGAGGCGAGGGCGTCGGCGGAGTCGTCCATGTCTCGATCCTCTCGTCTCGGTGGGCGAGTCGGGTGCGGCCCGGGCGGGCCGATCGCCCAACCCGGGTCCCAGGGCCGAGCGGAGGCGAATAGTTCAGCTGCTCGGCCCAGGCGCCCGGGTTCGGCGATCGACGTGGGTGAACGCATCGCCCGGGCAGCGTCGGCGGCCGACCGCGGCCTGGCGCCGCCCCTCCGCGACCGGAGCTCGGTGCCCGCCGCGGAATCGCCGAACGCGGGTCCCAGCGCCGAGCTGACGCGAATAGTGCGGCAGCTCGGCTGAGGCGCCCGGGTTCGGCGATCCGGCCGGGCCCCGGGCTCCGGGCCCACTGGCCCGGGGGCAGCACCAGGCCGGGCTACGCGGGCTGCTCGCCCGCGGCCTCCTCGGCCCCGGCGGCCCCGGCCTCCGCACCGAGCGCCCGGTCGAGTGCGTCGATCACGATGTCGAGCTCGTCCTGCTCGATGACCAGCGGCGGGCGGATCTTCATCACGTTGTCGCCCGGCCCGATGCGGCTGATCAGGATGCGCTCGCGCACGAGCGCCTCCACGACGCGCTTGGCGAGGGCGGCGTCGGGCCGCCCCTCGGCGTCCACGAGCTCGAGGCCGAAGAACAGGCCGCGGCCCTTCGCCGCCCGCACCGCCTCGTGCCGGGCGGCGACCTCGCCGAGGCGCTTCGCGACGTGCCGGCCGAGATCGCCCGCGCGCTCGACGAGCCCGCGCTCCTGCACCTCGCGCAGCACCGCGTGACCCGCGGCCGCCGACGCCGGCGTGCCCGCGAAGGTGTTGAAGTACATGTTCGCGCTGGAGAACGAGTCGAGGATCGCCTCGGTGGTGACGACGCCGCCGATGGGGAAGCCGTTGCCGAGCGGCTTGCCGAGGGTGACGAGATCGGGGGAGAAGCCGGTCGCCTGGTGCCCCCACCACGCGTCGCCGAGGCGGCCGAGCCCCGCCTGCACCTCGTCGGCGATGATCAGCCCGCCCGCGGCGCGGACGCGGTCGACGAGCCCGGTCAGGTACCCCTCGGGGAGGCGCGGCAGGCCCTCCGTGGAGAACGACGAGTCGATGAGCAGCGCGCTCACGGGGTGGCCGGCCGCCTTCAGCGAGGCGATCGCCTCGTCGACCTGCGCGAGGGCGTGCTCGAGCAGCTCGGCCGCGGCGAGCTCGTCGCCGGCCGGCACCGTGTCGAGGTCGGGCACGTGGATCGCGCGGGCGTGCTCGCCGAAGGGCGTCGACACCGTGAGCCCGGTGGTCACCTCGGCGAGCGAGATCGTGTTGCCGTGGTAGCTGAAGTCGGTCACGATGACGCCGTCGCGGCCGGTCACGTGGCGTGCGATGCGGAAGGCGAGCTCGTTCGACTCCGATCCGCTGTTCGTGAAGTAGACGCGGTCGAGCGGCGCGTCGAAGGTCGCCAGCAGCGCCTCGGCGTAGTCGACGACGGGCTGCGAGAGGTAGCGCGTGTGCACGTTGAGGGTGTGCAGCTGCGCGCTCGTGGCGTCGGCGACGCGCGGGTTCGCGTGCCCGACCTGGGGCACGTTGTTGTACGCGTCGAGGTAGCGGTGGCCATCGGCATCCGTGAGCCAGGCGCCCTCGCCCGAGACGAAGTGCAGCGGCCGGTCGTAGAAGAGCGGCGAGTAGGGGCCGAGCGTCGCCGAGCGGCGGGCGCGGAGCGACTCGATGGATTCGGTCATGCGGGGCTCTCCTGTCGTGGGGGCGGTGGAAGGGGAGGCGGCGGCGCGCGCCGTCCCGGCGTTCGCGGCGATCGCCTCGCCCAGGCGGTCGGCGACGGCCGCGCGGCAGAGTTCGACGACCACGGGCAGCACCTCGGCCTCGAGGAACGCGCTCGTCTCGTCGCCCGGCCGGTCGGCCGCCCACGCCAGGTAGGTGAGTCCGCGGGCGAGCACGAGCGCGTCGAGGGCGTCTCGCGCGGCGTCGGAGACGGGGAACCGGCGCTCGTAGGCGCCCAGCAGCGCTGCCCGGTACTCGGCGGCGCGCTCGTGCCGGTGGTACCAGAACAGGATCGTCGCCAGGTCGAAGAGCCAGAAGCCCTCGCCGAAGTCGTCGAAGTCGATGAGCGTGAGGCCGTCGCGCGTCATGAGCACGTTCTCGGGCGTGAAGTCGGCGTGGATGACGCCGAAGACGTCGTCGCCCGTGCCGAGCGCGCCGAGGGTCTCGCGGATGCGGGCGAGGGCGCCGTCGACGGCATCCGCGTCGTCCGCCGTGCGCGCGAGCCGGCGCGGGTCGCCCCACAGCGGCGACGCGCCGGCGAGGCCGTCGACGTCCCAGGCGCCGCGCTCGAAGCCGTCGATGCGGCCGAGGCGGCGGGAGACCTCGTGCATGCGGCCGCACACGTCGCCGAGCGTCGCGAAGTCGGCCGGGTCGGCGGGGTCGACGCCGAGCCACGCGTCGCCCGCGTCGCCGAGCTGGCGGGCGTCGCCGACCCAGCGCTGCACGTCGACGATGTGCTCCACGCCGTTCGCGTCGCGCACGGGCGTCGAGTGGCCGCCGGATGCCGTGGGCAGCAGCTCCGAGACGGGCAGGCCCTCGACGAACAGTCGCGCCACGTACGAGCTCTCGGTGCGGATCTCGCCGGGCGTGCGCAGCCCGTGCCGGTGGAGGCGCAGCGCGTAGGCGCGGCCCTCGTGCTCGACGCGGAAGACGACGTTCTCGCGCTGCTTCACGAACTCGACGCTCGCGTCGGCGGGCAGCCCGAACTCGGGCAGGGCCCGGCGGGCGACGTCGAGGGCGAGGTCTCGGGGGAGCGGCTGCGGCATGGGACTCCTTCGTCTTCGGCGGCGGCGTGCTGATGGCGTGCTGATGGCGGGGTGCTGATCGCGCAGCCCGGATCGAGCGTCGGGACCGGGACGCGAGACGGCAGCCGACAGCGGGGGAGGCGTCGGCTGCCGCTCGCACGCCGTCAGAGTAGGCATGCGGGGTCAAGGGTTCGAAAGCGCAGTTCGAAAATCAGACTGACGGTATGGAATCCCGACCACGGTGTCGGATGCCGATCGCCGCGCGTACATTCGCATCCACGCGGTCGTCCCGACTCCTCCGACGGGGATCGCCGCATCCTCGTCCGTCCTCCGGCTCGTCGCGCGACGCTGCGCCCGGGCCCTCGTCGTCGGCGCCCTCGACCGCCGGGTCGCCCGGCTCGGCGGACCCCGCCGATCCGACCCGTCGCACCGCCGCCCCGAGCGGCTGCACGCGGACGTCGACGGCGCCGCACGCGAACGACCCGAACCGCACAGGCCTGTGCAGATGGGAGCCGAAGCCCATGACATCCACGATCGACTCCGAGACGGCCGGAGCGGCCGCGCCCGCGCGCGCATCCGCATCGCGGGCGCCGCGCCCCGGCGGTCCGCGCCGCGTCGTCATCACCGGCGGCAGCTCGGGCATCGGCCTCGCCGTCGCGCGAGCCTTCCGAGAGGAGGGTGCGAGCGTGGGGCTCATCGGCCGCGACGCCGGCCGGCTCGCCGCGGCGGCCGCCGAGCTGACGGGCGCGCCCGAGAGCGTGGGCGCGCTCGCCGACTCCGGGACCTCGCCCGTCGTGCGCACAGCCGTCGCCGACGTCTCCGACGACGAGGCGATCGCGCGCGCCGTCGAGCTGCTGGCGGCCGAGCTCGGCGGCATCGACGCCGTCGTCGCGGCGGCCGGCGTCGACGGCGAGATGGGCGCCTCCTGCGCCGAGGTCACGGCCGCGTCGTTCCGCGAGGTGCTCGACGTCAACGTCGTGGGCGTCTTCCTCGTCGTGCAGGCGGCCCTGCCGCACCTCGCCCGCGCCGAGGGCGCGAGCATCACCATCATCGGCTCCGACTCCGGGTTCGTGGCCGTCCCCGGCATGCTCGCCTACAACGCCTCCAAGGGCGCGCTCGTGCAGCTCACCCGCGCGCTCGCGGTCGAGCTGCACGACGCCCACGGCATCCGCGTGAACAGCATCTGCCCCTCGATCGTCGACACGCCGATGGCCCGCCGCGGGCTCGGCGTCGAGTCGTTCGACGACGCGCCCTACCCGGTGCAGTCCGCCGACGAGGTCGCCTGGGCCGTGCTCTCGCTCGCCTCGCACCGCTCGCGCGCCATCAACGGCGTCAACCTCCTCTCCGACTTCGGCTACACCGGCCGATCCTCGTTCCCCGCCTGACCGGGAGTCGCACCATGGCATCCGAAACCCCCGCATCCTCCGTCTCCGCCGGTCCCTCGGGTTCCGGCTCGCCGGCTCCGCTCGGCGCACCCGCCGGCAGCGAGCTCTCGAAGAACTCGCTCGGCGTCTTCGGCGTCACCTTCCTCGTGCTCGCCGCCGTCGCGCCCCTCACCGGCATCGTCGTCATCGCGGCGCTCGGCATCGCCCTCGGCAACGGCGCCGGCATGGTCGGCTCGTTCATCGCCGTCACCGTCGTGCTGCTGCTCTTCGGCACCGGATACGCGCGCATGTCGCGCGAGCTCGTCAACGCGGGCGGCTTCTACGCCTTCGTGCTCAAGGGCCTCGGCCGTCCCGCCGCGCTCGTCGCGGGCCTCATCGCGATGGTCGGCTACAACTTCTTCGTCGCCGGCGCCGTGGGCACGAGCGGCTTCTTCATGCAGGTGATCATCGCCCAGCTCACGGGCGTCGACGTGCACTGGCTCGTCTGGAGCGGCGTCTCGGTGATCGCCGCGTTCCTGCTCAGCCGACAGGGCATCGACTTCAGCGCCAAGGTGCTCGGCGTCGCGCTCGTCTGCGAGGTGAGCATCCTGCTCGTCTTCGACGTCTCGGTGCTCGTGCAGACCGGATTCGACGTCGCCGTCTTCGCCCCCGGCGTCGCGCTCTCGGGCGCGGCGGGCATCGGCTTCCTCTTCGCGTCGAACGCCTTCGTCGGCGTCGAGGCGACGGGCCTGTTCAGCGAGGAGGCGCGCGACCCGAAGCGCACGATCCCCCGCGCGACGTTCGCTGCGATCGGCTTCATCGGCGCGTTCTCGGCGTTCACGACCTGGGCCATCGTGAGCGCGACGGGCGTCGAGCAGGCGCAGGACGCCGCCCTCGAGCACCTGGATGCCGGCGACCTCGTCTTCTCGCTCTCGGAGCGCTACCTCGGCGGCCCGCTGACGACCGTCATGATGCTGCTCCTCCTCGTGAGCCTGTTCGCGGCGCTCATGGCGCTGCACAACTCGGCCACGCGCTACCTGTACTCGCTCGGCCGGGCGCGCATCCTCCCCGTCGGCCTGAGCCGCACGCGCCCGAACGGCGTGCCGGAACGGGCCTCGCTCGTGCAGTTCGGCTTCGCGACGCTCGTCGCCGCGCTCTTCGCCGTCGCCGGGCTCGACCCGATCACCTCGCTCGTGCCCAGCATGACCGGGTTCGGCACCCTCGGCATCCTCGTGCTGCAGGCGCTCGCGGCCCTCGCGATCGTCGTGCACTTCCGTCGGGCGCGCGATCCGCGCCTGCTGTCGACGTTCGTCGCGCCAGGGCTGGGCTTCCTCGGGCTCGCCGTCATCGTCGGGCTCGCGATCGCGAACTTCTCGGTGCTCGCCGGCTCCGACGCGCCGATCATCGGACTGCTGCCGCTGCTGCTGCTCGTCGCGCTCGTCGGCGGGCTCGGCTACGCCGCCTACCTGCGGCGCTCGAAGCCCGAGATCTACGACGGGCTCGGCCGCGACCTGGAGCGCTGAGCGCGGGACCTGACCGCCCTCGGTCCTGGTCCTGGGATTGTGTGCTGGCGCTGGCGCCGGCGCCGGCGCCCGATCGCCGAACTCGGGCTGCTGGTGAGGGCTGATGCGCTATTCGCGTCGGCCCCGCCCACGCGCCCGGGTTCGGCGATCGCGCGGCGGGGACCACGCTGATCGCGAGGCGCAGAGCGACGGACCGCGAACGCGGGGCCGAGGCGCGGCACGTCCTTTCGGTCGATGCCCCGCGGCGCGCGACGGGCGTACCGTTGCACCGGCGTCGCGAGCGCGAGGGTCGCGCCCACGCGTCGCCGAGCGGAGGAACCTCACGTGCTCGACGCCCTGGAGCCACTGCTGCTGCGCCTCGACCGCATCGCGGGCGGCCGGCGTGCGACGGAGACCGCCGACGACGCGCTCGTCGGCCACCCGCGCACCCGGCGCGCGTTCCGCTGGATCGCCTGGCTGCTCGTCGTCGAGACCGCGATCGGCGCGTCCGCGCTCGTCATCGCCCTCGTGCTCGCCGCGAGCGGCGAAGAGGTCGTCTTCGCGGCGTGGATGCGGATTCTCGTCGTGCTCGGCATGACGCTCACGCTCTTCTACTTCGCCTGGCGCGCCCAGCGGGGCTTCCGCTGGGCCTACTCGCGCCTGCGGCTGTTCAGCAAGATCTTCCCCGTCGTCACGCTCGTGCTCGCCGCCATCCCGGGCCTCTACCCGCTCTGGATGGTCACCGAGCAGATCGTGTTCAGCCTCGTGCTGATCGGCGTCGCCGACTTCCTCGACAGCGACCACATGCGCGCCGTCTTCGCGCGCCGACCCGAGCCGGAGGCCGATCGCGAGGCGGAGGCGGGCGCCTAGCCGCCCGTCGCCTGCTCGCCCTCCTCCGTTCATGGACCTGAATTCCCCCTTCGGCACGGCGCCGAAGGGGGAATTCGGGTCCATGGATGCGATTCGGGTGCGAACGGTCATTCACGCAGATGATGCCGATGGCGTCACCGCATCTACAAGATGGATACGGTCGACCGGATCCGCATATTGGCTTTCCAGCCTGGACCTGCGGTTTGCTGATGAGTGCCCGGAACGGGAGCCGCGCGACGGCCTCCCCGCGACGCACACGGCCGTGCCTCGCGACGCACCGGAGCAGCTCGCCGGAACCAGTGGAGGTTTGCATGTCGATCCAGGAGACCGAGGTCGTCGTCGTCGGCGCCGGCCAGGCCGGCCTCGCCGTGAGCGAGCACCTCGGCGCTCGCGGCGTCGCGCACGTCGTGCTCGAGCGCGACCGCATCGCCGAGCGCTGGCGCACCATGCGCTGGGACTCGCTTGTCGCCAACGGGCCGGCCTGGCACGATCGCTTCCCGAGCATGGACTTCGCCGACGTCGACCCGGACGGCTTCGCCGGCAAGGAGCAGGTCGCCGCCTACTTCGAGGCCTACGCCGAGCAGATCCACGCGCCCGTCCGAACCGGTGTCGAGGTGATCTCCGTGCGCCGCAACGAGGGAGCGCCCGGCTTCACCGTCGAGACGAGCGAGGGGACCTACCGCGCGCGCTACGTCGTCGCCGCCACCGGCCCCTTCCAGAAGCCCGTCATCCCCGCGGTGGTGCCCGCGAACGCCGGCATCCACCAGCTCCACTCGAGCGGCTACCGCAACCCCGCGCAGCTGCCCGACGGCGCCGTGCTCGTCGTCGGCGCGGGCTCGTCGGGCGTGCAGATCGCCGACGAGATCCAGCGCTCGGGTCGTCGGGTGTTCCTCGCCGTCGGCCCGCACGCACGCCCGCCCCGCGCCTACCGCGGCCGCGACTTCTGCTGGTGGCTCGGCGTGCTCGGCAAGTGGGACCTCGCCACGCCTCCCGCGGGAGCCGAGCACGTCACGATCGCGGTGAGCGGCGCGAACGGCGGGCGCACGGTCGACTTCCGCGGGCTCGCCGAGAGCGGCGTCACGCTGCTCGGCCGCGCGACGACCTTCGCCGAAGGCGTCATGCGCTTCAACGACGACCTCGCCCGGAACATCGCGAACGGCGACGCCGACTACCTGGGCCTGCTCGACGAGGCCGACGCCTACATCGAGCGCAACGGCCTCGACCTGCCCGAGGAGCCCGAGGCGCGCGTCCTGCGCCCGGACCCCGCGTGCATGACGGACCCGATCCTCGAGCTCGACCTCGCGGATGCCGGCATCGCGTCGATCGTCTGGGCGACCGGCTTCGACGTCGACTACGGCTGGCTCCAGGTCGACGCGCTCGACGAGCGGGGCCGCCCGCGGCACCGCCGCGGCGTCTCCTCCGAGCCGGGCGTCTACTTCCTCGGCCTGCCCTGGCAGTCGCGTCGCGGATCGAGCTTCATCTGGGGCGTCTGGCACGACGCCAAGTTCGTCGCCGACCAGATCGGCATCCAGCAGAGCTACCGCGCCTACGACGAGGCGAGCCGGGCCGCCGCCGGCCAGCTCATCGACGCGCATCGATAGATGCGTATGCCGTCCGGCAGTCGCGCGAGCGCGGCCGCCGGCATCGCCGCGGGCGCCTGCCGGCTGCGCGCCGAACCCGACCCGAACCCGACCCACCGACCCGAGGACCGAGCATCCCGATGACGACGCACACGCGCATCCGCCCCTTCAACACGCGCGACACCTACCCCGAGCAGAACCTCGACAACGACCTCTGCCAGGCGGTGGTCGCGAACGGCGTCGTCTATCTGCGCGGCCAGATCGGCCAGGACCTCGAGACCCGGGAGTCGGTCGGCATCGGCGACGTCGAGGCGCAGGCCGAAAAGGCCATGGCGAACATCGCCATGCTCCTCGAGGAGGCCGGCTCCTCGCTCGACGACATCGTCAAGGTCGTCGTCTACCTCGTCGACCCGCGCTACCGGGAGACCGTCTACCGCGTCATGGGCCGCTGGCTCACGGGCGTCTTCCCGGTCTCCACGGGCCTCGTCGTGAGCGCCCTCGCCCGCCCCGAGTGGCTGGTCGAGATCGACGCGACGGCGGTGATCTCGGCGAGGCCCGCCGCCGACGCCGCGACCGGCGCACCGTCGGCCGGCGTCGAGGAGGCCGCGCGATGACCTTCTCGATCGTCGCCCGCGACGCGACCGGCGCGTTCGGCGCCGCCATCTGCTCCTCGTCGCCGGCCGTCGCCGCGCGCTGCGTGCACCTCGCCGACGGCGTCGGCGGCGTCAACTCGCAGAACGTCACCGACCCCCGCCTGGGCTCCGCCGTGCTCGACCGCCTGCGCGCGGGCGAACCGGCAGTCGACGCCCTGCGCGCCGTGGTCGACGCGACCCCGAACATCGACTTCCGGCAGCTGCTCGTCGTGGATGCCGAGGGCCGCGCGGCGGTCTTCTCCGGCGGCCGGGCGCTCGGCGTCTTCGGCGACGCCTCGGGCGACGGCGTCGCGGCGGGCGGCAACATGCTCGCCGCCGCCGACATCCCGCAGCGGATGGTCGACGCGTTCGCCGCTGCCGACGGCGATCTCGAGCTGCGCCTGCTCGCCGCCGTGCGCGCCGCGATGGCCGCGGGCGGTGAGGCGGGCCCCGTGCACTCGGCCGGGCTCTCGGTCGTGCGCGACGCCGGCTGGCGGGTCACGGACCTGCGCGTCGACTGGACCGAGGGCGACCCGATCGAGGAGCTCGCCGCGCTCCTCGACGTGTGGCTGCCGCAGCGGGACGACTACGTCACCCGCGGCATCGACCCGACGGCGGCGCCGTCGTACGGGGTTCCGGGCGATGAGTGAGCGGGAGCCGGCCGTCGACGCGGTCGTCGAGCGCGAGATCGTCGAGCGCCCGGGCGAGGGCGCTGCCGACCGCATCCGCCGGCTCAAGCGCCTCGCCGACGAGGCGGTCGAGCGGGCCGCCCCCGATCTGATCGCGCTCTCCGAGGCGCTGCACGCCGACCCCGAGACCGCCTGGCAGGAGCGCCGCTCCGCCGCCCGGGTCGGCGATGCCCTGCGCGCCGCGGGGTTCCGCGTGACGCCCGCCTACCTCGGCTTCGAGACCGCCCTGCTCGCCGAGGCGGGAAGCGGCCCGCTGAAGATCGGCGTCATGGCCGAGTACGACGCCCTGCCCGGTCTCGGCCACGCCTGCGGTCACAACCTCATCGCGGCGAGCGCCGTCGGCGCCGGCCTCGCGCTGGCCCGCGTCGCCGACGAGCTCGGCATCACCGTGCGCGTCTACGGCACGCCCGCCGAGGAGGGCGGCGGGGGCAAGATCGAGCTCATCGAGGCGGGTGCGTTCGCCGACCTCGACCTCGCGATGATGGTGCACCCCGCGCCCGTCGACGTCGCCGAGGCGCGGCCCTTCGCCGTCGCGCACAGCCGCATCGTCTACGAGGGGGTCTCCGCGCACGCCGCCGCCTACCCCGACCAGGGCGTGAACGCGAACGACGCGTTCCTCGTCGCGCAGGTCGCCATCGGCCTGCTGCGGCAGCAACTGCCATCGGACACGCGCGTGCACGGCATCCAGACGGTCGGCGGCTTCGCACCCAACGCGATCCCCGAGCGCACGGAGGGCCGCTGGTACTGGCGCGCGAACTCGTTGGCCGAGCTCGCGATGCTCGAGGAGCGGGTGCTGCGCTGCTTCGAGGCCGGCGCGCTCGCCACGGGCGCGACGCTCCAGGTCGAGCCCGAGAGCAAGCCGTACGCCGAGTTCCGCGCCGACGAGCGAGCGCTCGCGGCGTACCGGCGCAACGCGCTCGCCCGCGGCCGCGTCTTCGCCGACCCCGAGGTCGCCGGACGCATGAACCGTGCCTCCACCGACATGGGCAACGTGTCGCAGCTCGTGCCCGCCATCCACCCGTACATCGGCGTCGACTCGCTGCCGTACTCCAACCATCAGAAGGAGTTCGCGGCCGCTTGCGTCGGCCCCGCCGCCGAGCGGGCGCTCGTCGACGCGGCCGTGCTCATGGCGTGGACGGCGATCGACGTCGCCGGTGATCCCGCCGCCGACGTCGCGGATGGCGCCGACGTCGCGGCGCGCGACCACGCCCCGGCCGTTGCATCGATCCACGACGATGCATCGTCGAGCGCGGCTGCCCCCGATACCGACCAGCACCAGCACCAGCCCGAGGAGCCCCGAGCATGAGCACGATCGACTGGACCGCCCGCGCCCGCGAGCTCTCGATCGACGGCCGCGCCGTCATCGACGGGCGCCGCGTGGATGCCGTTGATGGCGCCACGATCCCCGTCACGAGCCCGGGCTCGCTCGCCAGCCTCGCCGACCTGGCCGCGGGCGGCGAGCGCGACGTCGACCTCGCGGTGGAGCGGGCCCGTCGCGCCTTCGACGCCGGGTCGTGGAGCCGCATCGGCGCCGCCGAGCGGGGCCGCGTGCTCGTGCGCCTCGCCGACCTGATGCTGGAGCACCTCGACGAGCTCGCCCTGCTCGAGACGCTCGACTCGGGCAAGCCGATCGCGCAGACGCTCGCCGTCGACGTGCCCGGTGCCGCCGAGACGTTCCGCTGGTACGGCGAGCTCGCCGACAAGCGCTTCGACGAGATCCCGGCGACGCCGCCAGGATCGACGGCGCTCGTGCGCCGTGTGCCGCTCGGCGTCGTCGGTGCGATCACCCCGTGGAACTACCCGCTCGAGATCGCCGCCTGGAAGCTGGCGCCGGCGCTGGCATCCGGCAACAGCGTCGTGCACAAGCCCGCGACCGAGACCTCGCTCACGGCGCTGCGCCTCGCCGACCTCGCCCTCGAGGCGGGCGTCCCGGCGGGCGTGCTCAACGTCGTGCCGGGCCGCGGCTCGAGCGTCGGCGGCCGCATCTCCCGGCATCCGGGCATCGACGTGCTCGCGTTCACGGGCTCGACGTCGGTGTCGAAGCAGCTCATGGTCGCCGCGGGCGAGTCGAACCTGAAGCGCGTCGCGCTGGAGGCGGGCGGCAAGAGCGCGAACCTCGTCTTCGCCGACGCCGATCTCGAGGCGGCGGCCGCGAAGGCCGCGTTCGGGGCCTTCTACAACGCGGGCCAGGTGTGCTCGGCCAACTCGCGCATCCTCGTCGAGCGCTCGGCGCACGACGAGTTCGTGGCGCTGCTCGCGGCGGCCGCGTGCGACTACGAGCCGAGCGACCCTCTCGCCGGCGCCCCCGGCAACGGCAGCCTGATCAGCCGGGCGCACGCCGACGAGGTGGGCGAGGCGATCGAGCTGGCCGCGCGAGACGGCGAGCTCGTCTCGGGCGGCGAGCGGGTCACGATCACGGGCTCGGACGCCTACCTGCGGCCGGCCATCGTGACGGGCTTGCCGGCCGATCACTCGCTGCACCGCGACGAGGTCTTCGGTCCGCTCGTGGCCGTGCTGCCGTTCGACTCGGAGGAGGAGGCCGTGCGGCTCGCGAACGCCACCGACTACGGCCTCGCCGCCTCGCTGTGGACGAGCGACCTGTCGCGCGCGCACCGCCTCTCGGAGGCGCTCGTCGCCGGCACCGTCTCGGTCAACACGGTCGACGCGCTCGGCCTGACCACGCCCTTCGGCGGCTTCCGCCAGTCCGGCTTCGGTCGCGACCTCTCGCGCCACGCCCTCGACAACTACACCGACTGGAAGACCACCTGGATCCAGTTCGGCTGATCGCGTCCCGCCACTGCGAGCGCGCCCGCCGAGTCGCCCCTTCGCGGCGTGCGCGAAGGGGCGATCCTGGGAGACGGCGCGGGGGTGCGTCGGCTCCGTCTACGCCATCGTGTCGAGGATGCCGACGAGCTGCTCGAACGTCGTGAGCGGGTTGACGATCGCGAAGCGCGTGTTGACGCGACCCGCGTGCGACGACGCCGTCACGAAGGCGCGCTGCTCGTCGAGGAGGCGGTCCGACCAGGCGTTGTAGTCGGTCTTCGTCCAGCCCTCGCGCTCGAACACGACGACCGAGAGCTGCGGGTCGCGCACGAGCGACAGGTACGGCCGGCGACGGATCTCCTCGGCGATGTCGGTCGCGAGCTGGATCGAGTGCGAGATCGCCGAGCGGTACTGCGCGCCGCCGTAGGTCGCGAGCGAGAACCACATGGGCAGGCCGCGCGCGCGTCGCGTGAGGTGCGCCGCGTAGTCCGAGGGGCTCCAGTCGGCCTGGTCGGTGAGCGTGTCGAGGTACTCCGCGTGCTGCGTGTGCGCACGACGGCCCGTCTCCGGGTCGCGGTAGATGAGCGCGCAGGCGTCGAAGGGCGCGAAGAGCCACTTGTGCGGGTCGACGATGGCGGAGTCCGCGCGCTCGACGCCGGCGAAGCGGGGGCGGCCGAGCGGCGAGATCATTCCGGTGAGACCGTAGGCGCCGTCGATGTGCAGCCAGAAGTCGAACTCGTCCTTGAGCGCCGCGATGGAGGCGATGTCGTCGACGATGCCGAAGTTGGTCGATCCGCCCGTGGCGACGACCGCGAAGACCGAGTCGCCGTGCTCGACGAGGGCCTCCCGCACGGCGTCGCCGCGCAGCATGCCGTCGGCGCCGTTGGGGACGGCCACGACGTCGACGTCCATGACGCGGGCCGCCGACTTGATCGAGGAGTGCGCCTCGGCGCCGCAGACGACCTTCCAGCGGGCGGGCTGCTCGGCGACCTTCGATCGAGCGGTCTCGCGCGCCGCGACGAGCGCGGAGAGGTTGCCGAGGGTGCCGCCCTGCACGAACACGCCGCCGGCGCCCTCGGGCAGGCCGAACTCGTTCGCGAGCCAGTGCAGCACCTCGTTCTCGGCGTGCACGACGCCGGCGCCCTCGAGCCAAGAGCCGCCGTAGAGGGCGCTCGCCGAGACGACGAGGTCGAACGCGATGGCGGCCTTCGTGGGCGCCGTCGGGATGAACGAGAGGTACTGCGGGTGGTCGGTGGTGATGCACGAGGGGGCGAGCACGTGCTCGAAGATGCCCAGCGCCTTGTGCGCGCCGATGCCCTCCTCGTTGATCGTGACGCCGGCCAGGCGCTGCAGCTCGGCCTCGGTGTTGGGCTTGTCGAGCGGGGTGTCCGTCGCGAGGATGCGCCCGCGCGAGTACTCGAGAACCTCGTCGACGAGCTTCTCGGTCTCGGCGGAGACCTCGTGCATGCGCGTGGGGAAGATCGGCTCGGAGAGTGGCTGACCAGACATCGGTTCCGTCCTGTCGCGGGATGAGAGCTCACGGATGCCGCCGAAGGGCGACATCGCCACGCTAGTCCGCCGATCGCGCACGGCATAGCCGCGCCGGGGAACCGCTGTCTGGGATCTCAGCCTGGGCGCGCCCGCCCCGTCTCGACCGGGGTCGCGCACGGTTCCGACGGCATCCGCGCCTCTTCGGGCCGGTCGCGTCGGTAGGCTGGCGCGACCGACGAGGACCACGGCCGACGATGACGTCGGGCGGGGCGAGACGCGATGGAGGCCGCCGTGGGCGCACCCGAACCGGAGACGACCGAGCGCGAGCGGATGATCGCCGGGCGGACCTACCGCTCGACCGATCCTGAGCTCACCGCGGGGCGCGCCGCGACCAAGCGCGTGCTGCACGAGTACAACGCGACCCACCCCGACGACGAGGAGCGCCGCATGGAGCTGCTGCGCGGCCTGCTCGGCTCGGTCGGCGAGCACGTCTGGATCGAGCCGCCGTTCCGCTGCGACTACGGCGCGCAGATCTCGCTGGGGTCGATGGTCTTCGCCAACTACGACCTCGCCGTGCTCGATTGCGCGCCCGTCACGATCGGCGACAAGGTGCTCTTCGGCCCGCGCGTGACGCTCGCCACGGCGAGCCACCCCGTCGACTTCCAGCAGCGCGTGGGCGACATGTTCGAGTACGCGCAGCCCATCACGATCGAGGACGGCGCCTGGCTCGGCGCCCACGTCGTCGTCGGACCCGGTGTGACGATCGGCGCCCGCTCGGTGATCGGCGCCGGGAGCATCGTGACCCGCGACATCCCGGCCGATGTCGTGGCCGTCGGCAACCCCTGCCGCGTCGTGCGCCCCATCACGGAGGATGATCGCGAGGCGTACCTGCGGGCCTACGGCGCCGCGGGCTGAGTCGTCGCCTCGCTCGGGCGACGGCGTCCGTCTCGACAACTAGTGCGTTTTTCGCCGATTCGGCCCGTTCTGGGCCTGATCCGGCGGAATGCGCACCAGTTGTGTCGGAGCCTCCGTGATCAGGCCCCGGGCTCCAGCTGGTCGACGAAGGCGTCCACCAGCAGCTCGGCCGGGTCGACGCCGGGGGAGTAGGCCGAGAGGTCGGCGACGCCCGCATCGCGCAGCACGTCCTCGCACAGCAGCGAGCGGCCCGTGACGGCGTCGCGCGGCGAGGTGAGCACGACGTGCGCGGCATCCGCGTAGATCTCGGGCGTGCGGGCGCGGGCCATGCCCTCGTCGCCGCCGATCACGTTCTGCACGGCCGCCGTGCGGATGAGCGTGCGCGGCCACAGCGTCGTCGCGGCCACGCCCCGGTCGGCGAACTCGGCCGCGAGCCCGAGCGTCGTGAGCGTCATGCCGTACTTCGAGGTCGTGTAGGCGGGGAACGCGCCGAGCCAGCGCGGTGTGAGGTTGAGCGGCGGCGAGAGGGTGAGGATGCGCGGATCGTCCGACTCGAGCAGGTGGGGGAGCGCCGCGCGGGAGAGCATGAAGGTGCCGCGCACGTTGATGTCGTGCATGAGGTCGTAGCGCTTCGGGTCGAGCTCGAGCGTGCCGGCGAGGCTGATCGCGCTCGCGTTGTTGACGACGACGTCGACGCCGCCGAACTCGGCGACGGTCCGCGCGACGGCGTCCGCGATCGACGACTCGTCGCGCACGTCGCCGACGATCGCGAGGGCCTGGCCGCCGGCCTCGCGGATCGCCTGCGCGGCGGTGTGCACGGTGCCCTCGAGCTTCGGGTGCGGAGCGTCGGTCTTGGCGACGAGCGCGACGTTCGCGCCGTCGCGCGCGGCGCGCAGCGCGATCGCGAGGCCGATGCCGCGGCTGCCGCCCGACATGATGATGGTTCGTCCGGCGAGCGTGCTGGTCGTCATGCGGGCGGTCTCCTCGTTCCTCGTGGTTGGGTGCCGGCGGTCGGCTTCCGGCGGTCGCGTCGTCGCGCCGGATGCGGGGCTCGGCGCGCGCTCGCGGCCGGCTCGGCTCGACCGTCCGCACCCGGCCATGATCGCGCGCGGCCACCCGCATCCGTCGAGATCTGTCGCTCCCGGAACACGAGCGCCCGCTTTCGGCTGCGCATTTGCGCAGTCGCTCACAATCGGTCGCCCGGACGACTTGCGCCCGGGAGTCCTCCGGGCGTTTACTTAGGCAATGCTTACCTTGCCTGCTCGCGTCCGACGCCGGCCCGCCTACCGGACCTTCGACGTCCGCGTCGCGCGCGTCGAGCGGCTCTCGCCACACTTCGCGCGAGTGACGTTCGCGGGCGATGAGCTCGAGCTCTTCGGCGGCCTCGGCTTCGATCACCGCATCAAGGTCGTCTTCCCGCACGACGAGCACGGTTTCGCGCACTTCCCCGAGGGCGACGACTGGTACCCGGCCTGGCGGGAGCTGCCCGACGGTCTCCGCAACGCCTTCCGCACCTACACGATCCGTCGGCAGCGCATCGAGCTGCGCGAGGTCGACGTCGACTTCGCGCTGCACGGTACGTGCGGTCCCGCATCCAGGTGGGCGACGGGCGCGCGACCGGGCGACCGGGTGCTGCTCATCGGGCCCGACGCGCGCAGCGACGAGGCGGTCGGCGGCATCGACTGGCGGCCCGGCACCGTCAGCGAGGTGCTCATCGCGGGCGACGAGACCGCCGTGCCGGCGGTCGGCGCGATCCTCGAGCACCTGCCGGCCGACGCGCGCGGGCACGTCTTCCTCGAGGTCCCCTCTCGCGCGGACGTGCTCGAGCTGCGCGCGCCCGCCGGCATCCGCATCGCCTGGCTCCCTCGCGACGAGGTCGAGGCGGATGCGGCGCACGGCGAGCTGCTCGTGAACGCCGTCACCAACCACGCGCGCGCTCGCGCGACGGTCGTCGCCTCGGGCTTCGGCGTGCTCTCCTCGAGCCTGCTCGAACGGCAGGAGGCGCTCGAGGCGGCCGAGCGCACCGACACCGAGGCGGTCCCGGTGTGGGACGTGCCGGCCGGCCGCAGTCTCGACGGCGACGCCTACGCGTGGGTCGCGGGCGAGGCCTCGGCCGTCAAGGCGATCCGGCGCTTCCTCGTGCGCGACCTCGGCATGGACCGCCGCCGCGTCGCCTTCATGGGCTACTGGCGGCAGGGCCGCGCCGAGATCGAGTGACCGCTTCGCGACGGTGGCCGCACCGGAACCGCGCTCGCATCAAGTAAGGTTAGCCTTACCAAACTTTTCCCGGACTGGAGTTTCCCGCATGCCCCGTCTCCTCCGCCGCGCGCCGCGTCTCCTCGGCGCCGCCGGCGCCCTGACCGCCCTCGCCCTCGCCGTCACGGCGTGCTCCTCCGGCAGTCAGCCCGCCGCCCCCTCGAGCGGCCAGGCCGCCGACGGCGCGTTCCCCGTCACCGTGGCGCACGCCTTCGGCACCACCGAGATCGCCGCCGCGCCCACGCGCATCGCGACCGTCGGCTGGGGCAGCGAGGACGTGGCCGTCGCCCTCGGCCAGGTTCCCGTCAACATGCCCAAGGCGCTCTTCGGCGACGACAACGGCGACGGCTACCTGCCGTGGACGTACGACGCCGTCACGAAGGCCGGCGCGCAGCTCCCCGAGCTGCACGACGAGACCGACGGCATCCCCTACGAGGCGATCTCCGCCGCCACGCCCGACCTCATCCTCGGCACCAACTCGGGTCTCGACGAGCAGCAGTACACGACCCTCGGCAAGATCGCCCCGACGGTCGCCTACCCGGGCACTCCGTGGGGCACGGGCTGGCGCGACTCGACCCGTCTCGTCGGCCAGTCGCTCGGCAAGCCCGTCGAGGCCGAGCAGCTCATCGCCGACACCGAGGCGAAGATGGCCGAGACCATGAAGGCCTACCCGGCCGTCGCGGGCAAGACCGTCATGGTCATGTGGGTCGACGCGAAGGACCCGGCGAAGATCTCCTACTACACGCCCAACGACACCCGCGTGCGGTACCTCCAGGACCTCGGCTTCACCCTCGCGCCGAACATCGTGACCCTCTCGCAGGGCAACGACCAGTTCGTCGGCGAGATCGGCGCAGAGCAGGCCGACCAGCTCAACGCCGACGTCGCCGTGATCTACGTCTCCGGCGGAGACCTCTCGACGCTGCAGAACGACCCGCTGCTGAGCAGGATCCCCGCGGTCGCGCGCGGCTCGGTCGTCATGCTCGACAACGAGACCGAGACCATGGCCGTCTCCGCTCCCACGGTCCTCTCGATCCCGTGGGCGCTCCCGGGCTACGCCCAGCGCCTCGGAGAGGCCGCGGCGAAGGTCGGATGAGCCTCCCGTCCGCCCCGGACCGCCCCGCAGGCACGACGCCGGACCGCGTCGCCGGCGGGGCGGTCCGCCGTCGCCCGCGGGGACGCGCGCTCGGCCTGCTCGTCCTCGTCGCGGTGCTCGGAATCGCCGTCGTCCTCTCGCTCGCCCTCGGCACGCGCGACGTGCCCGTCGACCAGGTCATCGGTGCGCTCTTCACGCCGACGGGCGACGAGTTCGCCGAGAGCGCCGTGCGCTCCCGCATCCCGACCACCGTCACCGGCGTGCTCGTCGGCGCCGCGCTCGGCCTCGGCGGCGCGCTCATGCAGGGCATCTCCCGCAACCCCCTCGCCGACCCGGGCCTGCTCGGCGTGAACTCCGGCGCCTCCGTCGCGGTCGTGCTCGCCATGGCGTTCGGACTCGCGACGACGCCCCTCGCGACGCTCTGGTTCGCCTTCCTCGGCGCGGCCGCCGCAGTGGCCGTGGTCTACGGGATCGCCGCCGCCAGCCGGTCGGGCGCGACGCCGCTCACCCTCGCGCTCGCCGGCGCCGCCGTGGTCGCCATCTGCACGTCGATCGTCTCCGGCGTGCTCATCGTGGACGCCTCCACGCTCGACGGATTCCGGCACTGGCAGCTCGGCTCGCTCACCGCCGCATCCGGCGACGCCCTCGCGCAGCTCGCCCCGTTCGTCGCCGTCGGCGCCGTGCTGGCGCTCGTGCTCGGCGGCGCGCTCAACGGACTCGCCCTCGGCGACGACGTCGCCGTCGCCCTCGGCCAGCGGGTGCGGCTCACGCGTTCGCTCGCGGCCGCATCGGTCGTGCTGCTGTGCGGAGCGGCGACCGCGCTCGCCGGGCCCATCGCCTTCGTCGGCCTCGCCGTGCCGCACGCCGTCCGCGCGCTCGTCGGCGCCGACTACCGCTGGGTGCTGCCGCTGTCCGCGCTCGCGGGCGCCGCGCTGCTGCTCGTCGCCGACGTGGTCGGGCGCCTCGTCGCCAGGCCGACGACGCTCGAGGTCGGCATCGTGACCGCGTTCATCGGGGCCCCCGTCTTCATCGCGCTCGTGCGCCGACGGGCGGTCTCCGCATGACCGCGCCTATCGCCTCGGCATCCGGATCCAGGCCCGTTCCCGGGTCGCCTTCGACGACGACCACCGATTCGACCTCATCGCCGACCCGCGCCGGCACCGGCGCCTCGGCGAGCACGATCGCGCTCGTGCGCTCCTCGCGCCGCCGCTCCCTCGGGCGCGACGCCATCGTCCTCGCGCTCCTCGCGGTGCTGCTCCTCGCGCTGGTCGCCGCGACGCTCGCGGTCGGCGACTCGCTCATCCCGCTCGGCGACGTCGTGCGCGTGCTCGCAGGGGAGCGCGTGCCCGGCGCGAGCTTCAGCGTGCTCGAGGTGCGGCTGCCGCGAGCGCTCGGCGCGCTCCTGGCGGGCGTCGCCTTCGGCGTCTCGGGCGCGATCTTCCAGACGATGCTCCGCAACGCGTTGGCGAGCCCCGACGTGATCGGCATCAACTCGGGTGCGAGCGCGGCCGCCGTGCTCTCGATCGCGTTCGGCGCCTCGGGGCCGTCGATCGCGGGCGCCGCGTTCGTCGGCGCGCTCGTCGCGGCGCTCGCGATCTGGCTGCTCGCCTACCGCCGCGGGCTCTCCGGGCTCCGCTTCGTGCTCGTGGGCATCGCGGTGGGCGCCGTGCTGCAGGCGGTCGTGGCCTACGCGCTCACTCGCGCCCAAGTCGCGCAGGCGCAGCAGGCCGTCGTCTGGATGAGCGGAAGCCTCAGCCGCAGTTTGTGGGACACCGTGACGCCCGGGCTCGTCGTCCTCGCTGTGCTCCTGCCGTTCACGTTCCTCGCGTCGCGCTCGTTGCCCGTGCTGCGGCTCGGTGACGATCTCGCGACGACCCTCGGGGCGCGTCCCCAGCGCGCGATGCTCGCGCTCATCCTCGTCGCCGTGGCGCTCTCGGCCGTCGCGACGGCCGTCACGGGGCCGATCGTGTTCGTCGCGTTCCTCGCCTGCCCGATCGCCGTGCGCCTGGTGCGCTCCCACGCGCTCACGCTGCCGGCGTCGGCGATCGTCGGCGCGATCATCGTGCTCGCGGCCGACCTCGTCGGCCAGCACGCGCTCGGCGTCGCGCTTCCCGTGGGCGTCGTCACGGGCGTCGTCGGCGCTCCCGTGCTCCTGTGGCTCCTCACGACCGGAAGGACCAGACTGTGACGTCCTCGTCGCCCTCTTCGCTCGCCGCGCGGCACACGCTCGCCGCCGACCGGCTCACGCTCGGCTACGACGACGAGCCCATCGTCCGTTCGCTCTCGCTCGACTTCCCCGGCACCGGCATCACGATGATCGTCGGTCCCAACGGATGCGGGAAGTCGACGCTGCTCCGGGGGATGGCGCGCCTGATGCGGCCGCGCGAGGGCGCCGTGCTCCTCGACGGCGTCGCCGTGCACGAGCAGCAGACCCGGCTCGTGGCCCGAACGCTCGGGCTCCTGCCGCAGTCGCCCATCGCGCCCGACGGGCTCACCGTGAGCGAGCTGGTCGCGCGCGGGCGGCATCCGCACCGCGGCTGGCTCGGCCAGCGCACGGCGCGCGACGACGAGGCCGTGGCCCTCGCGCTCGAGCAGACGGGGCTCGTGGACCTGGCGACGCGGCCCGTGGACGCGCTCTCGGGCGGCCAGCGCCAGCGTGCGTGGATCGCCATGGCGCTCGCGCAGGAGCCCGACATCCTGCTGCTCGACGAACCCACGACCTATCTCGACATCGCCCACCAGGTCGACCTGCTCGACCTGCTCGTGGACCTCGCGCGCGACCGGGGCACGGCGATCGTCGTGGTGCTGCACGAGATCAACCTCGCGACGCGCTACGCCGATCATCTCGTGGCGATGCGCGCGGGCCGGGTCGTCGCGGCGGGCGTGCCCGGCGAGATCGTCACGCCCGAGCTCATGCGCGACGTCTTCGCGATCGATGCGCTCGTCGTCGAGGATCCGGTATCGGGGACCCCGCTCGTCGTGCCGTACGGGCGGGGTCGCGCGGTTGGGCCGGCGACGTCCGGTTCGGCGTCGGGAGCGGCCCTCGAGTCGGAGTCGGCTCCGGAATGAGCGACGGCCCGCCGCCCCGCGCCTGGGCCGGGTCTCGGTTCGTGGTTCAGGCGCTCCTGCCTCGACGCGGCAGCGGTCGAGCAGGCAGAGGGGTGGCGCACGTTGAGGAGGCCGGTCAGAACGGCGGTGGGGTATCGT
>Ga0153918_1000294_pt1 | contig 27295 bp, 15 predicted proteins | sample TSFL002MetaG_FD_104687 | JGI IMG/M metagenome (GOLD analysis project Ga0153918, IMG submission 104687) | Attine ant fungus gardens microbial communities from Florida, USA - TSFL002 MetaG | ecosystem: Host-associated > Fungi > Mycelium > Unclassified | place: USA: Florida, Paynes Creek Historic... | reverse complement strand
CAGATAAACACCTGATTCACCCTGATACCACAGCACGCCTTTGATAGCAAAAGGAGCCAGTGGCTGAATCATATTTTCATAAAACTTGCCGGGATCGCCTTCAATCCTGATGTTATTTTCTTTGAAATAAGGCTCATTAGCTAATGCTTCGCGCGTCATCCAAGGTTCTATCCTACTACCCGGACTGGATGAAGCAATTACGCCCACCGGCACTTTCAGATCCTCATTCAGATGTTTGGCAAAATAGTAAGCAACAGCCGAGAAATTATATAAAGCAGCATTTTCCGCAACAGACCAGCCCGAGTGCGAAGGGTCAGGCTTGCGTAGGTTTTTATTGGTCACCAGGAAGATCCGCAGCATCGGGTTATGTGCATGCTGCAATTCGTCAACCGGCCAGTTAACGCTGCTGTCGGGCTTTTGCAACTTGGTGTCTTTACGCATCTCATACGTCATGTTAGACTGACCGGAAGCCAGCCAAACCTCGCCCACCAAAATATCATTTAGTTTGATAGTGTTGGTTCCGCTGATGGTCATGGTTTGGCCCTGGGCTGATGCCTTCATCGGGTCAAGCAATACCTGCCAATGGCCAGCGGTGTCAGGCATGGTGGTTTTAGTTTGCTTGCCAAACTTTACGGTCACCTTCTCGCCTTGCGCGGCAGTGCCCCAAACGGGTACGGGTTTATTGCGTTGCAAAACCATGCCGTTGCCCAGTATATTGGGCAGCGTTACCTCTGCATGGGCAGCGACGCCGGCCATCAGCATTAAACCTAATATCAGTGCGCTTTTACGCATAATTAATAAGTACTTGATTTAAATGATTTGATATAATAAGCAGCCGGTTTAGCCTTTTCGCCCGGATTTTTCAGATCGTACATCTGGTCTGTCGGGGTATCGGCATCCGGGAAACGGCGCACGCCACCGGTGCGGAAAGCCACTCGGCTCACTTTCAATACCGGAGCAAAGAACAAGCTGGTCAACACATCTTTACCGTTCACGTTTACGGTGTAGAAACGGGTATCGGTATTCAGTTTTACGCTGATGTGGCAAGCCTCATTCGGTTGGTATTTAAAGAAGTTTTTATCGCGATAGCCAACCTTAGCTTTAAACTGACCGGTTGAATCGATCGTCAGGCGGATGGCTGGTGTACCTCGTTCATCCTGAAACTCAATATCCAGCATACCGGTATTGTTCTGACCGGGGATGATGGTAAACTCGGTCTCCACTTTTTTATTAGCCGGGATGGCGCGCTCTGCTTTGGCATAATCAAACGGGTCCCAGTCTTTCAGTGCCAGGGCTTTAGAGCCATCGGGCGCCTTGTCTATTTTGGCAGGGCACCACAAGCCACTGTAAGTGTTCCACTGTTCCAGCTCTTTGCCGGCTGGCAGGGCGTTAAAATCTTCATTAGCCTGGGCGGTTACTTCGCTAACAATAGGCACCGGGATAGATGTTACCCAGATATCCTCTTTGTTCATGCTGTAAGTTACCCACTCTTTACCGCCGGGAATCACGCCGTTACCTTCAATAATGCCACGGGTATATTGCGGACCGTATGATTTATAGTTACCGCCATAGCGCAGGCTGGTAATCTCACCGTTTACCAGCAGCAGGTTTTTGTAGTTCAAACCGTCGTCGCTCACAGATACGGCCAGCGGCCAGCGGAACTCTGAAGGATTGTAAACGGTTGAGTATTTACCATCTGATGTACGCTGACCCCAGATTTTGGCATTTGAGTTTACAAAACGTGGCGCACGTGCCGCGTTTGCCGGCCAAGTTTTACCATTGTCAGTGCTGATGGCTGTCAGCGCATATTTCCACAAACCAACTACGCGGCCATCTGGCAGGTGATAAAAGTTAAATGCTTTATAATCTTTATGCAGCGGGATCAATGGATCTTGTTTATCGGTCTCCTCTACCCATTGCATCATCATCAGCGGGTTAGCCATCAGCTCATCACAAGCCTGGATAAAGCCTTTGTCTTTGCTGCTTTTATAGAACGGGAATGAGGTATTTTTCTCGTTCCATTTTGGGTTGTAATGCACAAAATAGATCGGGCCGTACTCGCCGTTTGGCAGCACCTCACGCACCACACGACCGATACCTAAACCATCATTAGGATCATCATGTGCGTCCAGGCAAATGCCATAAAAACCCAGCACCAGCAAACGACCAGATTTAGCCGTGTAAAAACCCATACGCTGGTGCATCACCGCGTCAAGATTCTTGGCCACGCCTTCTACACCTGGTTTGGTAGTACCATCTGGAATTCGGTATATCGGGAAAATCTCTTTCGGTTTTGACCAGGTCTCACCGTCTTTAGAAGTAATCATCAGCGTGTGGCCCGGCGGAACGCTCTCGCCTACCTTATCGCTCAAATATTCTACGTAATAGGTATTATGCCAGTAAGCCAGCATCGGTGCATGGTTGTAGGTAAAACCAAAACCATCAGCCTCTTCAGGATGCTCGCGGTTAGCGCGGAAGATCTGCATGTTATGCACACCAACAGCCGGAGTTAGCTGCCCGTTATGGTAATCAACATTTGAAACCGTGTTGCCAATATAGCGCACGGTATCCTGCGCGCAGGCTAACTGCGCAGCCAGGGCAAGGGAAAATAAGCAAATCGCTTTCTTCATCATTATCTATTATTAGGCGTGGCTTTCAGCAATTGGTTTAATTCTTTAGGTGTTATCTTAAAGAGAGTGCCATGCTTATGCCCTTTGGGCACGCTCACGCTGTTTGATATATTGGTAAAAGTTTTAAAATCGGTAGTGCTGATGGCGCCGTATTTTTTCAGATCGTACGAATCATAATAAATGAGCCAGTTGTCGCCCACTTTGATAGCTGACGGCCCTTCGCTAAACTTCTCGGTAAAGCGCGGGGTATAATCATGATACGGCCCGATCGGATTGCTGGCAAATGCCACCAGGATATTGCGGTTAGGGCGGGTGTTATCTTTCATCACCAACACGTAATCGCCTTTGCCGCGTTTCACAATTTCGGCATCAATTACGCTGAAGCCCGGGTCAAGGAAAAGCTTGGTCGGACTAAACGTTTTGAAATCTTTAGTGATGGTATAATACAAGCGATGATTGTTATCCTCATCCTCCTGTCCTTTAGGGAAACGGCCAGGGATACACGATGCCCACACAATGATAAACCGGTCCTGCTCATCGTCATAAAAAATCTCCGGTGCCCAGGCGTTTACAGTAGTTGGCTCGTAGCTCATTACATCGATATGTTGCTGTGCCGACCAGTGGATCAGATCTGCCGATGAAGCATAACCAATGCCCTGATCGCCTTTCCAACCGGTGGTCCACACCAGGCGGAAGATGCCATCTTTACCACGGGTGATGGATGGATCGCGCATAATCTTGGCTTTGCCGGCTTCCGGTTTCAGGAAGATATGGTTCAGATCATTCCAATGATAACCGTCTTTACTGTAGATGAAGCGTAAGCCACTATCCGCAGGCTCATGGAACGAGGTGGAAACATAGATACTTCTGCCCGTTTTGCAGGAGGCCAGCATGGCAGTGGCTATGAGTAGGAAAAGGTATTTAATGATCTGTCTCAAGATACTTTTAAATTATAGTAATCACACGTGACGTCATTGCGAGGAACGAAGCAATCTCTGTACATGCAAAACGGATTTGCATGTCCGATTGTCCTACGCAGAGATTGCTTCGTTCCTCGCAATGACGTGGTGTTTTAACATATTTTTATATCAACCATCTATATCGAATCCAATACCAGCACCCAGTCATTACCACTCTTCTGCTCACCCGGAGGGTTAAATTTCATGGCAGCACCCTTAGTCATTGTACCAATAGCAGTACTCTCGCCGGTGCGCGGGTTATACCATTCAGCTTTTACTTTAGCTCCCTCCAGTTTGGTGGCATTCACCGTAAAGTTGCGACCGTTATAGGTGTACACAAATGCGTAGTTTTTACCACGGGTAGCCAGCAGGCGGTTATATTTTACGCCTGGTGAACCGGCCACCATGCTCTGATCTGGCACACGCTCAAAATATGGGCGAGACAGCATCAGCTTTTTAACCCACTGCATTTGCTGTGCGCCGGGGTTGTTGATGGATTTGTACCACATTTGGGTTGAACCATAGGCACCAACTTTCTCGTCGTTGTCTTTATGCATCTGCATTACATCATTGTTGCCATAGGTGTAACCGCAACCACCGGCAAAAACCGACCAATACGCATAACGGCGCACATCGGCATCGGTCCACAATGGTAATTTGATATCGTGCAATCCCCATGGGATGCGCTCGTATGACGGCTCTGCATCCAGGGTTGGCTTGGTTGGCTTCAGATTATAATCAACGGCAACATAGCGCCAGTTGTCCTCGCCGTAGTGCAGCTTCTCGTTCTTTGAAGTATCCTGCGCATAAGTGCGGTGGCCCGATTGGAACGTATTAAAATCCAACCAGCTCTGGTTATGGAACCAGGTTGACGACTGGGTACGACCGCGCGGATGGTAGGTAACCAGGTGCGATGGATTCAGTTTTTTCAGCGTGCCGCCAATAGCGTTCCAGGTAGAAGTGAACAATGAACCGGCAATATCGCCGCCATCCATCCAGATTACGTTAGTGCGATCTTTATAACGCTCGGCCAAAAAAGTAGCGTATTTAGTTGCCGCCTCCGGACCAATCTTTCCCGACTCCACTACCGAACCCCATACCGGCACCATGGCCACATACAAGCCTTTCTCGGCCGCTTTGTTTACAATATAGTCTACATGATCCCAGTAATCATACTCACCTTTCCTGGTTGGATCATTGCCCGGAGTAACTTTGGGTGTGGCGATGTTTTTGCCGGCAAGGGCAGAATCACCGTAGGCATTCACTTCTTTTATGCTATGCACCACCATTACCTGCACCACGTTAAAGCCTTGCTTGGCGCGGGTATCCAGGTATTGATCGGCCTCTTCGCGGGTTAGTTTTGAGAACAGCAGCCAGCCGGTATCGCCCAGCCAGAAAAACGGTTTGTCATCAGCCGTAAAAAAACGATGATTGGCCGATACCTTTAGTGCAGGCAACTGCTGTGCATCAGCCCCGGTAAAGCATAAAAAGGCAGCCAAAGCTGCCATTAAGGTTTTTTTTATCATATCAGGTTTTAGTTTCGGGTTAACCACAAAACGGCATCACCGCTTTTGGCGGGTTTTATTTCCACGCCGCTGCCGCCTTTTACCTGCTCGCCTGTTGTTGCGCTGCCGGTACGAGGCTCAATCCATTTTGCAGTATAATTGGTTCCATTGGCCAGATTCAGCTTAATAGCCTCACCACCACTGGTATAGACAATCATTCCCTTAGTATTCCCTATAGCCCATTGATCTTTTGGTGCTCCGGGAAGTTCAACTGGCTTCATGCCAGATGCATCGGCCAAAAACTGTTTATCGGTAGCGGCCGGCAGTACCGGTAATGACCCGCCTGCAATAAATACCGCCCAGCCAAAGTGTTCAAAACCATCGGCATTGTAGATTACCGCTTTGTCAGGATATTTGGTAGTATAGTCATGCACAGCATGATATACCTGCTCAAAGTTGCTGGCTTTAGGGTGGAAAATACGCTCTTGCTGACGTGGCGCTAAGCTCTGTCCGCCAGTTGGTGCATACAATTTACCGCTGCCCTCGTAATACCAATACTCTATATTAATTACATTGATGGTAGGCGCCAGGGCCGGGTTGGCCAGAATAGCATCCTGTACATCTTTAGTGGTGCTCAGACCAATAACTTCTTTCTTTTTGTGAGCAGCTTCCCAGGCTTTAATAGTTTCTACCCAGAATTCTGCAAAATGCAGCGGACCGGTATACTCGGCACTGATATACTGGATCACACCGTTGTTATCGGCAAAGTTGTCCAGACATTTGTTGATGTAAGCGATGTGATATTTACGGCGAGCCGGATCTTTTTCGTCATAAAACTGCTCGGCCATAAACTGGCGTTTGTCGCCCGCGTAGTTCACAGGTTCGGGAAAACCCGTACCATTAATGTTGTTGGCGGTACGCCAGGTAAAATCTGTATAGTGAGCACCGGCCTCAATAATATTGTGCTGGAAGTAGTTTTGATGGATCAATACAAATCCGCGTTCATCTGCCAGATCAGCAAACTGTTTCAGGCGGCTCCAGTACCATGGATTGTATTTGGTCAGATCGTATTTGCTCAAACCATCATACGCAGTTTCCTTGCCGCTACGGGCAAAAGGCATTTCGTAAAACGGAGGCCAAACATCACCATCTTCACGGTGGATACGCTCGTGGTCATCACGGCGACGGTCATACCACAGGCCATAGTTATGTGCTAACGCGATGGTGTGGCTGGCCTGCATCCAATCGGCTACCGCAGTCAGGTCATCGGTTAAACCAGTGCCGGTGCGGCCTGGTACCCAACGGGTAACGTCAGGCTTGGCAGTTTTTTCTATATAATCAGGGTGTACGGTACCGTTCCACCATGGCGCTTCAAAATGACGGCCTTGCAGTACAGTGTTGCCACGCACCAGCCAACCGTTAAGCACCTGCATTTTTGGTGCAAGCGTTGGCGCAACAGGGTTTTTAACACCAATCTGATCAATGGTTTTTGCTCCGTTTGCAGCAACCGAAATAGGATCGCGGGTAGATGCGCCACCAATCCAGTCGTTAATGGTCGTAGCCTTCATACGAGCTTGTTTCATCAGTTCGGCGGCCTGCTCAATAGTCGGGCTGCTTGATGGCTCACTGGCAATCAGCAATATAGCCGCTTGCTTGCTTACATCTTTGCCTAAACGATTAGCCAGCTGCGCATAGTAAAAACTACGCGGGTTGATACTGCTGTTTGATTCTTCCCAGTAACCATCGCCACCAAATTGCGCCCATGAACCGAATGACCAGTTTTGCGCGGTCGGCGGTTTGTAGCAATCGATGCGTGATGCAGTACAGTTCCAGAACGTGCTGTTAGCAGCATCCCAGCCAGCACCCTGGCCATCTTGCTCGCGATTTTTGTAGCTCAGCGGCTTGCCGTCTATCGATACTACATCGAACAGCACGCCTGATGCCCAACTGTCAATAGCACCGCTAAAGCTGTATGAGCGTGTAGCCTGGCACTGTACAAAAGCGTTAGGACCCGGCGCGCAGAAGCCTGTGGCGTAATCATGGAAACCTTCGTCTGAATATAAACGCTGGAACAGGGTTTGGCCACCCATGGTCCAGAACGTGTTACGGCGCTGGCCGCCAATTTCAGATACCGGTGCCAACGAGCGGCAATCCTGCACGGTAATGCGGTTACCGGTTTCCAGCACAAACACTGCCGAACCGGCAAAGTGCATAAACGTTACCTGGCGTACCCAGGCATCGCTCACGCTCTCCATAGTGATGGCCATCCAGCGATGCGCTTCGTCTTTAGGATTAGCGGCATCATAAACCGAGTTAAGGCAAAGGTTTTCTACCCCCACCTGACTGATGCGGCCCGGCCAATCATAGCGGGCTACAAAACCGCCACCAAAGGCGGTATCTAATGCGGTTGTAAGCGGAGCATCAATGGTAACTTCGTTACCGTTAACAGCTACCACTTTACGATCAAAATGCAGATCGTGCTCGCCTGGCTTCCAGCCAAGCGCGCTAAGTCCGCCTCCAAAGGTAACGGTACCTAAAGTCTCGATCCATTTTTGTGTACTTGGTCTGCGGATGCTGATGTTATCGCCAACTTTTAATCCATTTGCCGAAGCCAAGTGAAAAGTTAATGCGTTTACCGGTACATATCCATCACTAATCTTTACCTCCGATGCCTTGCGGCGATCGTCTTTACCTGCTACCTGTATCAGGGTTGCGCGGTCTGTACCTGCACCTACCAATATGGTGCCATCTGTACCCATGCCACTGCCACGTAATACTACGCCAGACGCATTGATCTTCAAGCTACCGTTTACCTGGTAAGTACCTTTATTTAATAATACCGCGCCGCGGACGCCGTTGGCATCGGCCGGTAAAGTTGCTACATAATCTAAAGCAGATTGGATGCGCAGCGTAGCATCGCCCGGTTTTACGGGAACCACTACCTTAACCGGAGCATCTGGAATGGCTTTCTCGGAAGCCATGTATCCGCAGTAAGAATAATCAGGAACGCGGTCTCCATTTGGAGCAGCGTTGTATTCTATTTTACCCTTGCTGTAAACAACCGGAGGGATTGGTTTAACAGGTTTTTTTTTGTCCTGTGCAAACAAGGGTGTGTGCATCAGCACACACCCTGTTATCAACCAAACTAATTGATGGAGATTTCTTTTACGCATCTTCAATTATTATTTCAATGATGCCAATGGTTTTTCGCCTTTAGCTGCAACAGTGTTCAGCCAAACTTCGATATTGCTATAGCCACCACCATTTTTAGCTGGCAATGCGCTGTCTTTAGGATCTTTCGGGTTTAGGCCATGAGCAACTTCCCATGCATCTGGCAAACCGTCACCGTCAGTATCTTTGTAAGGGGTACCCTGGTAGTTAGGGTAACCACCTACCTGCCAAGGAGCAGTGATGATACCTAATTTATAAGAGTCTTTAGGCAGTTTACGTACTTTGAACTGAAAAACAGTATCGGTGTTAATTTTAGGATCGTAAGCAATTTTACCGGTACGCACCTGCTCGGTAATACGTTTATCTACCGCGTCGCGCACTGGCAGGGTAGCACCCGCGTTAGCTACTACATATTTGTAGGTTTCCTGAGCAGTCATGATATGATCTAATGGCGGCATGTAGAACGGAACGTCAGATTTCATTACGTCTTTGTACTTGCCGGCATCTTTCAGTTCGCCATGACCGTCGTCAACCTGGATACCGCCATTCCACGGATCTTTGGTTACTTCCGGGTAGCCTTCCATGATGTTACCAACGGCATACACACGACCGAAATATTTTTCTTTCAGCTTGCTGCGGCCCGACTCTGGTTTCAGGATACGATGACCAACCGGCGCGTCTTTAGGCGTTACCGGACCTGGTTTGAAGTAGTTGTTAATAACGTTGTAGTTAGTGGTGTAATCGCCACCGTCCATTGAGCGGTGATCCCAGTTAAATACTACGTTGTTGATGAAGTTATATACACCGTTTTCGCCTACAGATGGGTTACGGCCGGTGTTATCAGCCCAAAGATTACGGGTTAACAAGCTATTCTCGCCACCGGTAGTGCTACCAAAAGCGTGGTTCCAGTAATCCAGTGATTCTGAGTAGATACAGTTTTGGGTGGTGATGTTAGCAGTTGGCAGTTTTTGCTCTTTAGAGCCGTCCTGCGGATCAAACATGTGACGGTACATCGACATGTTTTCGTCCAGACCCCAGCTAGCCGATACGTGGTCGATGATGATGTTACCTACCGGGTTACCACCAATAGCGTCATCTCTGCGACCTACATTGGTTTCGCCACGACGGAAACGCATGTAACGGATAATCACGTCATGAGTATCAACCCAGAATGATTCGCCAGCCACACAAACGCCGTCGCCAGGAGCGGTTTGGCCTTCAATACTGATGTACGGAGCGCGAACACTGATAGGCGTTTTGATATGGATAATACCAGCTACGTTAAAAACAACTATACGTGCACCGCCCTGCTCACAAGCCCAGCGTAAGCTGCCCGGACCGTCATCATTAAGATTTGTTACCACGATTACTTTACCACCGCGGCCGCCCATGGTCCATGCGCCACCACCTTCGGCACCTGGGAATGCAGGGATCTTGGCATGCAAAAAGTCGGTAGAGCGAGAGCCCCATGGCACGTAGATTTTGCCTTTGGCACGATCTGCCTGGATAATAGGCATAGCTACTGCAAAAGCAGAGTCTGAGTGCGCTTGAGCACGTTTCATCAAAGCAGCGCTTGCCTGTTGAACGGCTTGCGGCACTTGTGGATACTGCGCCATTGCAGCCTGCGCGGTTAGCGCAGCGGCGACAGTCAGGATTGGTAAGAATTTGTTTCTCATCGTTTAAATTATTGTCAACCTAATACTGAACTGGCAACAGTTTTGGGGCGACCCTAGTTCAGGCTCACAATGCAATATGATACAATGTGCTAAACCTGCTGGTTAAACTCGGGGGCTTTAGGTATTAAATTGGATTTTTATTAATGCTTTTTCAAATATCCGTGCTTAAAAATGCCAATTTATGTAATATGTTGACTAACTATTGTATGATTTTACCATTGCGTTTTTTTTAGCTTTGCGAGCAGGACAGTGTCGCACAGTTGTTACAGAATAGGTATAAAACAAAGCCTGCATGCCTAAAAAAAGCACTAAAATGGTTACAAAACACAACCATTTACTTTGTAAAAATTGTGTTAAAATGATATAAGAACATATAGATTTTGCCTGAAACGAAAAAGGGGAGCAAATGCTCCCCCTTTGGATTGATTTTATAAATAACTAAAACTATTGCAGCGGATCGAAGCCTGCGGTGCCAATACCATCCCAACCATTAGTTTGTTTTATCTTAGGATCGTTGTTGATGGTTGCCTGCGGAATGCCGAAGAAATTATACTGTGGCGATTGCCAGTTCAAGTCGTAGTTGGTATCCAACTGTTTGAAAGAAATATCAAAAGAGGTAGTGTACAGCGTTGTAAGATCTGCAGCATCACGAGTAGAAGCAATATAGTCTGTAAAGTTTGCTGCATTCTTTTTCAAGGTGATAATAACACCTGTTCTGCGTTTAATACCGTTAAGCAGTGGTCCTAACAGGTTTCTTCTGCGCAGATCCCAGAAACGTTTACCTTCAAATGCAAATTCAATACCACGCTCTAGCATAATGGCGTTGATCATCTCATCATGAGTCATACCCGCTTTTAAGCCATATAAACCTGTGCCTGCATCAATACCCGCTCTTTTTCTGATAGCGATCAGCGCTTGGTAAGGCTCATCAGCAGCACCTAACTTACCCAGTTCGGCAGCAGCCTCAGCCTGGTTTAGTAATACCTCTGCATAACGAATTTCCATCCAGTCGGTACCGCTATACTGCAACATATCATCGGTAGTGTTTGGATTGGTAGCCTTACGGAGGTAAAAACCCGATGTTGTACCGCCAGTTAACTCGGTAGATTTACTAGCAGTGTTGCTGGTAAAGTACAGGTAAGTCCACAACCTATAATTAGTAACACCTCTTAAAGGCCAGGTACAGCCATTAAATGCGATAGTGGCATCAAAACGAGGATCACGGTTTTTCCAGAAAGTCAGATCTGTATATGGATAAGTCGAAGTTACGTCACCCGGTGTTTTACCGTCTTTCATTGGGTACAGTTTTACAAACTCCCAGCTTGGCTGGGTTGAGCTGCTACCTGCACCTAAATAAGCCGGACGTACCGATTTATCATACCCGTTACTTTTCAGCAAGTTAGCATCTGTAGACGTATTAAAACCGGTAACCATAACTGCCTCCGGGTTGTTAACTTCGGTAAACCACATATCACGGTATGGATTAGTACCTGTTTGGAACAAGCCAAAACCACCCGCTTTAAGTAAAGTAATCGCCTGGGTGCTGGCGTCATAAGCCGCCTGCCAACGGGCCTGATCGTTAGTTGGGTTAAACTCAGGGCTGGCATAGGTAAGCAACACGCGACCTTTAAAGGCAGCAGCAGCTCCGGAAGTAATACGCCCCCAATCTGCCTGCTGTGGCCATTTTACAGGCAGGTATTTTATAGCAGAATCCAGATCAGAAGTGATCTGTTTAATACATTCTGATGTTTTTGCACGTGCAACCAAGTCAGCGGCTTTATTGTCATCGCCCACGGTTTGCAGTGGGGTTAATACGAGCGGCACACCGCCGTAAACACGCACCAATTCAAAGTAACGGAAGGCGCGGAAGAAATAAGCCTGTGCCAAGAACCTGTTTTTCGGACCTGCCGCAAGCGGGCCGGCAGAAAGATCACGAATAAAGGTATTGATGGTACGCATTTTAGCCCACAGGTTATTGTTGGCATTAGCGGTAGTGATATCGCCTACGTCATTTGTGGTTAATGTACCTTGCAAGAATTTATTGTTGCCGTATGACTCGTCAGACATACCGCTAACACTACCGCTGGCATTGTAAACGGCACCGCCGTCATTACCAAACCAAGTGTTCAGATTCTGATCGTATATATAGTCAACATTCTGTTTAACCAGCGTAGAGTCGCCAAAAATAAGATCGGCATTACCTTTAGACTGATCTATTTTATCAAGTACTTTTTTACATCCTGAAAACAGCAGCGATCCTGCGATAGCTGCTATCATTATATGATTGATTTTCATCTTTTTAAGTTTTAGAAACTAACGTTTAAACCAAATGTGTATGACCTAACAGTAGGATAGTTAAGGTAAGAGCCTACACCGTTATCTCTGTAATCAAATGGATTATAGAAGTTAACCGGGTTAACCAGATTAGCGTAGATACGTACGTCGCTCACACCAAGTTTGCTTATTACCTTTTTAGGTAAAGTATAAGCCACATTCAAATTGGTCATTCTGAATTGGAACGAGCTTTTGAACCAAAAGTCTGAAGCAACGTCGTTGTAACCAGCGCTACCACCACCCATGTAATAAGGACTTGGCAACGCGGCACTGGTATTTGTTGGAGTCCAATAATTACCAGGAGCCCAGAAAGCCGGACGGTTAAGAATTGCAGTTCCCTTTTTCAAAGCATCCGCTTCTATAGCAGTTTGACCACCCCATGAAATAGTAGTAATTACCTGCACAGAGAAGTTTTTGTATGAACCACCAAAGTTAAAGCCACCATTAAAGTGGTTATTGGCATGTTTAGTCAGGTATTGCAAATCGCTGTCATCAATCTTACCATCCGGGGCAGTATATTGTCCAGAGGCATCTTTTGGACCACGAACGTCCTGGTAAACCAGCATGCCTTTTTTAGGGGTTATACCATAAATGGTGTAACCTGGATGAGCAGCCATAAAGGCAGTTACATCAGCATCTGTTCTAAGGAATTGGGTATATTTCAAACCTTTGTAACCTTTATCTGACGGACCGCCAATAACGTCAAGGTACGTTCCTGCTTGGCCCGTAGGTTGGTCTGCTTTTAAGATCTTATCGTTATACCAGCTCAGGTTAGGGCTGACATAATAGCTAAAGTCTTTACCAATCTTGTCTTTCCATGAAGCAGACAACTCCCATCCAAAAGTATTTACAGATGAGTAGTTCTCTGTTGGAGGCGTTGCACCAACCACAAATGCAGTTGTTGATGACAATGAAGCCAACATATTATAACGATGGTCTTTATAAACATCTAATGATGCCGACAAACGGTTATTTAACGTTTGTACGTCCAAACCAAGGTTCATCTTGGTGTCATTATCCCACCTTACCTCGGGATTAGCCAAAGCGATGTTCTGGTAAATAGCCAAACCACGGTCTGAGTTACCACCAAATACGGCGGCTTTAGACTGTTGACCGAAGTTGTAGTTTTCAGCATAAAGAATACCACCAGTTTGGTCATTACCCAAAAATGCTACTGAAGCCCTTACCTTCAGGTAATCAAGAAACTTGATGTTGTTTTTAAAGAAACCTTCTTCTGATGCAACCCAACCCGCTGAGAATGCAGGGAAATAACCCCAACGGCTACCCGGAGGAAAGTTAGTGCTACCGTCTGCACGGATCAATGCTTCTACAAGGTATTTACTAGCGTAGTTGTAGTTAATACGACCGGCATAAGCCATACGACCACCGTTGTGTAATGTTTCGGTAGCAGTCATCGCGCCAATGGCGAAATTTTCGTTATCGTAACCACCAGGCAAAACGTTTTCTACAGAACTGGTCGATCCGCTATCATAGCTTTCAGACTGATCATACAGACCCAAAAAAGTGATCTCATGTTTACCAAACATATGATCGTAAGCTACAGTACCAGTCAACTCATATGAGTTATAGAATACAGGATTCAGACGTACAATATCACCATTCTTTTGTTTGATGCCACCGATAAGTGTACCGCCGGGGATGTGATTGTTTTCACCTGTACCGGCGAACTGATAAGCCGTATAGTTCGTACCCACTTGTTTGCCATAAGTATTATTCAGGTTCCGGTTATAGTTACCTGTCAATTTTAAGCCTTTGATAAACGGAACATCCCAAGTTAAGGTGGGGTTAACGTTAAGCGTAACCGGCTGGCTCAGCGTATAATCATTAGTATTGTTAACTACATAGAAGTAATTAAAGTTTTCAAGCGCATTGGTATTACCTGTATTGCTAGATAACAATGTAGGCAAACCGTTTACAAAAAACTTGGTGTATTGCGGGGTATTCAGCAATATTTTCAAGTCATTGTCAGGGTTTTCGCCACCTTGCTTAAAGTAGTATTTGTAGTCTTTAGTTATGTAACCGCTTAAAGACATAGATGCCTTCAGGCCGTTACCTAACTTAGCATCGGCGCTAGCGCGATATGTCCAACGATTAGCATAAGCACCTTTAAAATTTGATGTCTGATTAACATAGGTCGCGCCCGCATAAGCAGTAATTTTATCATTACCTCCCGTAACACTCAAGGTATGGCGCTGTACGGTTGCATTTTGAAATGCTTGTCTCAGGAAATCAGTGTTGTTGCCTGGTTGTTGGAAATAAGCAAGCTCATCCGGTGTATAGTAGTTTTTGTTTTTATTGGTGGTGCTACCATCAATATAACCATGCTCATCAATTGTATGACCGCCATTAGCTTGATCTGCAATAATCAAATCATTCAAATAAACGGCCTGCTGGTAACCAGTCATCATAGTAGGCAGCTGTGAAGCGGTTGAAACACCATAAGTACCATTGTAAGATACTTTTAGTTGGCCAGCTTTACCACGTTTTGTTTTTACAACAACCGCGCCCCTTGCACCCGCGATACCATAAATAGCGGCAGCTTCGTCTTTCAAAATCGAGATACTTTCAACCTCGCTCTGGTCCAACGCATTGAAATCCTGTTCTGTTCTCTGGATATCATCAATGATATATAAAGGAGCAGTAGTAGGATTTTTTGCGTAAGAAACTGTGTTACGAATGGTAAGTGTAGTATTGTTGATACCAGGACGATTTGAGGCAGTACCAACATTTAAGCCTGGAATTTGACCGCGCAGCGATTGTGCTAAGTTAGCAACTGGGATATCCTCAATTTGCTTGGTATCCACTACGTTTACCGCACCTGTCAGGTGGATCTTCTTCTGCTCGCCGTAACCAACTACTACCACTTCATCAAGATTGTTGGCAGTTGGTACCAGGCTAAAATCGGCATTTCTTTGATTTGCAGATACCGCTTTTTCCTGATAAGCATAACCTATATATTTAACGGTTAATGTTACCGTTTGCATATCGGTTACAACAATTGAGTACTTACCATCAATATCTGTGGTAGTACCTTTTGTGCTACCCTTTACCTGGATGGTTACACCCGGCAGGGTTTCGCCCTTGTCACCAGTCACCACGCCTGAAATGGTTCTGGTTTGGGCAAACAACGCATTGCTTAATAAAAGCAACACGGAAAACATGAGGAGAATTCTTCTCATACAGTTTGGTTTTTTAGATTCATACTCGGTTAATTACTATTGGTTGGATTTCTACTTGGATTTGGAGTTAGGGTTTTATCAACCTTTATCTTTACCGGCCTCCTGGCGCGCTTTGATTCTTTGCTGCCATTCTTCGCCTGCTTTTTTCATATCGTATCCCTGTTTAGACAGGTAATTGTTGATGCGGCCTTTGTATTTGCCAAACACTTCGTGCTTTTTGTTTGCAGATTCTGCATCAATGGCCAGTTCGCGGGCTTCTACCAGCCAAGCCATAATTTGGGTTTTCTGCGCGTCGGTAAGGTTTGGCAGTTCGTCCATATAGGCATTATAGGTTACATTAAGCACATTAAACGTCATACCGTTTTTTACCCCTGTAATCTGATCTGGTGTAAGTTCTTTGCCCAGTTTAGCCAAGTATTCTTTGTGCAGTACGCTAAGCTTTTGGTTTACGTTGCTATCTAAAGCGGCAGTTTTAACGTTCGCAGCATTCTTATCGGCGCCAGCGGCATCTTTAATGGATTTTGCCTCGGCATTGCGACCATCATGAATAGCACCTAATGCTTTATATTGATTGGCAATAACCTCGCGCACTTTTTTAAATTTAACTGAATCGGTTACACCTATGGTGGTTACAATTTTGCCTGCACGTTCTGTAATCACTTTATTATAATCAGCCTCACTTTGTTTGGCTTGCGCCGAAACGGCTCCCACACTCGCAATTGGTAACAGTAATGTTACAATATATTTTTTAATGTTCATAGCCTCTTTTTTAGTTAATTTAAGTTCACGTTTCCGCAGAAATGCACCTGGATGCCTAGGCCGGCCAGCGCTGCTGCTTTTACACGGCAGGCTTTGTGCGCAGAAGCCTCATCATTGGCATATACTACATGGATATGGTTAGCCTTGTGGCGCCCCATCATCTGATCGCGACTTACGCCACTCAGTGTTGCATGCATAATTGGCCAAACAGAAGTTGTTGATTCCCAACGACGCTGTGTTTCTTCTTCCGGCAGTTCAACGCTTTTACCCACACCTAAATCGGCATGCAGAGCCCCGTCCATTACATAAATGCGGCTCCAAACGATATCGCCTGGTTTGCTCACACCTTTTAAGCTACCACCGCCCAGCTTAAAATACATAGCCGGCTGACGTTCGCTGCTGGCACCTTTATAGCCACCAACAAAATGAGCCGGAGGTACCGCACCGGAGATGAGGAACACCCAAACAAAGTCGTCCACACCGTTGCCTTTATAGTGTTGGCCCCAGCGCAGATCATGCAGTGTATTTTCGCCTGGCATGCCTAGCTGTTTCCAAAGCTGATAAGTTACCAGTGCGTCGATACCGGCACATTCGTCAACCTCGTTAAAGTGCGGCAGTGCTTCGCCTGCGTACAGTTCACGTCCATCGGTGCCGTAAACCGGCGGGCGATCCTGGTTATTTAATAAACCTTCTACCAGATCACTGGCAGGTACCAGGTCTTTCAAACCTTGCTGATATTGAATGCCGATAGTGCTGCAGCCAAACTCATCGGCCAGGCGCACAGCGGCTATATACATTTTACATTGCTCCAGGGTTTGCGCTTCGGTCAGTTCGGTAGCACCGTCTGTGCCCCACTCAAAGTGCATGCCTTTAGCCAGCAGCCAATCTAAAACTTTGCGGGCCTCGACATCAGATACCTCGCGCATTGCTGCATACAGGGTAGACTGGCTCAGGCGCTCTTTGAATAAACCGGTTGGGTGCAGCAATTCGTCAGGCACAATGGCATTATACATGCCCATGCAACCTTCGTCAAATACGCCCATAATGGCTTTATTCTTTTTAAACTCGGCAGCAAAATCGCTACCCAGTTTCAGCTCGTCAGCAGGGATAGTTACGCTGCTCAGGCTTTTGATGTGACTGGTATCGTGTTTTACCTCGCCGCTTTCCAACCATACTTTCAGGCCGCCAATAAAGAAATCGTCATCAAAATTCTCGCTCCACAGGGTGCTGAAGTTTACACCTGCTTTAGCTAATGAACCATTAATATTAAGCATACCTACCAAACCTGGCGCAGTACCGCTCCAGTTGGCAATGGTAATAATTGGGCCTTTATGAGTAGTTAAGCCGGCCAGCACGTGGTGTGTATATTGCCAAAGACTCTCTACCACCATCAGCGGCTGCTCCGGATCAATGTTGCGGAACACTTCCATACCCATTTTTTGCGAGTCGATCAAACCATGACCTTTTGCTGCATCATAAGGGTGAGCACGTTTTACGGTGAAGCCCAATTTTTCTACCGCTTCGGTAAGCAAACGCTCCACTTTTTCCTGCTCTGGCCAGCAGATTTGGTTGGCCGCCAATCTCAGGTCGCCGCTGGCAACCATTAGTACTTCTTTATTGTTAAAAGGCATCTATCCTGTTTATTTTAGATTGCGTAGTTGACAATGTATTTACAGTATTGATCAATTATTTTAAACGGGCGAAAGGGATTGTATTAAAGTTGATAAACCCTTAACTGTCGGGACGACAATTTAAGCGCCATTTAATTCATAGCTTAACACTGGCTTTAAACAAAATGTATAATTAATTATCTTGGTTTATATCTATATCAGTAGCGTATTGGCCTTAAAACCATACTACAATAACAAATATCTATTAATAGATAGTTCTATTACTCCATGTATTTATCAACTTATTGTACGATATTAGCATCCGATTTCGAAGCAGTGAAATCCGTTTCAGATAATTTTATTTTATTTGCAGCGTTGTAATCAGATTAAAAAATTACTTAATTTTAGTAACGCCTAAAGCAGGCAGTAGCCAACAACCTAAAAGCATTTTTTGATTTTATTGCACCGCTAACCAACGTACCGAGATGAAACCTCATTTTCTAAAAGTTGCTGTAAAGCCACAAAACTCTTTTAGTATCCGTCATGATATACTGCCAACCTTTAGGGGTATATGGCACTATCACCCGGAGCTTGAGCTGCACTATGTAATAAAAGGCGAAGGCGTACGCTTTATTGGCGACAACATTAGCAATTTTTCTGCCGGAGAGGTAACCTTACTGGGCGAAAACCTGCCGCACTGCTGGCGCTGTAAAGAAGAATACTTCGTACCAGAGTCTGACCTGAATGTAGAAGTCATCGTAATTCACTTCCTGCCAGACTGCCTTGGTCGCTACCTGCTTAATCTCCCCGAGGCATATCTATTGCCCAAACTGTTTGAGAAAGCTAAAAGCGGTATGTCTTTCACCGGCAAGGCTCGTACCGAATTAACCAAGCTGATGCACCAGGCTGTAGAGGCCACCAATATCGATCGCATCATCGTATTACTCTCTATACTTAAAGTACTGGCCGAAACCGATGAGTTTGATAACATCACCCTTTCGCCAAGCGACTTCCACCAATCCAACGAGTCTGACACCATCCGTCTGAATAAAGTTTGTTCTTATACGTTAGCTAATTATAAGAAAGAGATAGGCCTACAGGAAATTGCCGCTATTGGCAACCTGAGCGTCACCTCATTCTGCCGGTATTTCAAGCTGATGACGAAGAAAACATACTCAGATTTCTTGACGGAGATTCGTATCAGTCACGCCTGTCGTTTTTTGATTGAAGATAAAATGCCTACTGAGGTGTTGTGCTTTGAGTGCGGCTTTAACAATGTATCCAACTTTTACCGCCACTTCAAAAAGGTAACGAATATGACACCGCTGGAGTATAAGCGAAAGTATTTGAAGGGACAACCGGCGGAGTTTAAATAGGAGTCACCCTTCCCATCATTTCGAGCGAGCGAAGGGTTGGGAATTAGCGCGGGAGCGACGAGAAATCTTAGACGTCTGCTACTGTCAATTGAAAAGCACGGGGACTAAGATTTTTTCGCTATCGCCCAAGAGAATAGTCCTCCCGTCGGTCGAAATGAACTGTGTTTAAAAGAAGGAGCCCAAACATTTTCATGTTCGGGCTCCTTCTTTTTATGCGATGGATTAAACAGCTACCTGTGCTATTCCAATCTCATGCTGCAATTTGCTATAATCTGCAAACAGTTGATCTACTTGCTTACGGATAGTTGGTCTAAACACACCCACATTACGACGAGTAAAGGTAGAGATGTTCAAGCCACGCTGCGTAAGGTAATATTTGGCAACAATTGGATACACATTGTGCATGACATCCATGTTATCAATAAAGAACTGTTGTACCTGAGCTACCTGTGCTGAAAGCGATGCATTATCATAGTTTTTACACAGCCATACAATCAGTTCAGGGAAATAATTCCCCTGGATGCATGACAAACCAGCCGAACCAGCTTTCAGCGATTCTACAGCATGTACCATGTAAGCATCATACACCCCAAAGTTTGGATTGCTTTTGCCTGCGGCGATTTTAGCACGCACCTGATCAATGTCCAGACAGGTGTCTTTATGATAAATTACACGACCGGTATCAACAAAGCTACCCAACTGCTCGGCAGAGATCAGTCTTTTATAAGGCACCGGGCACTCGTAGAAACCAAGTGGAACGTTATTCGTCTGTTTCAGCAGCTCAAACACGTTATCGTTAAATACGGCATCGCTCTCGTTTTCTTCAGCCAATAAACCGGTGATGGCAATAACGGCATCGGCACCAGTATCGTGCACGCGTTTCACAAAATCAGCCTGTTGGGCTATTGGGCCACCAAAAGTACCGGTTGCTACTACCGGCACACTGCCGCCAGCTACCTTGATCACGTGTTTAATTGAATCCAGCTTCTCGTCGTCTTCCAGCTCAAACATCTCGCTTGAGAGGCAGTTGGCAAACAAACCTGCCGCGCCTGCTTCCAGGTACAGCTCGGTAAGCTGGGTAAGCATGTCATAATCAATATCGCCATTGTTCTTAAACGGCGTAAGCATTACCGGTATAAATCCTTTTTCCTTCATTTTATTATATCCATAGGGCTGTATATTGCCCGTGTTTTTCAGTTTAAGCGTTAACGGCTTCTTGTTCTTTTTTGGCTTTGGCCTTGGTAAGCACAATACCCACCAATAAAATAGAGAGTGTACCCAGCACAATAATCATGTTGGTATCAATGGTACTGCGCAACATGCCATATTGCGGCGGCAACAGCGACGAGAAGGTGAGCCATGCAATAACCACCACACCAATCACACTGGCAATAATAGCCTCGTGGTTTTTGGTGCGTGTACTCATGAAGCCCAGCAAGAAAAGCCCCAGCATACCCGCGGCGAAGATACCCGAAAGCTTCCACCAGATATCAAGGATACTCTTTACCCCTATCATACCAATACCGCAAACCATACCCGCAACGCCGAAGATAACGGTACAGATATGCAGCGTCCGGAGCAACTTACGTGAGGTAAGGTCTGGTTTGAAATAACGTTTATATATGTCTTCCACAAACACCGTAGCCGACGAGTTCATGCCCGAGCTAATGGTGCTCATAGCTGCAGAAAGAATGGCGGCAATAATAACGCCCACCAAACCTTGCGGTATTTTGGTTACCATAAAGTGCGGCATTACCTTATCGCCGTAATCAGCAGGGGTAAGCTTGGCTAGTGCATTGGCCGCCTCGGCAGCTGTGGCATGTGGCATGCGCTCGGCAATCACCTGTTGTTTCAGCGTCATTACCAGATCAGGATGCTGACTATAGTAAGCGTACAGACAAGAACCGATGATAAAAAACAAGAACGATGCAGGCACATACATATAAACACACAGCCAAACCGACTTGCGGGCCGCCTGTGTTGATTTTGCAGTATGGTAGCGCTGGATATAGTTCTGATCCATCCCAAAGTTGTTAAGGTTAATGAAGAACCCATACAATAAGATCACCCAGAACGTAGGCTCGGTAAAATTGAGTGAGAAACTGCCCAGACTGAATTTGTTATCGGCCTTACCAATATGAATAATCTCTTTAGCACCACCGGGAACGTTGGTAACAATAAGGTAAATAATGAGCATAGCGCCCAGCGTTTTAACAATACCCTGTACCACCTCGGTCCAGATTACCGCTTTGATACCGCCTGATACTGTATAGAGAATAATGGAGATGCCCATCACAATCATAATAGTTTTCATGGAGATGCCGGTCAGCGCCTGCAAGCTCAACGCAATACCGAAGAATACTGACCCCATCCGCGCCAACTGCGTTAACAGGAAGCAAACTACCGCATAAGTACGCGCCCAGGGCCCAAATCGCTTCTCAAAATGGGTATAGGCCGAGATCTCACCCGTGCTGCGGTAAAACGGTACAAAGTATTTTACAGCCACCCAGGCAGCCAGTGGCATTGAAATACTGAACACAAACGCGTTCCAATTGCCACCAAAAGCTTTGCCGGGTACACCAAGAAAGGTGTTACTGCTTAAAAAGGTAGCATAAATAGAAATACCGATAGCCCAGCCTGGTATACTGCCAGAGCCCGTAGAATACTCTCCCGCATCTGTGTTTTTGCGCGAAAAGTATAAGCCTACCCCTATCATCCCAAGAAGGTATAATGCAATAATAGCGAGGTCTGGAAGGGGTAAAACGGTTAAGCAGGTAGTCATTTTATTTGTGGTGCCGGGCAATAGTTTAGCAGGAAACTACCGGCGGATTATTTATGCACAATGCCGGCTCATACCGGCATTGATTGTATTAATTAATATTTATTATTAAAGCGAGTTGCGCGAGTTGAGCAGGTAATCCAGCTCTACGCGGTCCATTTGGTTATTCAAAATCATGCGGGCGGCAGCCAAACCCATCTGCTCATAATCGGTAGAGATGGTGGTTACGCCGTTCAGGATGTAGCGTTTCAACGGTGTTTCGTTGTAAGAGATAATGCCTACATCTTTACCCACTTCCAGGTTCAGTCCGCGAATCTTTTCAATCAGCATCACCAGGTCATCATCATTCATACAGATGAAAACATCTCCTTTGCTGATCTCTTCATTGGCAATACTGCTGATCACGCTACGATCAAATGCATATTGCTGGCAGAACAGGTTAAAACCCCAGGTCATATCCGGCGAAAGGAATGAATTTTCTGACGAGATAACTTTGATAGTGTGGTATTTGCTCAAACCGGTCAGCAGCGCTTCCAGCGCTTTGTAGATATTACGTTTAAAGTTCTCAAACACGCCGCCAAACTCGCCTTCAACACCGGTCACGGCTTTATCCAGCAGGATCAGTTTTTCTTTCGGCAGGCCGTTTATCAGCTCATGCGCTTTATTGCCACCATCCACAAAGTTTGGCGAAATCACATAGTGCGTATAGCCATCTTTCCGACGATCCAGCAGCTTTTTAAACAGCGCAAAATCATCGTTATAGATATAAAAATCAATGCTGGTATTTTCGCCCAGAGCCTGAGTGAAAGTATCATAGAAAAGCTTTTTGCCGGCGCTCAGTTTATCCAACATCAGGAATACCTTGCGCGACTGCGACATGTTAGTAGCCGTAACAAAATGACCTTTGCCGGGAATAGATGACAGCACGCCCAGATCTCGCAGATATTTATAACCACGGTCTGCCGTTTCCTTTGATATCTCCAGGTGATAGGTCAACTCATGCAGTGACGGTAATATCCAGTTCTTTTTAATTTTACCTGCTATTACCGCATCCTGAATTGAGTTGGCCAGCTGGATGTATTTTGGCGTTAGCGAAAAGCCATCCACATTGATATAATCAAAGATATTTTGCTGCTTCATCTTACTTACGTTATAAATGGTTAGTTTATACGGTTTTGATAAGATAAAACTAGTTCAACCAGCGATTAAATCCTTATATTGCTTTCTCCAAATAATGTACGATATTATCATGAAACAGGCACCTACCTGCTTTGTATCGTTAAATTTGCAGATTTTAAGCCTGTAGCTGTGGCAGAAACGCTGATTGAGCCCCCTTTTGCAACAGAACCTACAATACCCAAAGCCAGCCCGTTAAACGCCTTGCGGCTACTGCTGGTAAATGGCTCCAGATCGGCCTGATAACCGTTATCCATACCTTTTAACACACCTGCCCCCGTTACTTTAAAATCCACCAGGTTATTGGCACCGGGCACCACATTGCCGTCCTTATCCAGTATGCTGATGGTTACATAGCTCAAATCTTTACCCCCGGCTTTGATGGCCGAGCGATCTGTCGAAAGTTTGATTTGGTACGGCTGGCCTGTGGTTACCACCTGCGTGGTCAGCACAGTTTGACCTGCTTTGCGCGATACCGCTTTCAGTACGCCCGGCTCAAATTTCACTTTCCATTTTACATGCAGGTCATCGCCATGCTTTTTCTGTATACCCAATGAGCGTCCGTTCAGAAATAGTTCCACCTCATCAGCCTGGCTGTAGTAGGCCATTACGTCTACGGTTTGCCCGGCTTTCCAGTTCCAGTGTGGCAGCAAGTGCAATACCGGCTTGTTGGTCCACTCGCTTTGGTACATGTAATAAACATCTTTAGGGAAACCAGCCAGGTCTACAATACCAAAATATGAGCTGCGCGCAGGCCATGGATATGGCGTAGGTTCACCCAGATAGTCAAAGCCGGTCCAGATGAACATGCCCGAAAAGTAATCATACTTTTTAACCAGTTTCCAGGTGGTTTCATGGGTCGATCCCCAATAGGCAGCTACGTTATCATAAGCCGATACCGTGTAATCAGGATTCCCTTTGATCTTGGTTTTGGCATCAGGCGGCCACATGCGTACAGAATCTGAAGGCATATCATAATGCCCGCGACTCATTAAGGCTGATACTTGTTCCGTTCCGATAATCTTCTGACCGGGATAATGCTTTTTCAAATCGGCATAAACCTCCTGGTGATAGTTCAAACCTACCAGATCAAGCGCGCCAGATTTATAGATAAAATTCTTGTCAGGGTTCCACTCGCTCAGAGCAGATGTTACCGGGCGGGTGTTATCCAGTTTTTTAACCGTATTTACCAGCTCTCGGGTGATGCTGATGCCCGTGCTGTCAAACTGTTCACGAATTTCGTTGCCAATGCTCCAAATAAAAACCGATGGGTGATTACGGTCGCGCACTACCTGATCCTGCAGATCTCGGGTGTGCCATTGATCCCATTCTTTATAATAATCGTTCTTGTTTTTCTTTTTCTTCCACATATCAAACGCCTCATCCATCACCAGCAGACCCATTTTATCGCAAAGGTCCAGCAGTTCCGGCGCTGGCGGATTGTGTGAGGTACGGATGGCGTTTACCCCCATATCCTTCATGATCTGCAACTGACGCTCAATGGCTCTTTTATAAACAGCCGCACCCAGTGCACCCGCATCATGGTGCAAACAAACACCCTGAATCTTCATCGGCTCACCGTTTAAAGAAAAACCCTTATCAGCATCAAAATCAAACCAGCGGATACCGGCCTTATTGCTCACCTGGTCAACTACTTTGCCTTTGCTATCAACCAACGTAACAGTAACGGTATACAGATAAGGCTTGCTAACCGACCATAGTTGCGGCTTTGCTATCGTTAAGGACTGATTGGCTCCGCCCTCATTATCAGGGCCATCAATTGGCCCTCTGGTTTCGGCTACTTTTTTTCCGTCAGCATCATAAATAGCGGTTTTGGCCTCAATGTTTTTCAGCGCCTGTACATTATCTACGCGAGTTTGTACGCTTACCTGCGCCTGCGCCACGCTTACTTTTGGTGTGCTGATAAACACGCCCCACGGTGCAATATGGGTTTGGGCCGATGTAACCAGCCACACATTACGGTAAATACCAGAGCCGGTGTACCAACGCGAATTTGGCTGATCTGAGTTATCTACCTTTACCGCCAGCACGTTTTTGCCGCCATATTTCAGATACGGGCTCAGTTCATATTCAAAAGAGATATAGCCATTGGGGCGCTTGCCCAGGTAATGACCGTTTATCCAAACTTCGCTGTTGTGCTGCACACCATCAAACACAATGCTGATGGCCTTATTTTTCGAAGTTGACGGGATAGTAAACGTTTTGCGGTACCAGCCAATGCCGGCAGGCAAACCGCCTTCGGCCTGCAGCGTCGGGCTTTTCTCATCAAACTTTCCCTCTATACTCCAATCATGCGGTACGTTCAGGCTACGCCATTTGGCATCGTTATAAGTAATGTTGCTTGCCAGCGAATCATTACCTAAATAGAATTTCCAGCCCGCATCAAAATCCTGCGTTTGGCGCGATTGTGCACCAGCCACCGCGGTTGAAAGAGAGAAAAGTATGAGGAAAAGTTTTTTCATGTTGATGTTTTATAAAATAACGTCATTGCGAGGAACGAAGCAATCTCTACAAATGCATGGCAAACAAGCCAGGTACAGAGATTGCTTCGTCCCTCGCAATGACGTAGTTGTTATTACGTTCAAAAGCTACGGATCGGTGATCAATCGATCACCAAGATTATTATAGCCCTACTGCTTTTCTCTTATTTGCCGGTGGATCTACAAAGTTTACCGGGCTTTTACCCATATCTTTTGATGTAGCCACCGCTATACCGCGCTGATCTGCTTTATTGACCGCACAATAGAAGTGATAAACTACGCCTTTCCATTTTACCACGAATGATTTATGAGCAAACATGCCGTCATAATTTTCAGATGATTCGATCAGTTTTTGGCCGGTCCAGTCGGTCCAGTGTACCAGGTCATAAGAGCAAGCAAAGCGGTTGAATACGCCGCTGGCGCCTGTTTTCCAGAATGCCCCAAAATAAAACATCACGTACAGATCTCCCATTTTTTGCACGTTCGGATCGCCGGTAATGCCAGGGCCGTGATTCAATACAGGTTCAGTACCAAAACGCTTCCAGTGCAGCATGTCGTCACTTGTTGCCATACCAATGCGCTCCGCTCCGCGTTTAGCATCAACGCTATCGCCATTGGCATTGTAGTACATCACAAACTGGTGACCAGTCAGCTTTGATTTATCCCAAATTACGGTTTCTTTATACTGCATGTGATTATCCCACCATGATACATCTTTATCTTCCGGAGTCAGAACCGGGTGACCCAAACGCGTCCACTCATGCGGTTTGCTTGGATCCTGGGTAGTATATGCGATGCTAATAGCCAGCTTACCTTTCTCGTAACCACGCTCATGCCCGCCAAAGTATGACATCCAGTATTTGCCGTTATATTTCTGTAGCTCGTAGCTGCCACCCCATTTCATATCCTGCAGGGCAGTATAACCGGCTTTCTGGTTGTTATCCCAAGTGGTGGTGTCAGAGAACGACATGATACGACCCTGGGTTTTCCAGTGCAGTAAATCCGGACTGCTAGCCAGCCAGGTTTCATATCCGCGACCGTTAAAGATGATGTACGTCATGTACCAGCCGTTACCTTTTCTGAAAACGCTGGGGCAATCTACTTTCTTTGAATTATCTTCTGGAACTACCACCATACCGTATTTAAACGGGGTCTTTACTTCTTCATAAACCTTCTTCATAGTTTCTGGCGAAACCACTTTTTTAGGCTGAGCATAGGCACACATACCGGCAAAAACGCCAAGCAGCAATGCGGTTGTTTTTATCTTGTTGATCATAAATTTCTTATTACGAATTCACAGCTTTCTTTTTTCTATACTTAATTCAAGTTGTGGACGAGCATAAATAATTACCTGCCCTCGCAATGACGTAGTGGCTCTACCAGTTAGCCTCAAAGTTATAATTACCAGAGCCAACACCCAGCATCAGCTTACCATCGCTGTAACCTAAGTTCTTGATATTTTTATCACTGCTGATGTCTTTACCGCCTTCGGTCACCCTGGCTGATTTTTCTACCGGCAGGTAAACCACAGCCGTTGTATTGGCCGGTACGCTAACGCTGATGTTAAATTTTTTATCAGCCTTCTTCCAGTCGGTAGTAATGTTGCCATAGGCCGAGTG
>Ga0153918_1000289_pt1 | contig 27665 bp, 22 predicted proteins | sample TSFL002MetaG_FD_104687 | JGI IMG/M metagenome (GOLD analysis project Ga0153918, IMG submission 104687) | Attine ant fungus gardens microbial communities from Florida, USA - TSFL002 MetaG | ecosystem: Host-associated > Fungi > Mycelium > Unclassified | place: USA: Florida, Paynes Creek Historic... | reverse complement strand
CCCGAGCTGGAGCCGGATGCCGATGCACGGCGGCTCGCCTGGGCCGGCGCCCATGCCCGGGTGCCGGTCGTGCTCGAACGGGGCTCGGACGGCGAGCGCCAGTGGCTGGTCACGAGGGCGATCCCGGGCGACAGCGCCGTCGCGCCCCGTTGGATCGCGGAGCCGGCGACGGCGGTGCGCGCCGTCGGCGAGGGCCTGCGCGCGCTCCACGAGGCGCTGCCGGTCGAGGCCTGCCCGTTCTCCTGGGACGTCCCCTCGCGCATCGCGTCGGCGCAGGAGCGCGGGATCGCGGTGCCTGCCGAGCTGCGCTCGCCGCCGCCCGTCGACCGCCTCGTGGTGTGCCACGGCGACGCCTGCTGCCCCAACACGCTCATCGGCGACGACGGCCGGTGGACCGGCCACGTCGACCTGGGCGCGCTCGGCGTCGCCGACCGCTGGGCCGACATCGCCGTCGCCGCCATGAGCACGGAGTGGAACTACGGCCCCGGCTGGCAGGACGCGCTCGTCCAGGCCTACGGCGTCGAGCCCGACCGCATCCGCCTCGCCTACTACCGGGATCTCTGGAACGCGACCTGACCGGTGCGCTCCGCCGTGCCGGGACGCAGCCGAGCCCGCTGGCGCGGCTCGCCTCCCAGGCGGCTCACCCGACAAGATATGCGCTGAAACACGACCGATCCTGTCGGTCGAGCCGCTGCCTTTTCGCTCACCCGACAGGATTTGCTCCGAATCAAACCCGAAGTCGTCGGGTGAGCGCGGGCGCCGTCGTCAGCGCCGCTGCGCGAACTCCTCGGCGCGCATCGTCGGGCCGAGCACGAGCACGCGATCCTCGGCCGTCAGCACGGTGTCGGCGTCCGTGCTCTGCCAGGCCCCCTCGCCCCGCCGGAATGCGGCGATCGTCACCCCGAAGCGAGTCCTCGGCTTGGCATCGCCCAGCCGAATCCCGTGCAGGTCGGCGGGGACCGCCGTCTTCACGAGCGCGTAGCCCTCATCGATCTCGAGGAAGTCGATCGCGGCGCCACGCACGAGGTGGGCGACACGGCGTCCCATGTCCTTCTCCGGGGAGATGACGTGGTGCACGCCGAGCTGCTCCAGGATGAGCGCGTGCCGCTCGTCGACGGCTTTCGCCCAGATCGACGGGACGCCCATGCTCCGCAGCACGGAGCAGGTCAGGATCGACGCCTTGAGGTCGTCGCCGATGGCGACGACGACCCGATCGAACTCGTCGACGGCGACCTGGCGGAGCGCCTCCTCGCGGGTGGAGTCCAGGCGCACGACCTGGGTGAGGTCGCCGTTGAGGCTCTGCACGATCTCCTCGTCCTGATCGATGCCGAGCACTTCCGTGCCGCTCGCCATGAGCTCGAGGGCGAGCGCCAGGCCGAACCGGCCGAGGCCGATGACGGCGACCGAGTCGGCCTCCGCGATGCGGGACGCCGATGCGCTGATGCGCGGGAATCTAGCCAATTGCGGGTCTCTCCTTCGGGAGCTCGTAGAGGTCGCGGCGTCGCTGGAGCGCGATCGCCGAGCCGAGTGTGAGCGGGCCGATGCGGCCGAGGAACATGAGGCCGACGAGCACGAGCTCCGCGTTCCACGGCAGCTCCGGGGTGATGCCCGTCGACAGGCCGACCGTCGCGAACGCGCTGATGACCTCGAACAGCAGCTTGTCGAGGGTGAAGTCGGTCATGATCAGCAGCGCCGCCGTGCCGGCGAAGACCGCGGCGACGGCCATCAGGACGACCGTGATGGCCTGCCGGTGGATCGACCGCGAGAGGCGCTTGCCGAAGATGTTCACCGCGCCGCCGCCGCGCAGCTCGGTGAGCATGATGAAGAACAGCACGGCGAAGGTCGTGACCTTGATGCCGCCGGCGGTGCCGGCGGGTCCCGCGCCGATGAACATGAGCGCGTCCATGAGGAACCAGGACTGCGTGTGCATCGCGCCGATGTCGATCGAGTTGAACCCCGCCGTGCGCGTCTGCACCGACTGGAAGAAGCCGGCGAGCACCCGGGCGGCCGGGTCGAGGGGGCCGAGGGTGCGCGGGTTCGTCCACTCGACGGCGCACAGGTAGACCGTGCCGATGACGAGCAGGGCGATCGTCATCACGAGCACGAGCTTCGTGTTCATGCTCCAGTGCAGCGGGCGGGCGAACTCCCGGCGCAGCTGCAGGATGACCGGGAAGCCAAGCCCGCCGAGGATGATCGCGGCCGCGATCGGCAGGCAGACCCACGGATCGGCGACGAACGACACGAGGTTGTCGCTGTAGAGCGCGAACCCGGCGTTGTTGAAGGCCGAGACGGCGTGGAAGAGGCCGTGGATCGCGGCCCGGCCGGGGGAGTAGCCGTAGCCCAGCAGGAAGCGCAGGAACAGCAGGACGAACACGGCCGCCTCGACGGCCGCCGTGGTGCGCAGGATGCCGAGGACGACGCCGCGCACGTCCTGCCCCGACATGCGGGTGTCGTTGACGGTGTGCATGCGCGAGCTCACCGTCAGCCGCCGCGCGACCACGAGGCCGACGATCCCCGCGAGCATCATGATGCCGAGGCCGCCGAGTTGGATGAGCGCCAGGATGACGCCCTTGCCGAAGGGCGTCCACCAGGTCGCCGTGTCGACGACGGCGAGCCCGGTCACGCACACGGCGGAAGTGGCGGTGAAGAGGGCGTCGACCGGATCGGTCCACTCGCCCGAGGCGCTCGACATCGGTGAGGCGAGCAGCAGCGTGCCGAGCGCGATCAGGATCGCGAACCCCACGACGACGATCTGCGCCGTGTGCAGCGGGCGTCGGCGCGGACGCGTGCCGCCGGATGGGGCGCCGGCCCGCCTGCGGGCGGCCGACGAGGGCGAGAGGCCCGTGGAGGACGGGGACCAGGGCATGCTGCCAGCGCTCCGGGGATGGGGAGGAGGCGTCCGACGGACGTCGTCCGCGGCGCCTGGCGGCGGACGGCGACCGAACCTACTCCTGCCGGGACCCGATGGCAACGCCACGCGCGCGCCGCGAGGGGCCGCGACGGGGGAGCCCGGCCGCTCATCTAGGCTTGACCGGGTCATGACGCAACGCGAATCCGGCCCCTCCGGCATCCTCCTGCTCGACAAGCCAGCCGGCATCACGAGCCACGACCTGGTCGCCCGCACCCGGCGTGCCCTCGGCACCCGCAAGGTCGGCCACGCGGGCACGCTCGACCCGATGGCGACGGGCGTCATGGTGCTCGGCGCCGGTGCCGCGACGCGGCTGCTCACCTACATCGTGGGCGACGACAAGGAGTACCTGGCGACGATCCGGCTCGGCGTCGAGACGAACACCGAGGATGCCGAGGGCGTCGTCACCGCCGTCGCCGAGCCGGCCGCCGTGGACGCCGTCGCCGGCGATCCCGACCGCATCGCGCGGGTCATGGCCGCGCTCACGGGGGGGATCGATCAGGTGCCCTCCGCCGTGAGCGCCATCAAGGTGAACGGCGTGCGCGCCTACAAGCGCGTGCGCGACGGGGAGGACGTCGAGCTGCCGGCCCGCCGGGTCACGATCGCCGAGTTCGAGCTCGTCGGCCGCGGTGAGGCGCACGACGCCGACCTCCCGGCGACCTCCGCCGGCGCGACCGCGACGACCGCCGCGGATGCGGAGGCGGGCGTCGGCGCCGATCCCGCCGCCTTTGCCCCGGTGCCCGTGAGCGCCCTCCCCGCCTCGGCGCGCGTGCTCGACCTCGACGTGCGCGTCGCGTGCTCCTCCGGCACCTACGTGCGCGCGCTGGCTCGCGATCTCGGCCGCGCGCTCGGCACCGGCGCCCACCTCACGGCGCTGCGCCGCACCCGCGTGGGCGTGCTGCGGATCGCCGACGCCGTCTCGGTCGACGCGCCCGACCTCGCCGAACGGCTCGTGAGCGTCGAGGACGCCGCCTGCGCCCGCTTCCCCGTGCTCGACCTCGACGCGCAGCGGGCCGTCGACCTCGGCCACGGCAAGACGATCGAGATCGAGCCGGGGAACGTGCGCGGCGACGCAGCGGCCGCTCCCGGCGCGCCGTGGGCCGCGATGTCCCCCGAGGGCCGGCTCATCGGCCTCGTGACCGTGCGGGGCCGCCGGGCCCGGTCCGTGCTCAACATGCCCCAGGAGCAGCGCCCGCCGAAGGGGGCGGACGCGGGGACGACCGGCTCCCCGTCCTCCGCGTCCCGCCCGTCCTCCGGCGGCGAGGACGGCGGTGCGACCGCATGATCGAGTGGTTCACCTGGGCGCAGTTCGGCATCGCGATCGCGGCGGGCCTGCTGTGCCTCGTCGCGGGGTTCGCCGGCCGGAAGCCCGGCGACGTGACGGTCGGCGCGCTCGCGCTCGTCGAGCTCCTGCTCGTGGCGCAGGCGGTCGTCGCCATCGCTGCGCCCTTCGTCGGCAACCCGCCCGCCGGCGACCCGGTGGAGTACTGGGCCTACCTCGTCGGCGCCCTCATCCTCGTGCCCGGCGCCGTCTTCTGGGGCATCATCGAGCGCACGAAGTGGTCGACCGTCGTGCTCGGGGTGGCGGCGCTCGCGATCGCCGTCATGGTCGTGCGCATGCAGCAGGTGTGGCTCGGCGCCGAGCCGTTCATCCGCCTCCCGTGACCGCGCGGCGGGCAGCGCGGTTCGACGGCGCCGGGCATCGGGCCCCGCCCGGCGACGACCGGGACGAGGCCGCAGCGGTGGGATAATGAACGCCGATATGGCCCAGCGAACCGAACCAGCCGCCCCCGCCGTCCCGGCGTCCGCTGCCGAACCCGGGCCCGGAGGCGCGGTGCCGGGCGGCGCCCGCGGCGCGGGGCGCGTCCTCGTGCTCTTCTACGGCATCCTCGCCCTCGGCGCGACCGGGCGCAGCGCCGTGCAGCTGCTCACGCGGTTCGAGGAGGCGCCGCTCGCGTACTCGCTCTCCGCGTTCGCGGCTGTCGTCTACATCGTCGCGACGATCGCGCTCATCCGGCGCGGGCGCGTCTGGCACACGATCGCCTGGGCGGCCATCCTGATCGAGTTCGCCGGCGTCATCGTCGTCGGCTGGCTCTCCGCCCTGCACGCCGAGCTCTTCGCCCACGACTCCGTGTGGTCGGGCTTCGGCCGCGGCTACCTGTACATCCCGCTCGTCCTGCCGATCTTCGGCATGGCCTGGCTCGAATCCGTCCGAAGGGGGACGCACGCCGATGCACGTGCTCACCGATGACCGCGCCCTGCCCGAGGAGCTCGGGCGCACGGCCGTCACGATCGGCAAGTTCGACGGCCTCCACCTCGGGCACGCCTGCCTCGTGTCGTTCCTGCGCGACGAGGCGGCCGCGCGCGGGCTCGGCTCGGTGGTGGTGACCTTCGACCGGCATCCGCTCGCGCTCTTCGACCCCGCGGCGGCTCCCGCGCCGATCTGCTCGGTGGAGCAGAAGCTCGAGCTGCTGCGCCGTCAGCGCGTCGACGCCGCGCTCGTGGTGCCGTTCACGCGCGAGTTCTCGCGGCAGGACCCGGTCGACTTCATCCGCGAGGTGCTCGTGCGACGCTTGCGGGCGGCGCTCGTCATCGTGGGCCGCGACTTCCGGTTCGGCGCCGGCGGGGCGGGCGACGTCGCCTGCCTCGAGGAGCACGCCGACGAGTTCGGCTACGAGGTGCTGGTGGCCGACGACGAGATCGGTCCGGACGGGCTGCGGGCGTCGTCGACGCGAGTGCGGCAGCTCCTGCACGACGGCGACGTCGCGGGCGCCGCGCGCGTGCTCGGCCGGCACCACGTCGTGCGCGGCGAGGTCGTGCACGGCGCCAAGCGCGGCCGCGAGCTCGGCTTCCCGACCGCGAACCTCGCTCCCTCGAGCGAGGGTCTCGTGCCGGCGGACGGCGTCTACGCCGGCTGGCTCGTCGACGGCGACCGCGTGCTGCCGAGCGCGATCTCGGTGGGCGACAACCCGACCTTCGAGGGCGTGCCGCAGCGTCAGGTCGAGGCCTACGTGATCGACGAGACCGGCCTCGACCTCTACGGACGGGTCGTCGAGGTCGTGTTCGTGGACCGCATCCGCGGGATGGTGCGCTTCGAGGGCATCGAGGCGCTCGTCGAGCGGATGCGGGCCGACGTCGACGAGGCTCGTACGATCCTCGCCCGTCCCGGAGCGGCGATCGACGCGCCCGGCGAGCCCTGCGCGAGCGAGGACGCTCCGGCGGCGGGCTGAGCCGGCCGATCGAACCGGATGCCGGGCGCCGGATGCCTGGGGCCGGTGCGCTCGGCGGCTAGGCCCGGGGGAGCGCGACCCGTCGGCCGTGCAGCGCCAGCACGATCTGCGCGGCGGTCGCGTCGAGCGCCGGCCCGGAGCCGATCTGCCAGCGCGCGTCGACCGCGCGCAGCGTGCGCCCGGCGGCGATGCGCCGAGCCGAGCCGAGGGGGAGCTTGAGCCGCGCCGAGGCGACGGCGGCCGAGGAGCGCGGCGAGACGCGCAGCGGCAGCCCGAGCCCCTCCGAGATGTCGTAGCCGTGCACGACCGCCTCGGTGAGCTCGGTGATGCCGGTGCGGCCGATGCCCTGCACGCGGCGCTCGGCGAGCAGCCGGATGCGCTCGACGAGCTCCTCCGGCGGGGCGAGCGCCGTGCGCCGGGCGAGGTCGTCGATCACGCGGTCGGCGTCGAAGCGCGCCCGCAGGACCTGGCGCAGTCCGCTCGCGACGAGCTCGCCGGACGACTCGCCCAGTCGCCAGACGATGTGTCCGGCGACGTGCCGGACCGTCCAGCCCTCGCACATGCTCGGCGCGTCCCACTGCTCGGGCGCGAGGGACTCGAGGAGCGCGGCGACGCTGTCGAGCATCGTCGCGATGTGCGCGCTCCAGTCGCCGGACACCTTCGTCGACGGCGTCTGGAAGGGACGGTCGGCGGGGCGGGCGTCGAGGTGGGGCATCACCCGAGTATCCCATTCACCGCCCGAGCGTTGCCGGAGGCGGACGCGAGTCGCGGCGGCTCGTCCGTGCGCGTCGCGCCGGTGGACCGCACGGCCGGCTCCGTTCTCTTCGGCCCCCCGGAGGGCGTCGGGCGGCGCCGGGAGCCGTCGGGTGGCGCGGAGCGCGCCGTTTTGGCGTAGACTCTGCCGTAACGAGCGGTCTCGCGCGTCGAGAGCGCACCGTTCGTGCCGGTCTCCGTTGCGGGGCCGAGGAGACGGGGTCGATCCGGCCGTGCCGCTTGGGCGCTCCGCTCCGATTTTCGCGCGCCGTGGAAGCTCGAACATCTCGGAGGCCAGCCGCCTCCGATCGGCGCGCGTCCGCCGTCCGACAGCGGACGGCACTTCCGCTTTCCCGAGTTCAGTGAGACAGCACGGCTGTGAAGGAGGGGCATGTCCCGACAGGCACGCGCCCACAACACGAGCGGAGGCGCCGGCGTACGCACGGCGCACCGCGGCAACCACAAGCGCCAGATCGACAACACGGGCGTCCTGCCCCAGCTCGCCAAGGCCGCCCGAGAGGTGGAGGCGGCCGCGCAGCGGGGCCGCATGTCCGCGGCGAACCGCACGAAGTTCCAGGCCGTCGCGCTCCTCATGCGCGAGGAGCGGCAGCGGGCCAAGTCGGACGCCGCGCTCAGCGACGGCGAGCGGGCCGAATCCCTCAAGCGCCTCGACGGGCTCGCCTCGATCCTGGCCAAGACCGCCGCGCGCGACACCTCGCTCATCAACCTCCTGGCGCCCGACGCGCCCGTCTCCGAGGCCACGCGCGCGCTGCGCAAGCAGATGCTCTTCGCGGGCGGCGTCGACATCGTCGTCGACGACGAGCCGGAGACGCCCGAGCCGGTGGTCGCGACCGTCGTGCCGCCCGAGATCGCGGAGCGCCAGGTGCTGCCGCTCTCGGTGAAGGCGCGCGTTCGTTCGCATCCGTTCCTCGCGCCCCGGCTCGACCGGCTGCATCCGTCGGCGCCGCACTACTCGCGGCTGAGCAACTGGGAGCTGCTGGGCCCCCTGCTGCGCGCCTTCGAGACGGGCGCCGGCGGGGGAGCGGCATCCATGGAGCTGCCCGCGGCGCCCAAGCGCGACCGCGTCTCGCCTCCCGGGCTCGCCCTCATGCCGCACCAGGCCCGCTTCATCGAGAGCGTGCGCGAGGGGCACCGCACCTTCCTCCTGGCCGACGAGCCGGGCCTCGGCAAGACGGCGCAGTCGATCCTCGCCGCCTCGGTGGCCGGCGCCTACCCGCTGCTCGTCGTCGTCCCCAACGTGGTCAAGACGAACTGGGCGCGCGAGGTGGAGCGGTGGACGCCGCACCGCCGGGCGACCGTCATCTCCGGCGACGGGCGCAGCATCGACGCCTTCGCCGACGTCTTCATCGTCAACTACGAGATCCTCGACCGGCACCTCGGCTGGCTGCAGAACCTCGGCTTCCGCGGCATGGTCGTCGACGAGGCGCACTTCATCAAGAACCTGCAGTCGCAGCGCTCGCGTCTGGTCATGCAGCTGGCCAAGGGCATCCGCACCCGGGTGCCCGGCGACGACCCGCTGCTCATGGCGCTCACGGGTACGCCGCTCATCAACGACGTCGAGGACTTCAAGGCCATCTGGCAGTTCCTCGGCTGGCTCGACGGCGACCGACCCGCCCGCGCCCTCATGGACCGGCTGGATGCGACGGGCCTCGTGCCGAGCGACCCCGGCTTCCTCGCGGCCGCCCGGCAGGCGGTCATCGACCTGGGCATCGTGCGCCGCCGCAAGGTGGACGTCGCCGCCGACCTTCCCGCCAAGCGCGTGGTCGACATGCCCGTCGAGCTCGACAGCGACGAGGGCCGCAGCATCCGCTCCGCCGAGCAGGCGCTGGTCAAGCGCCTCGTGCTGCGCTACGCGCGCATGATCGGCGCCGCCGGCCTCGAGCCCGGCACGATCGATCCCGAGCGCATCCGGATGATCGCCCGCCAGGAGGTCGAGGAGTCGAAGGCCTCGAAGTCGAACGAGAGCATCTTCACGATGCTGCGCCGCATCGGCGCCGAGAAGGCACGCCTCTCGGCCGAGTACGCGGGCCAGCTCGCGCGCTCGGCCGGCAAGGTCGTTTACTTCGCGAAGCACATCGAGGTCATGGACACGGCCGAGCGCACGTTCGAGGAGAACGGGATGCGGTCGGTGTCGATCCGCGGCGACCAGTCGCCCGCGGCGCGCCAGGCGGCGATCGACGCGTTCCAGAACGACCCCGAGGTGCACGTCGCGGTCTGCTCGCTGCTCGCGGCGGGCGTGGGCGTCAACCTGCAGGCGGCGTCCGACGTGGTGCTCGCCGAGCTGTCGTGGACGGCGGCCGAGCAGACGCAGGCGATCGACCGCGTGCACCGCATCGGCCAGGAGGAGCCCGTGACCGCGTGGCGCATCGTGGCCGCGCAGACCATCGACGCGCGCATCGCCGAGCTGATCGACGCCAAGCAGGGTCTCGCGGCGCGCGCGCTCGAGGGCGCCGAGGCCGGGGAGCAGTCGAACGACAGCATCCAGGTGGATGCACTTGCACAAATGCTCACGGAGGCGCTTAAGCGACCGCACTAAGGAGCGGCGGAGCCGGGGGAATACGGTTGACGGGTCGACACGATCGATCGCCGTCAAGGAGGACACCAGCCATGACCGATTCCCCCAGCACCGTTCCCGCTCCCGGGGCCGTCCCGACGCCGGAGCACGGCGCGGACGAGCTCGCCCTCGACTTCGGCCTGCCGGAGGCGGGCTCTCTTCCCGAGTACGAGGGCGTCACCGAGTTCCGCGTCGAACGCGACTCCCTGGGCGAGGTGAAGGTCCCGGCGAACGCCTACTGGGGCATCAACACGGCGCGCGCGCTCGCGAACTTCTCGATCAGCCGCCGCCAGATCAGCGTCTACCCCGACTTCATCGTCGCCTACGCCCAGGTCAAGCAGGCCGCCGCCCGCGCCAACCGCGAGATCGGCGTGCTCGACGCCGAGCGGGCCGACCTCATCGAGCGCGCCTGCCAGGACATCATCGACGGCCGGCTGCACGACCAGTTCGTCGTCGGCGTCATCCAGGGCGGCGCCGGCACCAGCACGAACATGAACTTCAACGAGGTCATCGCGAACCGTGCGCTCGAGCTCGCCGGCCGCGAGTTCGGCGACTACGCGTTCATCTCGCCCAACGACCACGTGAACCGCTCGCAGTCGACCAACGACACCTACCCGAGCGCCGTCAAGGTCGCCCTCGTGCACTCGACGCGGCGCCTCGTGGACGAGTTCACGCTGTTGCAGAACTCCTTCCGCCTCAAGGGCCGGGAGTTCCGCGACATCCTCAAGATCGGCCGCACGCAGCTGCAGGACGCCGTGCCCATGACGCTCGGCCAGGAGTTCCACGGCTTCTCGACGACCGTGGGCGAGGACATCCAGCGTCTCGAGGACGTCCAGCCGCTGCTGCTCGAGCTCAACCTCGGCGCCACGGCCATCGGCACGGGCATCACCGCCGATCCCGCCTACGCCCCGGCCGTCATCAAGCACCTTCGCGACATCACGGGCTACCGCGAGTTGCAGACCGCGGGCGACCTCATCGAGGCGACGAGCGACACGGGCGTGTTCATGTCGCTGTCCGGGGCCGTCAAGCGCACGGCCATGAAGCTCTCGAAGATCTGCAACGACCTGCGCCTGCTCTCCTCCGGCCCGCAGGCCGGCCTCGGCGAGATCAACCTGCCCGCCAAGCAGGCCGGCTCGTCGATCATGCCCGGCAAGGTGAACCCGGTCATCCCCGAGGCCGTCAACCAGGTGGCGTTCGTCATCGCCGGCGCCGACGTGACGATCTCCTTCGCCTCCGAGGCGGGGCAGCTCCAGCTCAACGCCTTCGAGCCGGTCATGCTGCACACGCTCATGCAGAACGAGGCGTGGCTGCGCCGCGCGGCGCGCACCCTGCGCATCAACTGCATCGACGGCATCACGGCGAACGCCGACAAGCTGCGCGCCCAGGTCGAGTCGTCGGTCGGCGTCGTGACGGCGCTGAACCCCTACATCGGCTACTCGGCGGCGTCGAAGCTCGCCAAGGAGGCGCTCGCGACGGGCCGATCGGTCGCCGAGCTGGCCGTCGAGCACGGGCTGCTGTCGGCCGAGCAGGTCGCCGCGATCCTCGTGCCCGCGAACGTCGCGAACGTGAGCACGGCGACTTCGCCGCTGCCCGTCGTGTCGCCCGAGGAGATCGAGCAGCTCACGCGCCGTCTCGACGCGGCCGACGCGCGCGACCGCTCGTAGCGCGGGGCGCACGGCGCGCCGAAGGGGGCCCTCGAGTCGCGGACTCGAGGGCCCCCTTCCAGCTCTCGGTGTGCGAAGGACCCGGCGGATGCGGGCCGAGGGCCGCTACTTCGCGGCGGGCTCCGCGTCGTCGCCGGGCTCGGCGGCGGCATCCGTCTCGGTCTCGGCGTCCGCGTCGGCGGTGTCGTGGACGGGCTCGCCGACCATGACGTCGGCCTCGTCCTCGAGCGTCACGAGGGCCTCCTCGCGGGCCACGCCCGCGCGCACCAGGCTCTCCGCCTGCGCCTCGAGCTCCTCGTCGACGCGGCGGCGCATCTCGGCGAGCTGCTCCTCGGAGCGGCGACGCAGCTCGTCGGCGGTGTGCGTGGCGCGCGACTGGAGGTCCTCCGCCTGCGTCGACACGCGCGCCTGCAGGTCGGCGGCGCTCTCGCTCACCTGGCCGACGATGGTCTGGGCCCGCTCGCCGACCTGCTCGGCGACGCGCTTCGAGGTCTGCGTCGCCTGCTCCGTGAAGGTGCGCACGCCCTGCTGGATGCGCGGAGCCGCGTCGTCGAGGAGCCGCTGCGCGCCCCCGACGCCGGCCTTGACGACGTCGCTCTCGGCGACGCGGGACGCGGTGCGCTTGATCTGCTCGTAGCGACCGCGGCCAGCGCGCGCGCCGAGCACGAATCCGATACCGAGGGCGACCACGAACACGACAGGCTTCATGCCTCGAATCTACCGGGTCGTGCTCGGCGCGACGTGTGCGGCGGCGCGGCACGGGAGGAGGCCCGGATCGAGGCCCCGTATCCTGGAGGGGATTTGGTCAGCCCGGGACGAGGGCGCCAGCGCCGGGGCGAGGGGTCCCGCGGGCGGAGAGGGGACGAGATGGTCGACCGGCACGCGATCGTCGAGCACCCCGGAGGGCGCGTCGCCCGTCGCACCGTGCCCGTCGCCTGGCTCGCCTTCGGCATCTTCGTCGTCATCCTCGCCCTCATCGTCGTCGGCTGGCTCCTCGTGACGCTCAAGGTCGACGCGATCGTGATGGCCATCCCCGCGCTCGTGCCGCTCGGCATCGTGCTCGCCGCCGTGTGGTGGCTCGACCGCTGGGAGCGCGAGCCGCGCGTGCTCATCGCCCTCGCCCTGCTCTACGGCTCGGGCGCCTCGATCGTGGGCACCCTGCTGTCGAGCAACTTCATGATCGACGTTGCCTCGCAGGTGCTGCAGACGCCCGGCGAGTTCAACGAGTTCTCGATCCTCGTCCAGGGCCCCGTGCTCGAGGAGACGATGAAGGGGCTCGGGCTCGTGCTCATCCTGCTCATCGCCCCTCGTCAGTTCGACGGGCCGTTGGACGGGTTCATCTACGCCGCCATGATCGGCGCCGGGTTCGCCTTCACCGAGAACATCATCTACTTCGCCAACCAGGGCAGCACTGGGCTCGCCTTCGTGTGGCTGCTCGTCGTGCGCTGCATCCTGTCGCCCTTCGCCCACGTGCTGTTCACGGGCATGACGGGCATGGCGCTCGGCTGGGGCGCCCGCCGGGGCGGCTTCGCGCGGCCCGCGCTGTGGGGTCTGCTCGGGCTCGGGCTCGCGATCATCGCCCATGCGTTCTGGAACGGCGGGTCGGTGCTCGTGCTCCCGCTGCTCGGCATCGCCCCCACGCACCCGCTCGGCTGGGTCGTCTTCTACCTCGTCGTGCAGGTGCCGATCTTCGTGCTCGTGGCCTGGTTCCTCGTGCGGCTGCAGGAGCGCGACCGGCGGACGCTCCGCCGGCGGCTCCGGGAGTATCAGAACGCGGGCTGGTTCACGCCCGCCGAGGTCTCCATGATCTGCCACTGGGACGCGCGCGAGCGCGCGCTGAGCTGGGCGAAGGAGAAGGGACCGGATGCCCGCAAGGCCATGCAGGCCTTCATCGACGACTCGACCCGGCTCGCGTTCGCGCGCGAGCACGCGAGCGTCAACAAGCGCGACGCCGACCGCCGGGTCGTCGAGCGCGCCCTGCTCGACCGGGTGCGGGCGCACCGGCGCGAGCTGAGCGACGCCATCGCGGCCTGACCGGCGGGGCGCGCGGGTCTCGCGCCGTTCCGCCGCGCGCCCCGACCTCCGGGGCGGGTCCCCTCGCACGACCGTCGCGCCCCTCCCTGCCGAGGAGGATGCGCATCGACCCGGGGGATGACCTCCCGCCGGGCGGCGCGCGCGTCGTCCCGCGGCGGCCCTACAGTGGCACTCGTCCGACAGGACGCCGCCCGCGTGCGGCCGACGAAAGGCAGCCTCGTGACGACACCCAACGGCCCCGGCGCACCCGACGACGGACGCCGACCGGCGAGGCCGTCCTCCCCATACTCGCAGCCCGGCTACGGCCGGCAGCAGTCCGCGGGCGGACAGCCGAACGCGACGTCGAGCCCGTACGGGCAGCTCGGGTACGGCGCCCCGCAGCCGCAGCCGCAGCCGCAGCCGCAGCCCGGTCCGGCCGCGTACGCCCCGAGGGCGGACGCCCGCTTCGACCCGCGTCCGCAGCCGGGCCCCGGCGCCGGCGGCTTCGCGCCGGGCTTCGGCCGGATGGAGAACTCCGCCCCCGCACGGCATCCGGTCTCGGCCCCCGGCGCCGTCGCCGCTCCCGCGCCGCCTGCCATGTTCCTGCCGAGCATCTCGAAGCCGTCGTCGCTCGTGATGAACCTGGTGACGATCCTCGTGCTCGTCATCGCGTTCGTCATCATGCTCCTCGTCTTCCTCTTCTCGATGCTCTCGAGCAGCGCGGTGCACGTGCTCGGCAGCATCGCGGCGGCGTTCATCCCGCTCACCACGATCTGGTTCGTCGTGCAGTTCCTCGACCGCTGGGAGCCGGAGCCGCCCATCCTGCTGTTCGGCGCGGTCGCCTGGGGCGGCGGATTCGCGGTCGCCGGCGCGCTCCTCACCGGCACCCTGCGCCAGGTCGTCGCGCCCGCCCTCGGCGACGACTACGGCGCGTTCCTCGAGGCGCCCGTGAGCGAGGAGTTCTGGAAGGGCCTCGGCCTCATCGTCATCTACGCGATCGCGCGCCGGCACTTCAACGGGCCCACCGACGGCGTCGTCTACGGCGTGCTGCTGGGCGCCGGGTTCGCCTTCACGGAGAACGTGCTCTACTTCTCGTCCCAGTGGGCGGAGATGGGCATCAGCGGCCTCATCGGCCAGTACGTCGTGCGCGGCATCGCGCTCCCGCTGCTGCACCCCATGGCCGTCTCGCTCACGGGCATCGCCGTCGGCATCGGCGCGCGTCGCGGCGGCTGGGGGAGCGTCATCGCCGCGTTCTTCATCGGGCTCGTGCCGGCGATGCTGCTGCACAGCCTCTGGAACACCGGCTCGACGGTCGTGCAGCGCGCGGCAGCCGATCCCATGACGGGGCTGCTGAACCTCGTGCTGTTCTTCTTCTTCGTGATGGTGCCGATCTTCGCCGGCTGGATCGTGCTCGTGGTGATGCTGCGCCGCGGCGACCGCCGGCTCGTGCGCGAGCGCCTCACGGAGTACGGCATGGCCGGCTGGTTCTCGCCGCAGGAGGTCGACATGCTCTCCACCATGCGCGGCCGCACCTCGCTGCGGGCCTGGGCCAAGTCGTACGGCGCCGAGGGCAAGCGGGCGATGAAGGCGTTCATCGAGTCGTCGACCGTGCTCGCCCACGCCCGGCACCAGCTCCTCGTGGATCCCGGCAACGAGCGCAAGCGACGCGACGAGCACGACTCGCTCACGCGCGTCGCCGAGGTGCGACGGGTGATGGCCGCGCTGCAGGGCCGCGCCCCGACGCCCATGGCGGCGGGGCCCTCGGCACCCGCCCGCGGCGCGGTCGCAGGCCAGTACGCGCAGTCCGACGCGGCTCCGCGCCCCGACCTCTACGCGCAGCCGGACGGACGGATGCCGGGCGGCGGCGCTCCGGGCGTTGGCGGCGGCTACGGCATCCCGCCGCGCCGCCCCGGCGCCTAACGCGCATCTCATCCCCGGCACCAGGGCGGCGCTCCAGCGACACTCCCGGCATCCGGGTCTCGCTCCTGGCGAACCCGCGCGGGATCGGGATGCGGCCCTCGGGGCGGTGGGAGAGGATGGAACCATGACCAACACCGAACGCACCAAGCCCGAGGTCGACGCCCCCGCCGGCCCGGCCCCCGCAGAGCTCGTCATCGAGGACGTCATCGTCGGCGACGGCGCGGAGGCCGTGGCCTCGTCGACCGTCGACGTGCACTACCTCGGCGTCGACTACGAGTCGGGCGAGGAGTTCGACTCGTCGTGGAGCCGCGGCCAGTCGATCGACTTCCCCCTCGCCGCGCTCGTCAAGGGCTGGCAGGAGGGCATCCCGGGCATGAAGGTCGGCGGGCGCCGCAAGCTCACCGTGCCCCCGGCCCTCGCCTACGGCCCCGCCGGCGGCGGGCACCCGCTCTCGGGTCGCACCCTCATCTTCGTCATCGACCTGCTCGGCGTGAAGTAGTCGCCCCAGCACGGTTCGTCGGAGCCCCTGCCACGCGAGCGGCAGGGGCTCCTGCCATCTGCTAAGCTCTTCAGGTTGCCGTGAAACGGCCGCGGAAAAAGAGCGCTCGCGCATCCAGCGCAGGGCACCGCGCAGCGAAGAGAGGGAGGTCCCATCTATGGCACTGAACGCAGACGTCAAGAAGGCGATCATCGACGAGTACGCGACGCACCCCGGTGACACCGGATCTCCCGAGGTCCAGGTCGCCATCCTGACGAAGCGCATCAAGGACCTGACCGAGCACCTCAAGGAGCACAAGCACGACCACCACTCGCGTCGTGGCCTCCTCCTGCTCGTCGGTCAGCGCCGTCGCCTGCTGAGCTACCTCGCCGACGTGGACATCGCGCGCTACCGTTCGCTCATCGAGCGTCTCGGCCTGCGCCGCTAGTCTCACCGGATCGCGCCGCCTCGCGGCGTCCCGGAGCCGAGCGTCTTCTTCGGCCTGCTGAACCCCCGTCGCCTCCGTGCGGCGGGGGTTCTGCCGTTTCCCGGGCGATGGTCGTCCTCGGCGTCCTCCGTGGAACCGAATTCCCCCTTCGGCACGGTTCCGAAGGGGGAATTCGGCTCCACGGATCAGGGGGAGGGTGCGAGGACGCGAAACGCCCGGGCTGCACGTACGGGCGCCGATTCGGAGGCGCGGGAATAGAGGGCCGCAGGCGACGTTGAAGCAGATGTATGCAAATGCATGAAAATGCATCGATCGCCGCACCGGCTCCCCGCGAGCGGGAGCGATCGGACGGACACGAGGAACCGGGTCACGAACCCGGTCCAGGACGAACGGAGCACCCCATGGAGTTCGGCATCTTCACCGTCGGCGACATCACCGTCGACCCCGCGACCGGTCGCCCGCCGAGCGAGCACGAGCGGATCAAGTCGACCGTGCGCATCGCCAAGCACGCCGAGGAGGTCGGGCTCGACGTCTTCGCCTCCGGCGAGCACCACAACCCGCCGTTCCACCCCTCGTCGCCCACGACGCTCCTCGGCTACATCGCCGCGCAGACGGAGCGCATCACGCTCTCCACCGCGACGACGCTCATCACGACCAACGACCCGGTGAAGATCGCCGAGGACTACTCGGTGCTTCAGCACCTCGCCGACGGCCGCGTCGACCTCACCATGGGCCGCGGCAACACGGGGCCGGTGTACCCCTGGTTCGGCAAGGACATCCGACAGGGCATCCAGCTCGCGGTGGAGAACTACGCGCTGCTGCGCAAGCTGTGGACCGAGGACGTCGTGAACTGGGAGGGGAAGTTCCGCACGCCGCTGCAGGGATTCACCCTCGCGCCGAAGCCCCTCGACGGCGTCGCGCCCTTCGTCTGGCACGGCTCGATCCGCAGCCCCGAGATCGCCGAGCAGGCCGCCTACTACGGCGACGGCTACTTCGCCAACGGCATCTTCTGGCCCGTCTCGCACTTCAAGCGCCTCATCGACTTCTACCGCCAGCGCTACGAGCACTACGGCCACGGCACGCAGGAGCAGGCGATCGTCGCCTACGGCGGACAGGTCTTCATGCGCAGGAACTCGCAGGACGCCGTGAAGGAGTTCCGCCCCTACTTCGACAACGCACCCGTCTACGGCGGCGGCCCCTCGCTCGAGGACTTCATGCGCGACACGCCCCTCACGGTCGGCAGCCCGCAGCAGATCATCGACCGCGCCCTCGAGATCCGCGGCGAACTCGGCAACTACCAGCGGCAGATGTGGCTGCTCGACCACGCCGGCCTGCCCGAGAAGACCGTGCTCGAGCAGCTCGACCTGCTCGGCTCGGAGGTCGTGCCCGTGCTGCGGCGCGAGTTCGAGGCCATGCGACCCGAGGGCGCGCGGGCCGCGGCGCCGACGCACGCAGAACTGGTCGCGGAGGCGCGCGCGAAGGCGGCGGTCGAGGCGGCGGCGCGCGGCGATGTCGCCCCGACCGACGAGCGCGCTGCGGCGCGCGATGTCTGGACCGGCGGCTCGCCCGAGGGCGTCGACGACGTCGCCCGGGCCGGCGTCGAGCGCGCCTAGGCCGCCGCCGACCGCCGACGGTCGCAGACACGAGCACACGAACGACGAATCACGAGAACGGGAACCAGGAGCACATCATGAGCGAGCTGTTCGAGCACGGCCTCTTCGGCGGCGGCGAGCGGGACGAGCGGTCGGCGGGGCGAGCCGGGGAGTCCGGCGACGCGAACGCGCTGCGCGTCATCGCGATCTCGGCCGGACTGAGCGAGCCGTCTTCGACGCGTATGCTTGCCGATCGCCTCTCGCAGGCGACGGTTCGCGAGCTCGCCGCTCGCGGCGTGCGCGCCGAGGTCGAGACGATCGAGCTGCGCGAGCACGCGCACGACATCATGACGACGATGCTGCAGGGCTACTCGCCGGCCGCGTTCACGGAGGTGCTCGAGCGGGTGACGCAGGCCGACGCGATCGTCGCCGTCACGCCCGTGTTCACCGCCGGCATGAGCGGGCTCTTCAAGAGCTTCTTCGACGTGCTCGAGCCGGATGCGCTCGCCGGGATGCCCGTGCTGCTCGGCGCCACCGCCGGCACGGCGCGCCACTCGCTCGTCGTCGAGCACGGCATCCGGCCCATGTTCGCCTACCTGCACGCGCTCACCGGGCCGACGGGCGTGTTCGCGGCGACCGACGACTGGGGCTCGGCCGCGACGGGCGGGGACGAGTCGATCGCGAAGCGCATCGACCGCGCGGCGCGAGAGTTCGCGCCCATGGTCGCCGCCAGCGAGCGCGTCGCGAAGGACGACGACTTCCTGCAGGCCATCGCCGGCTTCGACCCGGCGGGCGGTGCCTTCGGGTAGGCCCTCGCCGCGCTCGCCCCGCCCCGTGCCGGGTTCCGGCTCGTGATCCGGGCGACCACGAGCCGGAACCCGGCACTCGCGGCGGGTCGTCGGGGAGGACCGCGCCGGCGGATGGCCTCCGCCCCGCCCGAGCGGCTCCCGGACGGGAGGTGTATGACCGAGGTCGGGCTCGCGGCGCGCACGCGCCGCCGAAGGAATCGGCCGGAGGAATCGGAGGCGCCGCCATGACCGGGTCGTCGGAGCAGGGAGCGCGCTCGCGGGACGGCCGCGAGTCGGCGCAGGAGCGTCTCAACCGCAACTGGAGCGAGCTCCTGCAGGAGCTCCGGGCGACGCAGACCGGCATCCAGATCATGACGGGCTTCCTGCTCATCATCCCGTTCCAGTACCGCTTCGACCAGCTCGACGAGTGGCAGCGCGGCATGTACCTCGCGCTCGTGCTCGGCGCCATCTCGGCCACGGCGCTCGGCCTCGCGCCCGTCGCCGTGCACCGCCACCTCTTCCGGCAGGGCCGCAAGGTCGGCATCGTCGAGCGCGCGAACCTCATCGTCCGCATCCTGTTCGTCGTGCTGGCCTTCGTCATCGCCGGCGCCGCCGCGTTCCTCTTCGACGTCGTCGTCTCCCGCGCCTGGGGGATCGCGGTCGGGGTCGCCGTGCTCGCGCTGGAGGCGATCGTCTGGTTCGTGCTGCCCGTGCGCTCGACGCGCGTGGTGCCCGCGGGAGAGGGCGCCTCGTACCGGGACGAGCGCGCTCCCGACGGCCGGGTCGCAGCGGACTGACCCGGTGATCGGGGGCGCGCATTCGCCCGCCGCTCAGTACCCTGATGCGCATGACGAGCGATCACGAAGCCGAGACCGTGACGGAGACCGACGTCCGAGGCCGCTTGGACGAGGCGCGGCGCAGCGACGACGAGACCCTGGCGCAGACGAGCGAGCACGTGCTGCCCGACGAGCGGGTCGCCCGCGACGCGAGCAGCGTGACCACCGACGGGCAGGTCACCCGCGTCGTCGAGCCGTCGCGCGGCAAGCGCCAGTCGGGAGGCAAGCGCGAGTACAAGCTCACCCGAGCCGGCCTCGGCGAGCCCGCCGGGCTGCGCACCCTCGAGGACCTCCGCGAGGGCGACCCGACCGACCGCGCCTGGCGGCACAACTACCCGTACACGACGAAGCTCTCGCGCTCGCAGTACGACCGGCAGAAGCGGGCGCTGCAGATCGAGCTGCTCAAGTGGCAGGCCTGGGTCAAGGAGTCGGGGCAGAAGGTCGTCATCCTCTTCGAGGGTCGCGACGCCGCAGGCAAGGGCGGCACCATCAAGCGCTTCATGGAGCACCTCAACCCGCGCGGCGCGCGCACCGTCGCGCTCGACAAGCCCACCGAGCGCGAGCGCACGCAGTGGTACTTCCAGCGCTACGTCGAGCACCTCCCCTCCGGCGGCGAGATCGTGCTCTTCGACCGCTCCTGGTACAACCGGGCCGGCGTCGAGCGGGTCATGGGCTACTGCACGCCCACGGAGTACCTCGAGTTCACCCGCTCGGCGCCCGAGTTCGAGCGCATGCTCGTGCACTCCGGCACCAACCTCATCAAGTTCTGGTTCTCGGTCGGCCGCGCCGAGCAGCTCGCCCGCTTCGCCGACCGCCGCGACGACCCGGTGCGCCAGTGGAAGCTGAGCCCCACCGACCTCGCCTCGCTCGACAAGTGGGACGACTACACGGAGGCGAAGGAGGCGATGTTCTTCTACACCGACACGTCCGACGCGCCGTGGACGGTGATCAAGTCGAACGACAAGAAGCGCGCCCGCCTCGAGGCGATGCGATACGTGCTCTCGCAGTTCGACTACCCGCAGAAGAACGTCAAGGTCGCCACCAAGCCCGACCGCAAGATCGTCGGCTCACCGCGCAAGATCTACGACGAGGGCGAGCAGCCCACCGCCGAGTTCCCGCGCGTGCGTCAGCTCGTCGGCGCCGACGGGGCGGGCCCGCGCGACCGGGTCCGCCAGGCGCCGCCCCGCAACCGGTAGACGCTCGTCGCGCTTGCGCTCTCGGCCGCCCCGCCGCTCGGAAACCGATGGGTTCTGCACCTCCCGACCGGGTCGGAGGGTGCAGAACCCGTCGCTCTGCGGGGCGGTCAGGCGGCGACGCACTCGTAGACGGTCGCGCTGGAGCCGTCGACGGTCACGGGCGTGCAGCGCTGCTCGACCCAGGTGCGGATCTCGGCCGAGGTCCCGGATGCGCTCGCGGTCGGGGCGCCGGGGGCGGTCCCGCCGGCCGCGGAGCCCGCCCGGCCGTCGCCGCCCGCGCCGGGGGCGCCGCCGGAGCCGGCCTGCCCGCCCATCACGACGTAGCGGAGCGCGCCCGTGCGCACGAGCTCCTGGAGCCGATCGAGCGTCGGCACGGCATCCGAGCCGTCGAAGCCGCCGATCGGCAGGAACTCGCCGCCGTTCGAGGCGATGATCAGCTCGGCCGCCGACTGGGCGCCGAAGGTCGCCGCGAGGTAGGTCGCGCCGCCCTGATTCGCCGTGAGGTAGGCGAGGAGCGCGGCGTCGGCCGAGCCTCCGCCCGCGCCCATGCCCCCGGCACCGGTGCCCCCGCCCCTTGCTGCGACGCCGCCGCTCATGCCGTCGGCGCGGGTTCGCGATCCGGTCGTGCCGTTCGCCGCGGCCGAGCCGTCCGGCGGGGCGAGGCCCTGGGGGAGCGAACCGGGCGCCACGGCTCCCGGCGAGCCCGCCGCCCCGCCGGCTCCGGCACGACCCGTCCCTCCCATGCCCGCCCCGCCCATCTCCGCGACGCCTCCCGCGACGGGGTTGACGGCGCTCGGATGCGCGATCGTGACGACGGACCACACGAGGGGCGTGAGCACGAGCGACGCCCCCGCCACGGCCGCCGCGACCCGACGCCCGACGCGGCCCGCTCCGCGCCGCCGCCCGCCGCGGACGACGAGCGCGATGGCCGTGCCGGCGAGCAGCGCCTGGACGATCGCGACGACGATCGAGTAGCCGCCGTACCCGACGCCGATCGCGAGCGCCGTCGCCGCCGCGACCGCCAGCAGCGCGACCCGCGCCCACACGACGCGCCGTCGATGCGCGAGGCCGTAGGCGAGCCCCACGAGGAGCGCGGTCGGCACGGCGAGCGCGGCCGTGTAGAACTGGTGCATCCCGCCGACCGCCGAGAACATGATCGCGAAGGTCAGCAGCCAGACGCCGAGGAGCACGGTCAGCGGCCGCGGGAAGCGCAGCCGCCACAGCACGAGCACGCCGAGCACGGCCGTCGGCAGCAGCCACGCGACCTGCCCCGCGAGCTGCTCGTTGAACAGCCGGAACGCCGAGGGGTCCCCGGAGAACGGCGGTGTGAAGGAACGGTAGGCCTCCGCGTCGGCGGTCGAGGAGAACCGGCCGAGCGCGTTGTAGCCGAACACCATCTCCCACGGGCTGTTGCTCAGCGTGCTGCCGATGTACGGGCGCGAGTCCGCCGGGACGAGCGAGACGACGACGATCCACCACAGCGAGGCCGCGAGGCTCGTGACGCCCGCGACCGCGAGCGTCCGCAGCCGGCGCCACCACGTCCCGCGCGTGCACAGCCAGGCCGCGGCGAGCGCCGGCCACACGGCCCACGCCTCGATCATGTACGTCTGGAACGACGCGGCGATGAAGAGCCCCGCGATCATGAGCCAGCGGAAGCTCGCCCGCCGGACCGCGTGCGTCGCCGCCCAGGCGGTGGCCGCGAGGCCGAGCACGAAGAAGGTCTCGGGCTGGTTCGAGCGGGAGACGGCGACGAGGATCGGCGTCGTCGCCGCGACGGCGCCCGCGACGAGGCCCGCGACCGGCCCCAGCAGGCGCTTCGCGGTCACCGCCACGAGCACGGCCGCGGCGACCGCGGCGAGCGCGTTCGGCAGGATCACCGAGGTCGTCGAGAAGCCGAAGAGCCTGACGAAGAGCGCGGGGATCCAGAACGAACCGGGGATCTTGTCGAGCGTGACCGTGCTCGCGGGGTCGACGGAGCCGAAGAGGAACGCCGTCCAGCTCTCGCTCATGGAGAGCGCGATGGAGGCGTAGTACGTCGACATCGAGGCGGTGCCGACCGACCACACGGTGAGCAGGCCGGAAGCCAGGGCGATCAGGGAGAGGCCCGCGTGCCAGCCGGTCCAGCGGCGGCGGCCGGCCGCGGCGCGACCGGACCCGGGCGCCGTGCCCGCGCGCTCCGTTCCATCGGCCGAGCCCGCGAAGGGCGGCCGGGACGGCACCGCGCTCGAGGATGCCGGCACGGGCGTCGCCGCGCTCATGCCGCGTCCGCCTCGGGGCGGCGGGACGAGGGGGCGAGCGCGCGGGCGCTCCGCGGCGAGCCCGCGTCCGCATCTGAATTCGCATGGGCGCCCGCGCCGACGTTCGCGTCCGCCGCCCTGCTCGCGGCGCCCCTGCTTGTGTCGTACACGAGCGAGCCCTCCCGTCGCACCGGCGCGTACACGACGAGCGAGTGGAAGAGGAAGCGCACGACGAACGCGCCCGCGAGCGTGACGGCCGCCGCGAGCAGGCTCGACACGTGCCAGCCCTCGACCATGACGGCGAGGAGCGGGATGCGCACGAGCGCCTCCGCGTTGTTGAAGGCGAACGACTTCGCGAACCTGGCGGCCGCGCCCGAGGCGCCGGCGCGCAGGTCGCGGAAGACGAAGCGCTCCTGCAGCGCGAAGTTGCCGACGATGGTGGCCTCGGCCGCGATGACGGCGGCGACGAGGTACTCGACCCCGACGGCCATGAGCGCCTGCATGAGCGCGAGGTTGGCGACGGCGCCGAGCGCTCCGATGACCGCGAACCGCGACATCCGGCCGAAGCGGAGTCTCGCGAGCTGCGCGAGGAAGCGGGCGCCCTGCCGGTGCGACGCCTTCGACTCGCCCGAGCGGCGGCCCTCGAACCGGAACGGGATCTCCGCGACGTGCAGCTCGTGGCGGGCGAGGATCTCCAGCAGGATCTTGAACCCGCGCGGCCGGAGCGAGTCGAGGTCGAGCGCCCGGCGGTCGACGAGGAAGAATCCCGTCATCGGGTCGGAGACCTCGGCCAGGCGCTTCGGGAACAGCGTCTTGGCGAGCCTCGTCGAGCCGCGCGAGACGAGCACGCGGCGCGCGTCCGCGAGCCCGCCCGCCTCGCCCTCGTCGGCGTAGCGGGTCGCGACGATCACGTCGGCGTCGCCTCGGCCGAACCGCTCGGCGAGGCGGGGGATCGCCTCGGGCGGATGCTGGAGATCGCCGTCCATGACCAGGCAGGCGTCGGCGCGCGCGAGCCGCAGGCCCTCCGCGACCGCGCCGCCCAGGCCGTCGACCGGCGACGCCCGGTGCACGAGCCGCACGGGTAGCGGCGCGGTCTCGGCGACGGCGCGGATCACGCGCGGCGTCGCGTCCTCGCTGTCGTCGACGAACACCACCTCGGTGCGCTCCACGTCGACCGCCGCCGCGATCCGTTCGACGAGCTCGGCGATGTTCGCCGCCTCGTCGCGCGTGGGCACGATGATGCTGAGCTCGGTCGTCCTGCTGTCGGCGCGGTCGTCGCCGTGATGATCGCTCTGCTGCATGCCGATCAGGATGCGGAGCGGGCGCTGAGGCGGCACTGAGGCGCTCAGCGGCGCCTCAGGGAAGACGCCTCCGGAAGGGAGGAAGGAGAGGCCGACCGCGATCGGCCCGCGCTTCCCGAGCCGCCCGTGTGACATCGCGTTGCCGCCCGGCGGGGCGCTGGGCCCCGGCCTCGTTAGCCTGGCGATGCTCCCGTCGAGCCCGCGCGCCGCGACCGGCTCGCCATGCGACCGGGGAGCGCCGTCACGTCAGGAGAACGCCACGATGCCAGAGATCTCGCCGCTCACCCGCGCCCTGCGCGCCGGAATCGACGTCGACACGCAGCACGGCGCGGTCGTCGCGCCGATCTACCTCTCGTCGACGTTCACCTTCGAGCGGCTCGGCGAGCCCCGCGAGTACGACTACACGCGCACGAGCAACCCCACCCGCGACGACGCCGCCGAGGCGGTCGCGCTGCTGGAGGGAGGGGCGGGCGCGACGATCGTCGCGACGGGCATGGCCGCGACGACGACCGCGCTCTTCGCGCTCGTCGAGCCGGGCGCCACGATCGTCGTCTCGAAGGACTGCTACGGCGGCACCTGGCGCCTCTTCGACCGCTTCGGCCGCAACGGGCAGTTCCGCGTCGTGTGGGCCGAGTTGAGCGACACGGATGCCGCGACCGAGCTCATTCGCAGCGAGCAGCCCGCGCTCGTGTGGATCGAGACGCCGTCGAACCCGCTGCTGCGCATCACCGACCACCGCGCCATCGCCGACGCCGCGCACGAGGCCGGCGCCGTCGTCGTGACCGACAACACCTTCCTCACGCCCCTCGGGCAGCGCCCCTTCGAGCTCGGGGCCGACGTCGTCGTGCACTCGGCGACGAAGTACCTCAACGGGCACAGCGACGTCGTCGCCGGCGTCGTCGTCGCGAAGACCCCCGAGACGCACGCGCAGGTGCGGTTCTGGGCGAACACGCTCGGCACGGGCGGGGCGCCCTTCGACGCCTACCTCGTCACCCGCGGCATCCGCACCCTCGACGTGCGCTGGCAGCGCCACCAGGAGAACGCGCGCGTCGTCGCCGAGCTCCTGCGCGACCACCCGGCCGTCGCGCGCGTCAACTATCCCGGCTTCGAGGACCACCCGGGGCACGCGCTCGCGGCGCAGCAGCAGCTCGGCTTCGGCGCCATGCTCTCCTTCGACCTCGTCGGCGGCCGCGACGCGGCGGCGCGCTTCGCCCAGGGCCTCGAGCTCTTCGGCCTCGCCGTCTCCCTCGGCGGCACCGAGAGCCTCGCCTGCCACCCCGCGACCATGACGCACGCGTCGCTCACCCAGGAGGCGCGCGACCTCGCCGGCATCGGCGACGGTCTCATCCGCCTCTCGATCGGCATCGAGCCGGTCGAAGACCTCGTCGCGGACCTGCGGGCGGGCCTCGAGCGGGCACCAGGCGCTCTCTGGGGTCGGGTCAGCGCGCGGCCCAGAGCATGGAGACGGTCAGCCAGAGCGCGTTGAGCGCGCAGAGTGCCGTCACGACGAGGAAGAAGCCCAGCCACAGGGGAGCGGGGAGCTTCGAGTTGGCGGCGGCCGACTTGGCGTCGGACTGCGGGGCGCGGCCTCGCGCGTGCGCCCGGGCCAGGTCGCAGGACGCCCGGAACGAGCCCACGGCGAGGAAGAGCCCGAGGGCGAGCACCACGGTCGTCACGATCGAGGGGTCGTCGCGCCACAGCACGAATCCGGCGATCGCGAGCGAGACCGTCACCGTCAGTGCGCCCCAGGCGTTCCGCACGAGCAGCAGCGCCAGGAGCAGGAGCACGGCGAACAGCAGCAGCGCCGCGCCCGCGTGCCCCGCGAACGCCGCCCAGGTCATCGCGGCGCCGACGAGCCCCGGAGCGGGATAGCCCGCGAGCGAGGTGAGCAGCACGCCGAACCCGCGCGGCCGGCCCTTCGTGATGGCGAGCCCCGAGGTGTCCGAGTGCAGCCGGATGCCCTGGATGCGGCGGCCGCAGAGCCGGGCGACGACCACGTGGCCCATCTCGTGCACGATCGTCACGGCGTTCCGCGCCGCCCGCCACAGGGGGTGCACGAACGCTGTCGCGACGATGACGGCGAGCGCGACGAGCATCATCCACGGGAGCGGGTCGGCGCCGGTGCCCCATCGCTCGACGAGCCACGCCCATGCGTCCTGAATGCCCTGCACGAACTCCACCGGTGTCGACTCCTCACGCTCGATGACCCCGAGAAGAGTGTGGCAGGCGGGACTGCGTGCACGGCGCTACGCATGCGCACGTAAATCACCGGTACGGGCGACGGATCCCATGTGAATCGCACTGATATGCGGTGTGACCTGCCTGGGAAAGCGTCGGCGCAGATCAGGCGGCCGAGCGAATTACAATCCAATACGATCAATAATTGGGATTCTGCTGGGAGTCTTGTATGCACTTGCGCGAGGGGGCGCCCGTGAGATTTCTTCACCGTCGAAGGCTGCGATCGTTCTGGACGGGCGGGCTCGTCGCGCTCATCACCCTGACGCTCTTCGTGACCACGGGAGACCCGGCGAGCGCGGCGCCGCTCGCACCCGCAGCGACTGAGGTCGAAGAGCAGACCGATCCGCTCCCCGCCGACGAATCGCCCGCCGATGCGGTCGAGGAGCCGGCTCCGACGCTGCCCGAGTACGGCGACTTCTCGGACCCGCCCACCACAGGCGTGAAGCCGCCCGAGCCCGAGCCGGCGCCCGAGCCCGACCCGGTCGCCGAGATGAGCGACCTCGGCGAGTTCGACAAGGAGAGCGCTCCCGTCGTCGAGCGCAGCGAGTACGAGCAGACTTACCAGGGGCCCGGCGAGTCGAAGGTCACCGAGCTCTCCGACGTACCGCTGAACGTGGAGATCGACGGCGAGTGGAAGCCCGTGCAGACGGAGGTCGAGGGGCGAGGCCCGTTCGCGTTCCTCGGCCTCGGCGGTGCGCAGGTCGAGCAGCATCCGATGGCGCCGAAGTTCGCCGAGCACGCCGACGAGGCCGCGGTGCTGGCGGTCTCTCGCAGCGGATACGACGTCTCCTTCCAGCTCGTCGACGCCGCGACCGCGTCGCTGCAGCGCGGCGAGGCCACGACCGGTTCGACCGAACGGGTCGTCTATCCGGGAGTGTTCCCCGACACGAATCTCGTCTTCGACGTACGGCCCGGCGGCGTGCAGGAGGTCTTCGAGCTCGCCAGCGCGCCCGGGGAGACCGGCCGCACCTCCTGGCAGTGGCGTATCACCGCGGACGGGCTCACGCTGCAGAAGGACGACTTCGGGAACATCGTCTTCGTCGACGCCGAGGGCGTCCCGACGCTCACCGTGCCCCGACCGATCATGTGGGACTCCGCCGGCACGCTGGGCGACCGGTCGAACGACCAGGGCGACGTCACAGCCGACGTCAGCCGTGACGGCGACCAGTGGCTGCTGACGCTCACGGCCGACAGCGCCTGGCTGAACTCGCCCGATCGCGTGTATCCGGTGCAGGTCGACCCCGACCTGTACACGAACAACGACCACACGATGAGCTTCAAGACGAACGGCCAGTGGAACGTCAACGCCGGCATCCAGGTCGGCAACTCGAACTACAACGGCATCTGGCGCACCTCGGCGCACTACAACTACGAGCAGCTCTTCGGCAAGCAGGTGCTCGATGTGCAGATCGGTCTGGGCAACCAGTCGTCCGACTCGACGACGAGCGAGCGCTGGGGCAACGTCTACTGGTCGATGGAGGCCAGCTT
>Ga0153918_1000287_pt1 | contig 27705 bp, 24 predicted proteins | sample TSFL002MetaG_FD_104687 | JGI IMG/M metagenome (GOLD analysis project Ga0153918, IMG submission 104687) | Attine ant fungus gardens microbial communities from Florida, USA - TSFL002 MetaG | ecosystem: Host-associated > Fungi > Mycelium > Unclassified | place: USA: Florida, Paynes Creek Historic... | reverse complement strand
GACCAGGCCAAGTGCGATGGGCCGAGTGCACTGCCGCTGGACAAGCTGGAACCGTTCCTGATGCAGATCAAGGCGCTGGATGACCTGATCAAAGGCTTCCAGCCGTTGGTTATTGCCTGATTCGGCTAACCATGAAAAAGGGCTGCAATGCAGCCCTTTTTCTTTGCCTTGGATTCAGCCGCGGATTTCCGCTACCACAGCTGCCAGCGCCTGAGCAGGGTCTGCTGCCTGGCTGATCGGGCGGCCGATCACCAGGTAGTCGGAACCTGCATCCAGCGCCTGGCGCGGGGTGAGGATACGGCGCTGGTCATCCTGGGCACTGCCCGCAGGGCGAATGCCCGGAGTAACCAGCTGCAACGCCGGGTGCGCAGCCTTCAGCGCCGGGGCTTCCAGAGCCGAGCACACCAAGCCGTCCATGCCCGCCTTTTCGGCCAGCGCCGCCAGGCGCAGTACTTGTTCTTGCGGGTCCACGTCCAGGCCGATACCCGCCAGGTCCTCACGCTCCATGCTGGTCAACACCGTCACGCCGATTAGCAACGGCTGCGGGCCGCTGCGCTTGGCCAGCTCTTCGCGGCAGGCGGCCATCATGCGCAGGCCACCGGAGCAATGCACGTTGACCATCCACACCCCCATCTCGGCAGCGGCCTTGACCGCCATGGCCGTGGTGTTGGGGATGTCGTGGAACTTCAGGTCGAGGAACACCTCGAAGCCCTTCGCGCACAGGGTTTCGACAATGCCCGAAGCGCTGCTGGTAAACAGCTCCTTGCCGACTTTTACCCGGCACAGGGCGGGGTCGAGCTGGTCAGCCAGCTTCAGGGCGGCGTCACGGGTGGGGAAATCCAGGGCGACGATCAGGGGCGTCTGGCAGGCGGACATGGTCAGGGGTCTCTTGGCAAGTCGTAAACGGCGCGCATTGTAAACGAAGTCAGCGTGCCTTGGGGGCCAGGGCGCCATCAGAATTGGCCCAGACAGGTACGACTCCTATAATTGAACCAACGGATATGGCCATCGCTCATATTTTGTACAAGCGAAGCCTTCAAAGCGCATAGGAGAACGACAAATGCCCTGGTATGCCTGGCTGATACTCATCATAGCCCTCGGCTCGATCGTGGGCGGGTTGATGATGTTGCGCGATACGGCGAAGAAGCTGCCGCTGACGGAAGAACAGCTGCGCAAGGTGCATGAACGCAATGCCGAGGCGGATGCCAAGGATGCGCAGGATCGGTAACTTGCAAATCATGACGCCGGGGCAGACGAGCGCCAGCCCCGGCTCGTTACTCTACTCCACTATCAGCTTGCTTCGGTTACGCTCCAGCAGTGCACTGCCTATCCCTTTGATCTCAAGCAGCTCATCTACCGAAGCGAATGGCCCGTTGGCGTCCCGATAAGCCACGATCGCTTCGGCCTTCGCTTTGCCAATGCCATTGAGCTCCTTTTGCAAGGTCGGCGCATCTGCGGTGTTCAGGTTCAACATGGCCGATGGCAGTTGTACCTGGCTTACAATCGGCACCGGTTCTTTCGGTACGGCGTCTGTTGCAGGCGCAGCGCTGAGTGAAAAGGACAAGCCGGCGAACAGCGGCAGCAGCAGGTAGTTGAGGACGGTATTACGCATGAAGGTCACTCCTGTGAGTTGAGTTTGATGGCAGCAATCTCCTTGGCTGCCCCTTCAAGCTAGCGGCTCACAGACCATTCTCCCAGCATTTGTCGCAAGGGAATGGTAACCAGATTAGACGTCACCGCATGTTGCACGCCCGACTAGGTAAAACATCCCACAGCAGGCGTGCACAGTCCCTTCAAACTCAGAAGATGGTGTCACGCAGGACCCGTTGCAGGTACTGACCATAGCCGTTCTTCATCAGCGGCGCGGCCAACTTCTCCAGTTGCTCAGCGTCGATCCAGCGTTGACGGTAGGCAACCTCTTCAGGACAGGCGACTTTCAGCCCTTGCCGGCGTTCGATGGTGGCGATGAAACCGCTGGCTTCGAGCAGCGAATCGTGGGTGCCGGTATCCAACCAGGCATAGCCGCGCCCCATCACCTCGACGGACAACTGCTCGCGCTCAAGGTACAGGCGGTTGAGGTCGGTGATTTCCAGTTCGCCGCGAGGTGAAGGCTTGAGACTCTTGGCCATCGCGATCACGTCCTGGTCGTAGAAATACAACCCGGTAACCGCATAGTTGGACTTGGGTTTGAGCGGCTTCTCCTCCAGGCTGATGGCCTTGCCGCGGTTGTCGAATTCGACCACACCGTAACGCTCTGGATCGGTCACGTGGTAGGCGAAAACACTCGCCCCCTCGGTACGGCCCATGGCATCCAGGAGCAACGTCTGGAAGTCGTGGCCGTAATAGATGTTGTCGCCCAGCACCAGTGCCGACAGGTCGTTACCGATAAAGTCCTCGCCGATGATGAAGGCCTGCGCAAGGCCGTCCGGTGATGGTTGCACGGCGTAGGTGATGTTGATGCCCCACTTGTCGCCGTCACCGAGCAACTGCTCGAAGCGCGGCGTGTCTAGCGGAGTGGAGATGATGAGGATGTCACGAATGCCCGCCAGCATCAGTGTGGTCAGCGGGTAGTAGATCATCGGTTTGTCGTAAACCGGCAGCAATTGCTTGGAGATCGCCAGTGTCGCCGGGTGCAGGCGTGTGCCGGAGCCGCCGGCGAGAATGATGCCTTTGCGGTTGAGTGTGCTCATATCGTGTAAATCTCTGTCAGGCGTGCGGCCAGTAATTCGCTATCTTTTTGCCATTATAGATAAGGCATACGCATCCGCAGCGTTATTCGGAGCGCCCGGCATAGTTCTTCTCGACCCATTCGCGATAGCTACCCGACAGCACTCCCTGGACCCAGGGCTGGTTGTCCAGATACCACTGAACGGTCTTGCGGATACCGGTTGCAAAGGTTTCCGAAGGCTTCCAACCCAATTCACGCTCAAGCTTGCGCGCGTCGATGGCGTATCGGCGGTCATGGCCAGGACGGTCGGTGACGAAGCTGATCTGGCTGGCGTATGGTTGGCCGTCTGCGCGTGGGCTTAGCTCGTCGAGTAACGTGCAAACGTGATGGACAATGTCCAGGTTGGGCATCTCGTTCCAGCCACCGACATTGTAGACCTCGCCTACCCGACCTGCTTCGAGTACGCGGCGGATGGCACTGCAATGGTCCTTGACGTAGAGCCAGTCGCGGATTTGCTGGCCGTCTCCGTACACCGGCAGAGCCTTACCGGCTAACGCATTGACGATCATCAATGGGATCAGTTTTTCGGGGAAATGCAGCGGGCCGTAGTTGTTCGAGCAGTTGGTGGTCAACACCGGCAGGCCGTAGGTGTGGTGATACGAACGCACCAGATGGTCGCTGGCCGCCTTGCTGGCCGAGTACGGGCTGTTGGGTTGGTATTGGTGCGTTTCAGTGAACGCGGGTTCGTCAGCTGCGAGCGAGCCATAGACCTCATCGGTCGACACGTGCAGGAAGCGGAAAGCCGCACGGGCTGGCGCCTCCAGTGATTGCCAGTGCTCACGCACCGCCTCGAGTAGCTGGAAAGTACCCACCACGTTGGTTTCGACGAACGCCTGCGGGCCATGGATCGATCGGTCGACATGGGATTCGGCGGCAAAATTGATTACTGCACGTGGCTGGTGCTCGGCAAACAGGCGCCGCAGCAGCTGGCCGTCGCCGATATCGCCGTGCACGAAGACGTGCTGCGCATTGCCTTCGAGCCTAGCCAGGCTCTGCAGGTTCCCTGCGTAAGTAAGCTTGTCTAGATTGACGAGGGTCTCATCTGACTGATTTACCCAATCAAGGACGAAGTTAGCACCAATGAAGCCGGCACCGCCGGTAACAAGGATAGTCATGAGATAGGTCGTTCCGCTGCTGGCTTGATGAATGACGGCACTGTAAACGTGATTGTCAACGTTTTATCGGCAAGCATGTGCAGCATAGCAGGGTGCAGTCCAACACAAATTCCTGGTAGAGGGCCGGCTTGATCAATCTTCTGCACAGGAGCGTAGATACGAAGTGACACCGCCAACGCCACGACCTGTATTCAACCCAAGCTCGTTGTGCTAGACGAGCCGCAAACACTGACTGGTCAGTGCTGGAAATCATGAACGAATTTAGATCTATTCCTCAATCCTTGGCAGCATCGGCAGCGTGATACATGATAAGATAACAACATCGTAATAAGCTGATTGGGTCTGCTCTGCGCTTAGGCGTTGATTGAAAATCTCTGCTATCCAGCTTTATTAAGCTGCGATCAGAGGATGGTTCAGGCTTTATCTGACCTGTAATGACTAGAAAAAATTGTTCTTGTATCGAGAAACGCAGGTGCTGTCGTGAGAGTTCGTTTGCATAAGCTTGCTTTTTTTATTTTATTTTTTTCGGCCTTGTCGGGATGCACAGTAATTGCTGAAAAAACTGATGTAAATGCGCCACAAATATGGAAAGACGAAAGTATAATCCTCCCTGCCAACGGTCTAACTATAAGCTCTGACTTGTATTTAAAGGGGCACGTCAAAATAACTGGCGGGGCAATGAAAATCACTGGAAAAGGACGTGTGATAGTTGAAAAAGACAGCAACATATCAATAACGGACGTCACCATATTTGTTTCTGGAGCCACACCAACAGAAGGTAACGCCTCTAATTATCTTATCTCAGTGCGCGGCGGTTCAAAATCATCATTTACTGCAACTAATAACAACATCCATATCAACACTCCATACAGCGACAGAAATTTAGAGAACCCATGGGATCAGCCGCCTTTGTATTGGCTATTTGGAATGCCTAAAAAGGAAATGGACGAAGGTGGCTTTCTTAAACTGGCCATTAAAAATAACAAACTTGTAAGCTCCTCCCCTTATTCGACCGGAGCTATCGCAATTAGGCAGATCCCTGGAGAACGTGTTTCCCCGACGCTAACTGGTGAGATCTCACAAAACGAGTTCAATGGCTTTCATGGTGTCATAGCTTTAGACAACCTGCATAAATTCCAGATCTCCGAGAATCGTCTTCTTAAAAACAACTATGCAAATATTTTCGCAGGCGGGGAAGAAGTTGAAATTACCGACAATAAAATTTACTACCCTGGAAACGGCACAACAGGTGACGGCATAACCGTGATCGGCAAGCTCGTAAATAGCAGAATTGACGGAAATACCATATTTGACGGATCTTGCTATGGAATCTTGATTCGGGGCGGCGAGATAACAAGATTGCAGATTTCAAATAACATCATCTTGAATGGAATAACAACCGCCATTCAACTTGATGCTATTGAAAAACCAATAAGCGATATCACCTTAACAGGCAACGTAATTTCAGGCAACAAAGGATTTGCTGTAACCTTTATGGGCGTTAGCGACTCAATTATCGAGCACAATCACTTTACTGCTAACGCGCCCGGCTTCCCTGCGCAAATTTATGTCGAAAGAAGCCCTCGCCTGACAGTAACAGGGAATCTGAGCGCACCACCGCTGACGCCCGAATGGGCTTTAAAACTTGAACTTAACCGTACCCATGTATTTAGCGACGACAGGACTTTCACCTTGCCTGATGCGGAGACCGAGTAAAGGATGCCCAACCACTTGCGCGCAAGCTTTGATTTTTGAGAAACGCGAGGGCTGGCAAACTACGAAAGCATTAGAAGTCGAATATCGGGATGGAATGCGCTGCAGCAGTCAAAAAGTCATATCCAACCTTGCACTTCACGAGGTCCTTGCAGCGGCAGGGACCTCGTCGCAGGGCTAAAAATGATGAACTCTTACATTTCCAAACGACGCTGCTGATATATCCAGTCAACAATTTCACCGTCTGGTGTATAGCCAATGACGGTTTCGCGTAGTAACTGCCGCACCTTTACGAAGTCGTCGTCCTCCACGGCATACAATAACTGTTTGATCGCATCTTTCAGTGTATCCCATGGCAGAAAGTCTTCTGCTGCACTCATGATCATCGGGTGCCCTGTGGGGATAACGTTGTCGCCAATCAACAACTCTTCATAGAGTTTTTCACCAGGGCGCAAGCCGGTGAATTCGATCGCGATATCACCCTGTGGGTTACGCTCAGAACGCACACTAAAACCGGACAGGTGGATCATTTTCTCCGCCAATTCGACAATCCGCACCGGCTCACCCATGTCCAGCACGAAAACATCTCCCCCCTGCCCCATAGAACCCGCCTGAATGACCAGTTGCGCAGCCTCGGGAATAGTCATGAAATAGCGGGTAATCTTCGGATGCGTGACCGTGACCGGGCCACCCTCTTTAATCTGGCGATGAAAAAGAGGGATGACAGAACCCGAAGAGCCTAGCACGTTACCAAAGCGAACCATGGTGAAGCGTGTTTTGTTGACCTGAGCAACGTTGCCTTTATCGCCGTACAACACAGGCGCTAGCTCCTTGCTCAAGGCCTGTAGCACCATCTCCGAAAGCCGTTTGGTACTACCCATGACGTTAGTTGGACGTACTGCCTTGTCGGTAGAAATCAGCACGAAGTTGGGCACCCCCGCCTGAACTGCCGCCTGCGCGGTATTGAGAGTACCGATGACGTTGTTATGTATACCTTCGGCGATGTTGTGCTCGACCATCGGCACATGCTTGTAGGCAGCGGCGTGATAGACAGTTTCAACACGCCAAGTACGCATGACATCCAGCAATTGATGCGGATTACGGACAGAGCCAAGGATCGGCAGTACTCTGGTCGACAGTGATTCGCGTGCTACCCGTCGTTCCAGCTCGGACAATATACTGTAAAGATTGTACTCACTATGCTCGAGCAACAACAGCACGCGTGGCTTTAGCGTAAGAATTTGGCGGCACAGCTCCGAGCCAATAGAGCCGCCCGCACCAGTTACCAGCACTACCTGATTATGCACACAACGCGACAACAGATCTTCTTGTGCAGGTACTGCATCTCGCCCGAGCAGATCGGCAATATCAACTTCCTGAATATCGTCGACTTTTACACGCCCGCTGGCCAAGTCCATAAACCCAGGAACACTGCGCACATGCAGGGGGAAACTCTCAAGGAATCCCAAGATCTCACGCCGACGCGCACGACTCACCGACGGTAAGGCCAACAACAGCTCCTCTGCGCCAGTGTGTTCGATCATCTGCTGGATTTGAGCTGCGCTATATACTTGCAGGCCTGAAATAACACGGTCGGTGATACTGGCATCGTCGTCTATGAACGCCACCGGGCGCATTACCTTTCCCATTCTCAAAGCCGCCACCAACTGGTTACCAGCCGCGCCCGCACCGTATACCGCTACCTTCGGTAGACTGTTGTCACGAGTACCGAATGGCACATGCGGTGGCATGCCGAACCAATCCCCCAAGAAGTACTGACGCATTGCCAGGCGTAAGCCGCCAACCATGATCAGGCTGAGCCACCAATAGTTGAAGACAATGGAACGCGGCACCAATGGGCGATGATCGCTGTACCAGAAAATCACCAGACCCAGAATCAGGGAGGACAACGTCACCGCCTTTACAATGGCGATCAAAGCATCATTGCCCAAGTAACGCATTACTGCGCGGTACATGCCAAAGCGGATGAACAGCGGTATCGCAGTAAGTGGCGCACTCAAAAACAACCACGGATGCGCCGTAATCGGGTTGTCCATTTCACTGACCCCGAGCCGAACGGCAAATGCCAGCCACAGAGCGATCCATACCAACACCACGTCGGTGGCTACCTGAACCAATCGCTTCTGACTGCGATTCAAATTCAGCAACCTTGAGCGAATCTTGTCCATATATTCCTCAACAGCAGTCCTCAACTTGGCTCCCGATGGCTCAACGAACCACGGCACGCCCCATCACCGCAGTAAGAACTTGGCAGGTTAGTTCGATCTCGCGAGCGGAAAGGGTCGGATGGACAAGGAACATAAGGCTGGTCTCACCCAGTTCCCGGGCGACCGGCAAGGCCTTCTCTGGACGCCAGCCCGTACCATCAAAGGCTTTTTCCAGATAAACTTCGGAGCAAGATCCAGAATAGCAAGGCACGCCTGCAGCGTTAATCTCCTGAGCAATGCGATCACGGTTCCAGCCCTCAGCTAGGGCGAACGGCTCTACAAATACGTAATACTTGTAGGCCGCGTGACGGATATCGGCTGGCACCTGCGGAACGCGCAAACCTGGCAGTCCGGCCGCCGTCGACTCAATGCGCTGGGCATTTTCGGTGCGCAACATCTGCCACTCTGGCATCCGCTGCAACTGCAACCGACCGATTACCGCCTGAACTTCGAGCATGCGCCAGTTGGTGCCGAAGCTCTCGTGCAGCCAACGGAACCCTGGTGGGTGCTGGCGCTCATAGACCGCCTCCCAGCTCTTGCCATGATCCTTGAAGGACCACATAGCGGACCACAGCGCCTTGTCGTTGGTGGTTACCATACCCCCTTCGCCCCCGGTGGTCATGATCTTGTCCTGACAGAAGGACCAGGCACCCACATGGCCAATCGAGCCAACCGAACGCCCTTTGTAAAGCGCACCATGAGCTTGGGCGCAATCCTCAATGACCTTCAATCCTCTCTCAGTGGCCAAGTCCATGATCGGATCCATGTCGCATGGCCAGCCTGCCAGATGCACGCAGAGGATTGCACGGGTACGCTCGGTTAGGACTGCACGGATCGTGTCGGGGGAGATGTTTTGTGAATTCCGATCAACATCGGCAAACACCGGCACGGCGCCGGCATTGACGATTGAAGACACCGATGCCAAGAAGGTACGGGAAGTGACAACCACCTCATCCCCAGCGCCTATAGCCAGTGCCTTAAGCGCCAAGTCTAGCGCGACTGTGCCATTGGCCACCGCCACGGCGTGTTCACATTGTGCCCATTTGGCGAATTCTCGCTCAAACTCTCGACACTCCTGCCCGGTCCAATAGTTGACCTTGTTAGAAAGAATGACGTCACGAACAGCGTTGGCCTCTTCTTCAGTGAAAGATGGCCAAGGTGCAAAAGCAGTATTCAACATAGCAATAAGTCCATTATTTGGTCAGCACCAACTAATTGCGGTCAGCCTGGGCTGCTCAGAGAACGTGCGGGAACGCCCACGGCGGTGATACCGTCGGCTACCGGTTTGACGACTGCGGCACCGGCACCAATGACCACGCGGGATCCGATCTGGATCATCTGACGGACGCATGCACCGATGCCCACCCAGCTCAGATTACCCACAGTCACGCCGCCAGCAAGACGCACACCGGGGCTAAGGTGAACGAAATCGCCCAGAAGATTATCATGATCGACGCTACAGCCTGTATTGAGGATGACACCATCGCCAATACGAGTATCGGTGTTTACCACGACACCTGCCATAACCACGCCACCTACACCTATCGTACTCCGGCGACTGATGACAGCCTGCGGGTGAATCAGCGAAACAAGGGGGGCGCCAGCTGCGGTGAGCTTTCGCTGCTTATCGTGGCGTACCTGATTATTACCGATGCCGACAATCACACCATCATAAGCCGGCAGCTGAGCCAGTAACGTGGTGCCGTCACCGACAATAGGCCAGTGGCCGTTGAGCTGTCGAGCGGGCCAGGCATCATCATAGAACACTACCTCAAGCCATCCACACAGCTCCGCGATCTCTGCCAGCACCTTACCATGCCCGCTGGCTCCCAGTATCGCCAGTCTATTCATGGACGATTACCAGTGAACTTGCTCATGGTCACCTCACCCTCGCCACTGATTCCATCCCTCTTCAGAACCTTCTTCACCGTGAGAAACAGTATCTTGAGATCCAACAAGAAGCTGCTGTTATCGACGTACCAGACGTCGAGCTTGAACTTTTCATCCCAGCTCAACGCGTTCCTACCATTAATCTGTGCCCAGCCTGTTACACCCGGACGCAATTCATGACGGCGGTATTGTTCAGGCGAATAAAGTGGTAAGTATTCCATCAGCAGCGGTCGCGGACCGACCAGACTCATTTCGCCCTTGAGCACATTCCACAGTTCAGGTAGCTCATCAAGGCTGGAGGCGCGCAGGAAACTACCGAAAGGTGTAATGCGCTGGGCGTCGGGTAACACATTACCCTGTGCATCGACTGCATCGCGCATGGTGCGGAACTTGACCATCTCGAACGGTTTGCCACCACGCCCGGGACGCTGCTGACGGAACAGCACGGGCCCCCCCAGATTCTTACGCACCTTCCATGCCACCAAGGCGATGACAGGCGATAGCAGGAGTAACGCCCCAGCGGCAGCGGTTAGGTCGAAAAGACGTTTCAACATTACTTAACTCCTTCCAGCCAGCGGACGAACTGCCCGGCCAGTATCTTGCGATCAAAGCTGCGTGCCGCCAGCTGTCGGCCCCTTTCGCCTTTAGCCTTGAGTTCCGCGCGATCGGAAGCGGCTTGCTGCAGCGCATCAGCGAACGCTTCTGGATCTTCGGGAACCACGGCAAACCCACAGCTTTCACGTACGATCATCTCAGCGAGCCAGCCTGGGTAATTGTTGAGCACCGGTAGGCCCGAGGCGATGTAATCGAAGAATTTATTCGGCGATGTACCGAAATAGAACGCCGGTACATTAGCCAGTACCTGAAGCCCCAGGTCGGCACTGGCCATCAAACCCGCCAGCCGCTCCTTGTTTACAGGATCATGGAAGACCACATTGTTCAGCCGTTCGTCCTTGGCTCGGTTTACCAATGCTGGCTTGAGTTTGCCTTGACCTATCAATACCAGTCGGATGTCGTCGCGTCCACGGGCTTTCAGACATGCAGCAGCATCGAGTACCGCATCGAGCTTGTTGGCCATGCCATGGGTACCGGCAAAAACAGCCATGAGATGGCTGTCGTCCACGCCTTGCGGACGCCACGGTTGTACCGGGGCATCGAAGATGTCGAGATCGCATCCATTGGGAATCATCGCCACCTTTGACGGGTCGACACCTCGGGAAACAATGCCCTCGACAATACCAGGCGACAACCCGATGAGGCGATGGGCTGAACGATAACTAACCCATTCAAGCACCGACATGCCCCAAAGCACAATGGGGTTAGTGATCACACCCATCGCCTTGGGCAGTTCAGGCCACAAATCCCTTACTTCGAAAACGAAGGGCTTATTACGCAACCAGCGCGCAAAAATGCCCGGTATGCCTGCTGTCAGCGGTGTAGTAGTAGCAAAAACCAAATCATATTTTTCGGTAAGCGCCACACCAATGCTGCGTAAAGCGAACTTTGCAAATACAATGGCCCGTTTGACAAAACCATCACTGTTAGCGTAGGCGAGATCAAACTCAATGACATCAATCCCTTCTACTCGCCCCGATCTCTTCCCGCCTACAAAGGGCTTATGCAAGCCCGTATTACCGCCGCCATAGCTTCCGCAGACTATGGTGACTTGATGCCCCTCTTGAACTAAGCGCTTAGCCATTTCATAAGAACGGATACCGACCGCGCCTTGAGGAGTAGAAAAGTGTTGGTGAAAATACAGTATCCGCATCACGCGTCCTTCAGCTCGATTACACACGCCACTTTATTTGCATCACCATTGATGAGCAATCGCGTACCATTCAATTTATCGAGATATCGTTTCGAATAGTGCGCCGCACCAACAGAAATTTCATTATCCGATTTCAAAATCACACCCGCCAACAGTTCAACATGGCCGCTTTGCCGACCAGTTGAAAGCTGCTGCGGCGTATTAAACGCAGCGCCCCACGAGAGCGCCGTCATTGCACGATCCACTATGTGGATTTCTTTGGACGAGAAACTCAACCCGCGATGAAAGATCTCACCTTTAGCACTGCGCAGCGAAAGATCCAAACTCAAGCTCTCGCCAACTTTCGAATGCACATCCACCCAAGGCCAATCCAGGTAAAGAAAGCGCCCAAGCTTTGGGACAATCGAGCCGTCTTTCAAATACGGCCCATTGTGAGCAGCCGCAGAATCAAAATAGTCGATTGTCGCAGATTCCTGAGGATTATAGCTGTACGTCCCCGAATCATGGAGGACATTCTCGTCCCGCACCCAAAGATCCAGATGCAGAAAGTCCTCCTGCTGCGGCCGGCCAGCATTACGAGCATATTTAACGAAAGCCTGATAATGAGGAAAGCGTACAACCGCTAGACCAAAGTCATCAAACTGCTGTAACTGCGGGCGCACCACACTTACAAAACGAGCCAGCCTATCGAACCCGTATACTGAATCCTGCAGAGAAGAAAATCGAGCATCCACAGGCAAATCGAATGCCCCGCCCATAAAAATGGCAGAGGGAGCATAATTTCCATAGGGCGCATACTGCAACACATGGAGTGATCCGTCATTATGCCCAATATTTGGCACCTGACCATTATCAAGTGTAGTCGCCTGCAAAAACTCATGCATGACCTTTACCTGATGAAGCATCGGCTCATCCCAAAAATCATCGCCTAGCGAATCACCTATCACTTTGCAAAGCGAAATAATATCGCAGACTGCGCGATGATAATTCATCGAGTACATACGAAACGAACCATCGCGCTGTACTAATCGCGCAAAAACGCCACGAGCACGTCTTTTATGCTTTGCTGATCGACGAAAAGAGCACACCGAGTGTCCATGACACGCCAGATACAACGGCGCATAATACAAGAACAAACTTTCAGTCAAACTATGGTTATTTTCCTGCGCAAGGGAATAACCTATCGTCGCCTCAACGCGACGATAAGACATATGTATAAATTGAACTGCTAAGTTCCCAGGCACCGCGCCCGCGTGCTTTTCAAGCAGCACAAGGGCATTAATCAGATGAAACCCCCTGATAGAAACCTCTTGCGCACACGACCAATTCACCCCACTAAAATAACTATTGCTCGACAACCAAAATCTTAATAATTGCTGCGCCCGATCGACATAATGCCTGGCTTCGACTACATTCTCAGCATGTATGGATGCGACGACTAACTGGCTGAGCCATTTAAACCTTGACAAATCCCAGCATACCTTGACATCGTCTCCGGGGGTCGCGTTTATATCCACTTTGGAGAAGTGAAGTCCTTTGCTGCTGGTGTATCCTCCTTTATGCCACTGAGGCTCGGCTCCCTCAAAAATTTTCTCATCTTCAAAACGTCGAAAGATGCCACTTACAATCTCGTTACCACGCTCAATAATCGTATCTCGCAAGCGTGGGCTCGAGGCCAGCAAGGGCCGCCAAGACCATTGTCTCCAAAAATCATAGCCATCGACTGGAGCAGTCAAAGGCAGCAATTTGACGTAGAAGTCCCCCTTGGATCGCCTTCGATACAAAAAAACTCGAACGATATTTAGTGGTCCCAAACGCCAGAGCAATACCATGAGCATGGTGATACGAAGCTGGCGTACACGAGAAAGAAAACGCGCCCCCATATCCTATGACTCCTTACCCTACCCTGATATAGGATTCGAACTCACGCAGCCACACCTCCAACCCCAACGGGTTGAAGATTTCGCGATACCAGACCTTCCCAGTACCTTTGCAATATTGATCATACTTTTCGAGCAGCCTATCACGCTGCACGAGGTCAAATTTGAACAGCAATGAAGTGGGCGCGAAATATGACTCAACAGCTGGCCGCAATTCATTCCTCAGCCAAGCATCTTGCGGATTTGTAAAGCCTTGTTTGTCCTTGCGCCAAACAATTGGCGCTGGTAAGAGTGACTGATAAGCCACCCTCAACAAATACTTAGTCCAGCCCTTGGCCAACTTCAAATGCGTTGGTGCATTCAACATGTAACTGACCAGCCGGTAATCTAAAAATGGCAAGCGAATCTCGCGCGCAAAGGCCATTGACATTCGATCCTCATAGTGAGTCAGATAGGGAACCGAATATTTGGAATAATCCAGCCACTGACGCTCTGACATTGACTTCCCGATTGCAGCTACCGGCGCTTTTATGAAAGAGCGTAGTACTCGCTCAGAAAGAACAGATTTCTTGCTCACCGAAGGGCGCTCGATATAGCGCTTGGCTTCAGCCCATGAAAATTGGCTCAAGACAGTCCCGTTGAATGCAAACTGGGATATAACCTTCAATGCCTTTATATACTTACGATCCCGAATCAAATGTTTAACATAAAAGCCCAGATACTTTTTATAGCCACACAGAATTTCGTCAGCTCCTTGACCACTGAGTATCACTTTGACGCCCAGCTCACTGGCTTTTGACATGAGCAAATAGAACGCAACATTCGAAAGACTACCGAGCGGAGTGTCATTTTGCCAGGTCGTCTTATGCATCAAATCCATGGTTTCTTCGGGAGACCAACGAAGATCGACCTTATTTACCCTAAGGTCATAATGAGAAGCAACAAGATCAATAAATTCAGATTCGTCTCCGACATTTCCCGGAGAAACCGCGGACAATACCAGGAAATCGCTATGACCGAGTTGCTCATGTACCTCGTGGCATATAAGACTCGAATCGAGCCCCCCTGATAATGTCACGCCAACAGGCACATCTGCACGCAAGCGCAGTTTTACCGCATCGCTGAAAATCTCTTTAAAACGCGCTACTGGATCGCTGTAGTCATGAGCGCTAGGTTCTGAAAAAACATTCCAGTAGGGCTTACTGACTATTTCTATCTCCTGCTGAGCAAGATCAAGGACACAAAACTCACCCGCCGATAAGCTATGGATCCCATTGAAAAAGGTTTCACAGCAATCGTCCTGTAGGGATTGCTCCAAATAACGCCCCACCACAGCAAGATTCAATTCAAATTTCTCGCCACTAAGGACAAGAAGAGTCTTAATCTCAGAAGCGAAGTATAAATTACCATGTACCACAGTGTAATAGAGCGGCTTCACCCCGGCCCTATCTCTGCTCAGCATTAGTCGCTCGGCCTTAAGATCAAGAAGCGCTATTGCCCACATCCCATTGAATTCCGACATAGCGCCGGCATAATCACCCTTGCTCAGCGCCTCGAGAATTACTTCCGTATCGGTTCCACTATGAAGCCCGCTCAACTGATAGCTTTCAGAAAGCTCTTTGTAGTTGTAGACCTCACCATTGAATGCAATAACGTGCCCACCGGAGGACGAACGCATGGGCTGACGACCATTTTCTGAAAGGTCAAGAATGGATAAACGTTGATGAGCCAACAGCACCGTAGCCTTATCAAATTCAAAAATTTGGTGATCATGCATGTCTGGGCCACGATGCGCCTGCACTTCTTGCGCCTTCGCAATTCGGGCAGCCAGCGTATCAGCAGAATGCTCTTTATTGTAAATTACCGCGCCAAACAACCCGCACACATGAACCTCCTAAACTCACCGTGCATGCCGCAAATTTTGATGCGACATGTGCTTGCATTTCACAACCGTTTCAGCGCCTTATCAGCGGCCGCTACAACACCACAACTAATGGCGAAGTTTACGTAGGCGAAAACACTAAATTCAGTAAATAAAAAAACCATCGAAGCCAGGCAGTAGAGGGAATAACAATAGACCACCACTCCCGGCTTCGAATTGACCACTCTCAATGCTGCAAAGAAGAACGTAGCGAGGTAGTACAAAAACACCAGAAGAAAGGGAACACCGTAATAAATAGCCAAACTGGCCGGCGTAAAATGAAGATTTCGATGATAGAGCCCCTCTTCACCAAATCCTTCTACAGGATAGGCAAAACCCAATCCAGCACCAAATACGAACTGCAAGCTGGAATTCATTCCCGCTAGCGCCCCGCGAAATTCTTCAATTCTCCCGCCACTCAGGATATTAATTAGTCCCTCTAGACCGTCATTCGATGTTACTGTCCCGCCCTTTAGCAAGAACTGCTGTACATCATCAATGAATAGCACAAAACCCGCCATCGCGAGGACACCGGCGAGCGCGACCATAAACCAAGTTGGCAAAGTCAGTTTCTTGTTTTTATAACATATTAAAATAACAATAAAGGCTGCCAGATACACGCCTCGCTTACCCGATGCCACCAACAAGGCAAAATAACCGACTTGCGCGAGGAACCCACCTGCACCCAACAGCCAAGCCATGCCGAACACAGAGTCGATGCTGGCATAAGCCGGATATAAGGGTTGAACATAACGACTAATACCCCACGACAATGGGACAACTATTACTGTTACCCACATTGTCAACCGCAGCCATTTAGCGATTTTGATCGACTCATTAAGACGCTCAACACAAACAAAATTTCTAAACACAACGACAACGGCGATAAACAACAAAGGTCTCAATAGATCGGTTAGGACATCGACCAATCGGCGGCCTTCATACTCTGTAAATAACGCAGTCGCCAAGACGAGTAAGCATAAAACAAGCTCGACCCCCCTAAAGTTAACAGACCGAACTTTACAGAGAAACCAAACACCACAGCACAGCATTACAATCAGATTAAAATAGAGAAACGGAATCAGCGTATTGGCGACAAATGCAAGCCGAAGTGGATTCAATAACAGAAATCCGCATCCTGCCATCAGCGACAAAATCGATAGAATTCGCGTTAAACGCTCCCCGGTCATTTGACAATCGCTCTGAAGCCATCCGGTGTCTGTTTAATCACTCGAGCCGGCATCCCTACCAGAACAGAGTTAGCAGGAGCGTCACGAAGCACAACTGCCCCAGCACCAATTTGACAGTTGTCGCCTATGGTTATGCCACCCAGCACCTTAGCCCCAGCCGCGATGTAGCAATTATCGCCTATCACGGGGCATCGATTCGCTTCCGGCGAAGCAAAACCCTCGGCGGCACCAATTGTGACGTTCTGACCAATCACGCAATCACGCCCAATCACAGCATTCGCGTGAATGACGACACCAATACCCCCATAAGCAAGCACCGAACCACTTCCAATATTTGCGCTCGACGGAATATATGAATTAGCAAATAAATAAATCAAATTCCTTATCAGGCGACTCGTGCGCACCCAATTTCGTTGATAAAGCCAATGCCCGATACGATACAAACGGATCATTTGATTTCCCCCCTCAATATTTTTATGTCTGTGCGCACACTGGAGCCTTTATACACAAATCCGACGAGGGTAACGAGTGCCAGCAAAAGCGTCCAGGGAAGTGAAATTTCAATCATAATACTTTGTAGGATACAAGCTACACCCAACAAATAATAACGCACCGGAACTTTCAGCCCAGACGCATGTAATAGCGCAACACTATAAGCAGCGATACTAATAACATACAGCATGATCAGCGCATCAAGCGACGTACTGATCGCGCCGAATCCCAAGATAGCAACCGCGAACACCAGGTTCAGCGCGACCAATCGCCCCCCTTGCAGAGAAGCTTGAAGCAAGCGCTCGGTCAGCATACTCCAGAAAAACAAAGGCAAGATGGCCAACAAACGAACGTAGTCCTGTAGAGGCTGATAGAAATACGCTACCAATAGAATCGCGCAGGCTAGCGACAAAAAATAGACCGCCGAAACTTGCATTAGCGCCTCATAAAGACGCTCCTTCTTATCATTCCCCATAAACGTCGAAAAAATCTGCTTAATGTTGAGCGGAAAAATACTTGATACTGATTGCACAACCGCCAGCATGACCCTCAGAATTCCGATTTCCCGAGGCATGAGGATTTTGGTTGCAACATACGGAAGAAAGTTTGTCAGCAGATTAAATACCAGGGTTAATGTCACCATCCTTGGGAATATAGACACAGCACGCCAAAGTGAAGTATATGATGACAAACGCGCCAACTCGCGACGTGATAACCAAGTCAGCATCAAGAACCCTGCAATAGCTGGGGGATAGGTGCTGAAAATCATTAATTGTTCGATACCAAACGGCAAGCGTCCCGCCCAAACCAGCCCAGCCTGGAAAAGAAATACCGAAACGACAGAGAGCAAGAATAGCAGCACAGCTTTGATGCGCTTCTGTGAATAAAGTGTTAGCAATACACTGGAGCTAAGGAGCATGCTGCCTAGCAACCAGAGGCTGCCGATATTAATAAAATGGGAAATCGCGCAAAAAATAACAAAATAAAATATATTAAAAACCAGAGACTGAAGAAAAATTGAGCCTTCTGCATTTAACGCAATAAGCGACTCGGAAGATACATCCGAGAAGCGGTGAAATACATAGACAAGAATATTGGCCTTTATAAAAACCCCATATTGCGTAACACCAAAAATCACAGGCGTAAGAAAATTGACCATCAAGCCGCTAAAGAGCGAGAGCACCTGAACCAGCAAGCCAATCATTTCACCCCCCCAAGCAGGCCAAACTGGAAAATCATTTCATCACCTCAATCAATCCGCCGAGCGACACACCCGACGGATTAAAACTACTATTTTATTTATTCTGGAAGAAACCGCGGGTATCAATCACAACCGTTTCCGCACGCTGCCGCCCCACCGCATTCCTGAAGGCCTCATGATCGACAAGCAGCACAATGATATCGGCATTCTGTAACGCATCTTCCAACCCGATCAACTCAACACCGGCTAGCTTGGCCGGCAGTTCCTGAATATGAGGCTCGACGGCAACGACTCGACCGATTCCACGATCGGCCAATCGTTTAACGATCTCCACCGACGGACTTTCCCGCAAATCATCAATATTTGCCTTAAAAGCGAGCCCAAAGCAGGCAATGACGGGTTCTTTCAGTGACGCGGCCGCTTTTACAACCTGATCAATTACATACTCAGGCTTGGAATCGTTCACCACACGTGCAGTCCGGATCAAACGTGCTTCTTCCGGAGCAGAGTCGACAATGAACCAAGGATCCACCGCGATACAGTGCCCACCGACTCCTGGACCTGGTTGCAAAATATTGACACGGGGGTGCCGATTAGCGAGCTGTATGAGTTCCCAAACATTCACACCGAGTTTATCGCATATGATCGAAAGCTCGTTGGCAAATGCAATGTTAACATCACGGAAGCTGTTTTCGGTCAGCTTGCACATTTCTGCGGTGCGAGCAGAGGTCAGCACGCATTCACCTTCCACGAAGGTTTTGTACAGCGCCCGCGCAGCCAACGAACATTTTTCGGTCATGCCTCCAATAACCCGATCGTTTTGCACCAGCTCCCGCAAAACATGGCCAGGCAATACGCGCTCAGGACAATGCGCAATGCGAATATCCGAAGCTTCACCGGCTTGCTGGGGGAAGCTGAGATCGGGTCTAGCTTCGGCCAACCAGACGGCCATTTGCTCAGTGGCACCCACAGGCGAAGTGGACTCAAGGATGACGAGGTCACCAGACTTGAGCACCGGTGCAATCTTTTCGCTGGCCGACTGGATATAACTCAGGTCTGGCTTAAACCCCTCTTTGAACGGCGTCGGCACAGCAATGAGAAAAGCATCGGCTGGTTCCGGGACGATGCTGGCTCGTAAATAGCCCTCTGTCACCGCAGCATGCACCACCATATCCAGGTCGGGTTCGACGATATGAATCTGTCCCCGATTGATGGTATCGACACAGTGTTGATTTACATCAATGCCAATTACCTCAATCTTGCGCGATGCAAAGACTGCAGCCGTAGGAAGACCAATATAGCCCAACCCAATAACAGATACCTTGGAAATACTCATAGCACTACCTTGTTTTGAAATTTGCGAGAACTTCAATAATACGGGCACACGCCTGCCCGTCCCCGTATGGATTATGAGCGACGCTCATGCGCTGGTAGGCTTCCTGATTTCCAAGCAACTCTTCCACATTTTCAATGATGGCCTGCAAATCGGTGCCCACCAGCCGAACTGTGCCGGCCTTTACTGCCTCGGGGCGCTCCGTGGTATCACGCATCACCAATACTGGCTTGCCCAACGAGGGGGCTTCTTCCTGCACTCCCCCTGAATCAGTGAGAATCAGATAAGCGCGGTTCATTAGATAGACGAAAGGCAAATAGTCAAGCGGCTCGATCAAGTGAATATTCTTCACATCTTTGAGCAAACGATTGACAGGCTCCCTAACATTGGGATTCAAATGTACGGGATAGACAATCTCAACATCTTTGGAGTCTTTCGCAATTTGCACTAAAGCCTTGCAAATTCTTTCGAATCCGTCGCCAAAACTTTCGCGACGATGCCCAGTGACGAGTACCAAACGCCGCGCGGGGTCAAGGTATGAAAACTGTTGATGCAGAGGCTGGGCCAAGTCGGGTTGCTCCAACTTGCGCACAACTTCAAGCAGAGCATCGATGACAGTATTACCAGTGACATTAATGTACTCCGCCGCTACGCCTTCCGCCAATAGGTTAGCCTCAGACTGGCTTGTTGGCGCAAAATGCAGCTGAGCCAATGTACCTGTCAATTTCCGGTTGGCCTCTTCGGGCCATGGGGAATAGAGATTCCCTGTCCGCAGCCCTGCCTCTACGTGCCCGACAGGTATCTGTTGGTAGTAAGCAGCCAAAGACGCTGCGAACGTGGTCGCCGTATCGCCATGGACAAGCACGATGTCCGGTTTGAACTCAGCTAGGACCACTTTCAGCCGCTGCAGGATCGCCACGGTTACATCTGTGAGGTCCTGTCCCGGCTTCATGATCTCGAGATCATAGTCAGGTACCAGTTCGAACAGTTCAAGCACCTGATCCAGCATTTGCCGGTGTTGGCCTGTAACACAGATTTTCGCATCGAAGCGATTATCGGCCTGCAATGCCAAAGCCAATGAAGCCATTTTGATTGCTTCTGGCCGGGTACCAAATACGCTTAATACTTTGAGCGCCATGCAACTACCATTTAAATAAAGTGAATTTTGAAAATCGGAATGAGCGTTAATAGCGGCGAATCAGAAATCATATAACCAAGCCTTGCTATCAAAAAGTTACAACTTACTCCGCACCAGCGGGCTCTAAAAATTTCACTGTACTTACGGAGCAACTAAACCGGGGAGCTCAACACTATGTAGTGTGCAACCCCACTAATTTCGCGCTCTGTACAAGAGTCATTGCACGGCCTTAAACCGTCTATCCGTTCAACGTCGCTACCAGCCAGATGTACATTCAGTATTCTTCCCTCTGACCGGAAGGCTCGCCCGGGATGACCGGACGAGCCGCCTTTCCTGCACGAAAAAATGAAAAGCGTCCCAATAATAGGCTGTTCAGCTGCAGCGTTCCATAAAAGATTTTCAGCTGAGACCAAGCAGTAGATGGCATCACAACGATATCACACCTGCGAAACCTTAACCTGCGAGTCAGGCCAGAGGGCGCTAGCCTGCCTAGCGAGATCTCCAGGCAAAATAGGCGTTTGCACACCCCCCATTTCTCCGGCTTGCACGCGCCGACTTTGGTCCTTGAATACTATTCGCAACAGCGAGATGACAATTCCGAGCAACAAACCACCAACATGTGAGAACATGACTATCATAGCTTTGTGCGGCTTAACCGGCCTGCCGGAGGCAACTGCACACTTGTCCACGCTAACCAATTGCAAGCTCTCCAGCTGAATATTGATGGATTGCAAGCGTTGGCGCTCTACGCGCAGCGCTTCGACGCCCTCCAGAAAAGCCTGTTTTGGCCCTGGCCCGAATACGGTCAACGCTGGGGTTACGAGCAAACATGAGAAGCTCTTTGCGAATTGCGCCAATTCTTGGCTCAACAAAATCATCAGTGGTGCGCTTGCGTGAGGCATCGCGCTCAGCCCCAAGCCCCAAACTGCGAGCAATAAAAAGAGCTTGTTCCAGCTCGGCCAAACGTGCTTGGCGCTTTAGCTTCAATTGCATCTGCAGAGCCTGAAGCTCATCGTTCAGCTGCGCACGCTTGATGGCGTCATCTTCTTCTAGACGAGCGATGCACCCTTCGTTCCCTGCGCGGTACTTGGTGATCGCAGAGTTCAGCTTGTTATCCATCTCTGCCAAGCGGTTCGCCAATATGACCTGCACGCCCCTTGAAAGCTGTTCACGCTCTCGCCCAACGGCAAAATCGACGTATTCGTTAAGCACAGCTGCGCCATCAATATCACTTCCGTAGAGCATTTTCAAACTAGCAAAGTCGCTCAACGAATCAGACTTATCTGAACCGGCCTGAACGGCACTGAGGGCAGTATTATTGAAATCCTGAAATGCCTGCTCAACACTTTGGCCATCACGCTGAAAGGCTTGGACTAGATCTGGTCTGGAACGGAAAAATTCAAGCCTTGTCGTGTAGGAGCTCAGCTTTGCGCCCACCCTTTTCAAGGCATCTTCTGGAGGAAGGGAGTAGATTTTAGAGCGATTCAGTGCATCTAACTGATTAAGCTCGACGGGCGCCAAGGTAGTAGAAGCTTCGCATTCAGGAGGCATGAAGTAGGCAAGAACTACACCGCGCCTCGCGAAAAACTCAGCAACGGCAGCGATAAAGGTCCGCCTTGGCCAAATAGCCCGAAGAAGACCTAACAGATCTAATTCGCTAGAGGCGGCTGTGTAAGCGCCGCGAGAATTGATATTCATTGAGATTTGCCTGCTTGCTAACGGTGCTAACACCTGAGACATGCAGGGCAGGCAAGCGCATCGTGCACCTTCCTCCAGCTTTCCATGTCATCGGCGAGGAAGATGCATTGTTGCACCTTCCGTACCCGACAACAACGTCTTGTAACCAGCTTAAGCTAGGTTCATCCACTAATCATAGCCTCGTCGCCTCACCCACACATCGCGACCAATAGCTGCACAAATCCCCAACACGAGCCCCGCCACCGCTGCCAGCGCAACGATCAACGCCTTTCGTGGCTTGACTGGCTTATCAGGCAGAGAAACTGCGCCGTCCTGCTGATACATCGCGACTAACGCAGGATCAATCTTCAGATTACGTAGGAAATTGAGCCGCTCTTGCTTTTCACGCAGCCCTTGAATATAGGGGTCATCAGATGAACGAGACTCAAGATTCGCAATCTCAGCCTCCAATGCTTTCGTGCCACGCATGTACGTAAGAGCCCCACCCATGCCTGCAGATACCTCATTGGAAAGCGTATTCGATATGATTGGGGGCTTTTCTAAACCAATGGCCTTGGCAACCCGCAGTGCCTCTTTGAGTTGGGCGATCTGATCTGCACGCTGATTGCTAGCACTTGCACGAGAGGCCCGAACCTGCTGCTCAAGGTTATCGGCCATGATTGATATGTCGCTTCGCGTACCACTTAAGAGCTCATTCTTAGCTCGGTCTGCAGAAAGCTCGGCATAGTTTGATACCCAGCTGGCGGCAAGTTGCGGATCCTCCAGACTGGCCGTAATTACATATCTATCCGATAGCTCTCTATCCGTCGGCGTGACGGTTAGCATTGCATTGAAACGGGCATACAGAGAGTCACGCGACCCTTTTCGCTCCTCCTGAGTTAACGTAGGAAGATAAAACTTTCGAAAGAACTGGTCGCGCACCGCTTCGGACTGGAGAGATCGCAGGTAAAGGTTGTACACATCCTTAACACTTAGCGGTGCGAGTCCGGTATCAGGCCCACGTCCGAAATTGATCTGCGCAATCTCATTTTGGCTGGGCGAACGAATGAAAAGCCTCGCCTCGTACACCGGCGAAGCGAGCATCACGTAGACCACCGCCAAGCCAATGACCGGTAGTGCGGTCAAAGCAATCCAAAGCTTTCTCCGCCAAATGCTCTGCACAAGCTCAACCAGGTCAATCTCATCACTACCACTCAGGCGCTCGCGTTCATTGCGCATCTAGTCTTTTTTTCCTTGGGTCCGTCTAATTGCTTCAACAGAGGGGGGGGTTAGCTCCAAGCCGCAAAGCCCTCCCACCCCTCTCGGGTCCAGCCTAGCGGCAATTTGCCAACCTGTCTGCGATATTTCAATGACTTCGTGTTAAGAGGTAGTAGAGAGACCCAACCTAAGGAAGTTCCTCACGTTTTGCCAGAATACGCGCTTCCCGCGCAACGGTCATTCTGCAATTGTGACGCTTACCTCATTTCCCGCCTGCGCAAACGTTTCGCGAAGCACGCGTGCCAGCGTTTGCTTCACCCGCCCTTCTCCATGCACCAAAACTACCTGCCGTGCATGACAGCCCAGCGCAAATCTCACCAACCCCGCCTGATCCGCATGCCCCGAATAACCTCCAAGCGAAACCACCTTGGCCCGGATCTCATACAGCTCACCATCCAGATCAATCTGCACAAATCCTTCCGCACCTTCACTAGCCTGGATCACAGCCCCAGGAGTGCCTTTGGCCTGGTAGCCAACGAATACCACCTCATGCCGCGGGTCCGCCAGCATCGCCTTGAGATAGCCTACAATCCGCCCTCCTGAGCACATACCATTGCCAGCAATGACAATCGCCGGCCGCCCAGTGCTTTTCAGGTAATTCACCACCTGCCGGTGGCGGGCGTGCGTATCGACGCACACTAGCTGACCAAACCCCAAGGGGTCGCGCCCCTGGCTCACCCGCGCATTTGCCTCGTCATTCCAGTAGTCATGCAACTGCCGGTATGCACCCGTTATACGCTGAGCCAGTGGCGAGTCGAGAATAATGGGTAGCTGCGACCATGCATAGGTGTCATCGCCTTGCACCACCGCAGGGTCGCCAAGCAATGCCTTTCGGTGAAGGATATCTTCAAGTTCGAACAATAACTCCTGAGTGCGCCCCAGGCTAAACGCGGGAATGAGGATGGTGCCGCGGTCCTGCAGTGCGCGATCGATGACCCGCTCTAGCTGCTGCTGGCGATCGCTGCGATCCGGATGAAGGCGATCACCGTAGGTGCTTTCCAGCACCAGTACATCAGCCCGCTCCGGTGGCTGTACCTGGCGCAGCAATGGATTACCTTCGTGACCAAGGTCGCCAGAGAAGACGATGCGCTGATTGCTGTCCGCCACCTGAACATCGCATTCCACATAAGCGGAGCCCAACAAATGCCCGGCACGCTGCAAACGAATCATGCACTTGAGTTCGGATTTTTCGACCACTGTGTGCCAATACCCAAAGGGAACCGGCACTACCAGACCATCGATAATCTCAAGGTATCGCGCTACGTGGGCAGGCTCGCTGCTGATGGTCAGCTTGTAGGCATCTTCCAGAACTAGTGGCAACAACTTTGCAGATGGCTCACTGCAGAGGATCGGACCACGATAACCAGCGGCGAGCAGTGCCGGGATTCGCCCGACATGGTCGAGATGCACGTGAGTGATCACAAGGGCCTGGATATCCTGCACTACAAAGTCGGGAGGCAGCGAACCCGCCCCCGGGGGCGCCTCGGCGCCCTGCTCCAGGCCGCAATCCACCAACAGGCTGGTAGTCGAATCCAGGTGGAGCCGGTGGCAGGACCCTGTTACGCCACTGGCGCCACCGTGATGGGAAATGCTGGGGAATTGCATTGAGTCGCACGCTCGCCGGGCCGCTGAATGGAATGTGTATTACTCCATTTCATCGGCTGTGTGCATAGGTGATGCATTCTTACAAAGCTGTAGGCATTTTCATCAGTTGCCGCTGAGCATCGCCTGGCGTGCCGACGCTCGAATCTTTCGCTTGCTGCGCTGAACGCCGTAAGCACCGAGCAGCGGACCGACAGCCAGGCCCACCACCAGGGCGGCAAGCACAGGCACAGCCACCGGCAAAGCCGGCGCCGACCAACCGAAGAGCACTAATGATACGGCTTGCTGATTCTCCAGCACAAAGAACAGCACCACAGCCGCCAGCACCAGCACAAACAACGCAGACAAGGCGCGCTTAAGGTTACGCATCAGGTTGCTCCTTGCTTAAGACTCAAGAGTGTTCGTGCTCTTCTTCGTTGACCCGGTCACGCAGCTCTTTGCCCGGCTTGAAATGCGGCACGAATTTGCCTTCGAGCTCGACCGACTGGCCGGTCTTGGGGTTGCGACCTACCCGCGGAGCGCGATAGTGCAAGGAGAAGCTGCCGAAACCGCGGATCTCGATACGATCTCCGGTGGCCAGGCATTGGGACATCTGTTCAAGCATGGTCTTGATGGCCAACTCCACGTCCTTGGACGAGAGCAGCCCCTGATGGGTGACAATACGTTCGATCAGCTCCGACTTCGTCATATTTTTCCCTTCGTTATCAAGCAGCTAGATCATTGCTTAATCAGTTTGTAGCACGCTCGGAGGGATTTGAACAGGGTGGTTCTTGACTTAATAAAAAAATTCAAGATTGGATTGTTAAGAAATAAGAGCTGACCCCCGCTTTTGGCGGTCATACCGCCTTTTGCTGGAGGCAGCGTTGATGTCATAAACCGGAAAGGTAGCCAGCGTATACGTGAAAATCGTCAGCGCGACACACCTAAGCCTTGTAGGATTTGTCATAATCGCGAGTAGGACGCATCTGCTTTGATATGACTTAAAGCGGATTCCAAAATACCTAACCTACCTTGCTCGTTGAGTCGTACTCACAAGGATCGTTTATGCGGATCTCTCCCCTTTCGCTCGCACTTGCGACCCTCTTAAGCACCTCTGTCAGCTTTGCTCAATCCGGCGGCCAGCCGCAACCTTGGGACAATGAGCCATCAGAGTTTCTAGGCGTCCCGTTTCAGGGCGACTTCAAAGCCCAGGTTCCTGAATGCCCTGACAGCAGCCCACGCCAAGCGACGCTGTGCCGGACAAGCACCACGGATCCTGACAAGTATGAGATTCACGGATTGCCCTACCTTCCGATCAGTTCTGGATACCAGCTTTTCGCGGCCGTGAAAGACGACGCTGTCAGTCAGCTGATGTTGACCGGCAATTCCAGCAGCCTCGAATTGGTCAATGATTTTCTGACGGATACCCTGGGGCAACCTAGCTCGAGCCTAAGCCGCCGGATCCAGCTAAGCTCGGGCGCTTCCTATGAGATGAAGACCATCTCGTGGCAAGGCAAGCGAGTCGCAGTGCATTTCCAGCGAAACGAAAGCGACCTGAGTCGCTATACCGTCACGTTCACACCTTCGGCAGCAGACCTCAAAACCTTGGGCGCTAACTCGGCAGCCGGCACTCCCAGCGAACAAACTGCTGCTCGCTGAGCTGGAGAGACCTGGGGCTTCTCCCGTGCTCTCGGTGGTTTGACACCGTGTTAAACCGCACTTCACGAAACGCACTACATCAACGAAATCGCAGGCAAAAAAAAAGGGGTGGCCCGAAGGCCACCCCTTTTTACCGATCAAACAGAACTCAGTTCTGCTTGGCCATAGCTTCGCGCAGCAGCGCAGCCATGGTGGTGTCGGCAGCCGCTTCCGGAGCGTTTTTCAGGCTCTGGATGGCTTCACGCTCTTCAGCGTCGTCTTTCGACTTGATCGACAGGCTGATGACGCGCGATTTGCGGTCAACGCTGATGATCTTGGCTTCGATCTCTTCGCCTTCCTTCAGGACGTTACGCGCGTCTTCAACGCGGTCACGGCTGATTTCGGAAGCTTTCAGAGTGGCTTCGATGTCGTCGGCCAGAGTGACGATGGCGCCTTTGGCGTCAACTTCTTTCACGATGCCCTTGACGATAGCGCCCTTGTCGTTGACAGCAACGAAGTTGGAGAACGGATCGTCTTCCAGCTGCTTGATGCCCAGGGAGATGCGCTCGCGCTCTGGGTCAACCGACAGGATGACGGTTTCCAGCTCGTCGCCCTTCTTGAAACGACGTACGGCTTCTTCGCCGGTTTCGTTCCAGGAGATGTCGGACAGGTGAACCAGGCCGTCGATGCCGCCGTCCAGACCGATGAAGATACCGAAGTCGGTGATCGACTTGATGGTACCGGTGATCTTGTCACCCTTGTTGAACTGGCCGGAGAAGTCTTCCCATGGGTTGGACTTGCACTGCTTGATGCCCAGGGAGATACGACGACGCTCTTCGTCGATGTCCAGAACCATGACTTCCACTTCGTCGCAACCTGAACGACTTTCGACGGGTGGATGTTCTTGTTGGTCCAGTCCATTTCGGAAACGTGT
>Ga0153918_1000286_pt1 | contig 27783 bp, 33 predicted proteins | sample TSFL002MetaG_FD_104687 | JGI IMG/M metagenome (GOLD analysis project Ga0153918, IMG submission 104687) | Attine ant fungus gardens microbial communities from Florida, USA - TSFL002 MetaG | ecosystem: Host-associated > Fungi > Mycelium > Unclassified | place: USA: Florida, Paynes Creek Historic... | reverse complement strand
GGTGATGATCAGCATGCGCGTGCTGTTGTCCAGGCTCAGGTCGTTGGCCACGAACGGCGTGGTCAGCACCTGCTCGACCACCGGGTGGCGGCCTTGCTCGATGCGCAGGCACGGCTCGTCGGTAAAGCGCGGGCAGTTCAGGTCGAGGTTCAGCGCACGTTCGGCAAGGTTGCTCAGCACATCGACTTCGGCCAGCGCGGCGGCACTGTCCTGCAGCGGAGCCAGGTGGCTGATCAGGGTTTCCAGCAGCGCGTCGTAGAGCATCTTTTCGCGCGCCAAGGCGCGGCTCTTGGCCGATAGCGCCTTGTCCTCGAAGGCCTTGAGTTCGGGCGTGATGAAGCGCTCGGCGCCTTTGAGGGTCTGGCGGCGGATGTAGTCGCCCGGTGCCTGCTCGGCCTGCTTGGTCGGCAGCTCGATGAAGTAGCCGTGCACACGGTTGTAGCCTACCTTGAGGTTGGCAAGGCCGGTGCGGGCCTTCTCGCGGGTTTCCAGGTCGATGAGGAACTGCCCGGCGTTCTCGCTGATCGCCAGCAGCTCGTCCAGCTCGCTGTCGTAGCCGGCCTTGAGCACGCCGCCATCACGGATGACCGCCGGCGGGTTGTCGATGATCGCACGCTCCAGCAGGCTGGCCAGCTCCGGGTAGGTGCCGGTGATGGCGGCCAGGCGCGCCAGGTGCGGTGCTTCCAGCTCGCTCATGGCGTTCTGCAGCTCGGGCAAGGCACCGAGGGCATCGCGCAGGCGCGCCAGGTCCCGCGGACGGGCATTGCGCAGGCCGATACGGGCGAGGATGCGCTCGATATCGCCGATTTCCTTGAGCTGCGGCTGCAGCTTTTCGAAGCGGTAGCCGTCGAGCAGGCAGCGGATCGAGTCCTGGCGTGCCTGCAGCACTTTGAGGTCGCGCAGCGGGCGGTTCAGCCAGCGCGTCAAGAGGCGGCTGGCCATGGCGGTCTGGCAGCGGTCGATCACCGATTGCAGGGTGTTGTCGCGGCCACCGGCCAGGTTGATGTCCAGCTCCAGGTTACGGCGGCTGGCGCCGTCGAGGATCACCGTGTCGTCCAGGCGCTCGTGGCGCAGGCTGCGCAGGTGCGGCAGGGCCGTGCGCTGGGTTTCCTTGGCGTAGGTCAACAGGCAACCGGCGGCACCGATGGCCAGGGTCAGTTTGTCACAGCCAAAGCCCTTGAGATCCTTGGTCGCGAACTGCTGGCACAAGGCTTTGCGCGCCGAATCGCGGTCGAAGTCCCACGGCGCGCGGCGACGGGCACCCGGGCGCTTCTCGGCGGGCAGGTCGCGAGGCCAATCGTCGGGGATCAGCAGCTCTACCGGGTTCAGGCGCTCGAGCTCGGCCAGCAGGTTTTCCCAACCTTTGATCTCTTGGACGCTGAAGTTGCCGCTGGTGATGTCCAGTACCGCCAGGCCGAACAGGCGTTCATCGCCGAGCAGGGCGGCAATCAGGTTGTCGCGGCGTTCGTCGAGCAGCGCCTCGTCACTGACCGTGCCGGGGGTGATGATGCGCACCACCTGGCGCTCCACCGGGCCCTTGCTGGTGGCCGGGTCGCCGATCTGCTCGCAGATCACTACCGACTCGCCAAGCTTGACCAGCTTGGCCAGATAGCCCTCCAGCGAATGGAACGGAATCCCGCACATGGGGATCGACTGGCCGGCCGACTGACCGCGCGCGGTCAGGGTGATGTCCAGCAGCTTTGCGGCTTTCTTCGCATCTTCGTAGAAGATTTCGTAGAAGTCGCCCATGCGGTAGAACATCAGCTGGTCCGGGTGCTGGTTTTTCAGCTTCCAGTACTGCTGCATCATCGGTGTGTGTGCGGAAAGATCAGACATTCGGGGCCTTACAGCGGGTGATCTGGTTGGCGATTGTGAAACCGGCAATGGTACAGGCTTTTTCAAGCAGATGCAGGCGCGGGCCATGGGGTGTGCCCACACAGCAGGTGCATTGCATTTGCCAGCGCATGCCTGCATTATGCACGCTATGCAAAAACGCAATGTAGCCACCGTACTCAGAGAACTGCTCGACCGCCACGGCCTGTCCCCGACGGAGCTGTACCGGCGCACGGGTGTCCCTCAATCCACCTTGTCGCGGATTCTCGGCGGCAAGATCGTCGACCCTTCCGACAAGCACGTGTCGAAAATCGCCGAGTATTTCGGCGTGAGCACCGATCAGTTGCGCGGTCGTGCCGCGCTTGGCGAGTCGCGCGAAGCCGCGCTGCCGGCCCACGGCCATGCGGACCTCAGCGACATCAGCCTGTGGGACGATGAAACCCCCGTCGAGGATGACGAGGTGTCGGTACCTTTCCTTCGTGAGGTCGAATTGGCAGCAGGATCAGGAAGATTCGTCATCGAAGAGAGCGAGCGTGCGCGGCTGCGTTTCGGCAAGCGCAGCCTGCGTCACAATGGCGTGCAGTTCGACCAGGCCAAGTGTGTGACCGTGCGTGGCAACAGCATGCTGCCTGTGCTGCGGGACGGTGCGACGGTCGGGGTGAACACCGGCAAATGTTCGATTGGCGACATCATCGATGGTGACCTCTACGCCATCAACCATAATGGCCAGCTGCGGGTGAAGCAGGTCTACCGCCTGCCTACCGGCATCCGCCTGCGCAGTTTCAACCGCGATGAGCACCCCGACGAGGATTACAGCTTCCAGCAGATGCAGGACGAGCAGATCAGCCTGCTTGGGCATGTATTCTGGTGGGGCATGTACGCTCGCTGACAGTCTCACTGCCAAACAAACCCGCTTCGGCGGGTTTTTCTTTGCCTGCAGAAAAGCCCTACAAACCAGGCCGTGCATGGCCTGCATGCATATCAGCAAAAACCAATGCATAGAAATTTGAAGAAATGCATTGACTGCATATGCATCAATGCATAGCCTGTGTCTCAAGCCGGACGGAAACCGGTTGTTACACAGGCAGCGATGGACAGGCCTCAACTGTCCAGAGGGTTGGCAACTGGCCCGGGTGTGCAGCGTAAAGCACCACGAACAGTTATCCGGCGGGCAGGTGGCCGCGGTCGGAGTCACAAATTTGTAGCGGAACCGCGCGGCGTCACCAGTCGTGGCCGGCGGTTCGACAACGCATTACTGAAAGGCCTGGCGAGCCGGGCCTTTTGGAATGCCGAGGCTTTTGAAAGAGACAGAGTACCCACAACCCGCCTGCTGGCCTCCGCCAACAGGCATTACACAGGAGACAGGACAGTGACGAACGAGCAACAAGCGTTGCTGGAAATGCCGCTCTGGCTGGTAATCGTCCTGGCACTGCTGGGGGGCCTCAGCGGTGAGATGTGGCGGGCCGACAAGGCCGGTGCCACGGGCTGGTCGCTGCTGCGACGGCTGGCGCTGCGCTCCGGGGCCTGCATGGTCTGCGGCGTGTCGACGGTGATGCTGCTGTATGCCGGTGGCCTGTCGATCTGGGCGGCCAGTGCATTGGGCTGCATGACGGCGGTTGGCGGCGCCGATGTCGCCATGCGCCTCTACGAACGCTGGGCGATCCGGCGCCTGGGCTTGCGCGACAGTACGCAAGCCGACGAGCGATAAGGAGAATATGCATGAGCGAACTGGCCACTTTGCATGCGGCCGTGACCGCAACCATTCGTGAGGCGATGCCGGAGCTGGCATCGGTCGATGCTTATACCGCTGTAGGAAATGCTCCGGAACGACCGGCGCTGCGCCATGGCATCGTGCAAATGACGGCAGATGCAGCACCGCGTGATGGCCGCTCGGTGCTGATCGCCACCTTCGAGGCGGACATCACCGCCGACAGCGCCAACCCCGAAGCACGGCTGCAGGGCAGCCTGCTCGCCGCACAACTGATGGACCTGCTGCGCCAGCAGCATTGGGCACTGGACTTCGTCGAGGCCAGCCGCAACGTGCAGGCGCAATTCGAGGGCAGCGCCTGGACCGTGCGCTGGGACCAGCCTGTGCTGCTTGGCGAGGCCCGCTGGAATTGGCCAGACCAGCCACCCGGGAACCTGGTGCTGGGTTTCGCGCCCGACATCGGCTTGGGTAATGAAGCGCAGTACATCGCCCCCGAGGAGCTGTCATGAGCTATGTCAGCGCCATGCATGACCGCATGCTGGCCTGCCTGGTCATCCCCTGCCGGGTGGTGGCGGTTGACCTTGCCGCCGCCCGGGTGCGGGTGTCGGACGGCAGCGGCTGGACCAGCGCCTGGCTGCGCTGGCACGCCCAGGCGGCCGGCCAGGCGCGGCACTGGCGAGCCCCCAGCCTGGGTGAGCAGGGCGTGTTGCTCAGCCCCAGCGGCGAGCCGGCCCAGGGCACCTTCCTGCCAGGGCTGTATGGCAATGCCGGCAGCGCGCCGGACACCCGCGCGCATGCCGAGGTCTGGCGTTTCGCCGATGGCGGTTCGCTCAGCTACGACTGGCAGGCCAGCCACTACGACATCGAACTACCTGGCGGCAGCGCGACGATCAAGGTCGGCGCCAGCACCGTGCAGGTCAGCGAAGCGGCGATCAGCCTGCAGGCGGCAGCGATACATCTCACAGGCAATGTCACGGTCGACGGCCCACTGCTGGTGAGCGGCGACATCAATGGCGGTGGGCGGATCATCGACACCGCCGGCAACACGGCCAACCACAAGCATTGAATCAAGCCCGCGCATGCGGGCTTTTTTCATAACAGGAGAATGCCATGCATACCCATGAACAGGGCGGTGCACCATGATCGGCATGGACCGCCGCACCGGCCAGCCGCTGGCCGGCATCGATCATTTGCGCCAGTCCATCGAAGACATCCTGACCACGCCGCTGGGCAGCCGGCGCATGCGCCCTGAATACGGCAGCCAGCTGCGGCGCTTCGTCGACTTGCCAGTCAACGAGGGCTGGAAGAGTGCCGTGCAGGCCGAAGTGGCTCGCGCACTGGGCCGTTGGGAGCCTCGTTTGCAACTGGATCGGGTCAAGGTCGTCGCCGTGCTCGATGGCCAGGTCAGCCTGGCCTTGAAGGGCCGCTACCTGGGCGATGAAGCGTTGCTGGAGGTGCGCGTATGAGCCAGGTCGACCTGTCACAACTGCCAGCTCCGCAACTGTTGGAGGACCTCGACTACGAGGCCCTCTATCAGGCCGATCTGCAGACCTTTCGCGAATACCTGGGCGACGGCTGGACCGCCAACCTGGAGAGCGATCCGGTCACCAAACTGCTCGAGGTCGGGGCCTATCGCAAGCTGCTCAACCGGGCCCGCATCAACGACGCGGCCAAGGCGTTGCTGTTGGCCTACGCCCAAGGCAGTGACCTGGACCAACTGGCGGCCAATGTCAGCCTGCAGCGCCTGGTGATCCAGGCCGAGGACCTGGCCAGCGTGCCGCCCGTCGAAGCCTTGCTGGAATCCGACGATGCCCTGCGTGAGCGGGTACAACTGGTCTACGAAGGCCTGACCACGGCCGGCCCACGCAACAGTTACATCCTGCATGCCCGCAACGCTTCGGGGCAGGTGGCTGACGCTACCGCCGAAAGCCCGTCGCCGGCGGTGGTGGATGTCACCGTGCTGGGGCTGGAGGGCAATGGCCAGGCCAGTGCCGAGCTGCTGGCGCAGGTGGCCAGCTACCTCAATGACGACGACATCCGCCCGGTCGCCGATCGGGTCAATGTGCGCAGCGCCGAAATCCTGCCTTATCGCATCGATGCCGTGCTGTACCTGGCCGACAGCGGTCCTGAGTACGAAGCGATCCTCACCGAGTGCCAGCGCCGTCTCGAGGCCTGGATCAATCCACGGCGTCGCCTGGGCGTGGAAGTGGCCCGCTCGGGCATCGATGCCCAGCTGCATATCGACGGTGTCAGCCGGGTCGAGTTGGGCGGTTGGGCCGACATCCGCCCGAGCAAGGCGCAGGCGGCCTGGTGCACGGGCTATACGCTCAAGCGGGGTGGCTGACATGCAGAGCTTGTTGCCGCTCAATCGTACAGCGCTGGAGCGGGCCATCGAAGTGGCGGCCGATGAGGACTTGAAAGTCAGCCTGCGCCGTCTCTACAGCCCGGACAGTTGCCCCGCGCACCTGCTGTATCACCTGGCCTGGGCCTGGTCGGTGGACCGCTGGGAAGACAGCTGGAGCGATGAGATCAAGCGTTCGGTGATCCGCGCTGCGTTCTTCGTCCACGCCCACAAGGGCACCCTCGGTGCGCTCAGGCGGGTGGTGGAACCGTTCGGCTACCTGATCGAGGTGGAGGAGTGGTGGCAAACCACGCCCCCCGCACCGGCGGGCACCTTTGCCCTGAAGATCGGCGTTTCCGATGCGGGCATCAGCGAGAGCACCTACCAGGAACTGTCGTCGCTGATCGACGACGCCCGGCCAGTCAGCCGCCACCTGACCGGGCTGGTGATCAGCCTCGAAAGCCGGGGCGCCCTCCATGTCGGCTGCGCAATCCAGGACGGCGACGAACTGGACATCTACCCGCCGACGCCACGTGACATCGAGATCACCGGCGTCGTAGGGCGGGGCGGCCGCGAACATACAATCGATACCTTGGACATTGCACATGGTTGACCAGACTTCTCAGTTCTACGCCATCCTCACCAACGTGGGGGCGGCGAAACAGGCCAATGCCGATGCCTTGGGCATTGCCTGGAAAATCACCCAGATGGGCGTAGGCGACGCCAACGGCACCGACCCCACCCCCAACGCCACCCAGACCAGCCTGATCAACGAATGGCGCCGCGCGCCGTTGAACCAGCTGAAGGTGGATGACAAGAACAGTGCGATCATCATTGCCGAGCAGGTCATTCCGGCGGATGTCGGCGGCAAGTGGATCCGCGAGATCGCGCTTTACGATGCCGATGGCGACATGGTGGCCGTGGCCAACTGTGCGCCGACCTATAAACCGTTGCTGAGCCAGGGCTCGGGACGTACCCAGGTGGTGCGGATGAACCTGGTGGTCAGCAGTGCCAGTAACGTGCAGTTGAAGATTGATCCGGCGGTGGTGCTGGCCACGCGTGAGTACGTCGACAGCCGGCTTACTGAGGAAATCAGCAAGCTGGACAACAAGGAGTCGGTACGCGTGGCCACCACGGCCAACATTACCTTGTCGGGGCTGCGGACGGTCGACGGTGTTGTGCTTGCGGCCGGCGACCGAGTGCTGGTCAAGAACCAGACGCAGGCCAGGGACAACGGCCTGTATGTCGTGGCGACCGGTGCCTGGCCGCGCTCCTCGGATGCGGACATCAGCGCCGAGGTAACGCCGGGATTGGTGGTGGCAGTTGAGCAGGGCAATACACTGTCCGATACCATCTGGCAACTGATCACCGATGCCCCGATTGTGCTGGGCACCACGGCACTGACTTTCCGCGACATTACCGATGGTTTCGCACGGCTTTTATCGCCGGCCTTCACGGGCACGCCAACGGCGCCCACACCGCCGCAGTTTGACGAGACGCAAGCAGTGGTCAATGCGGCGTTCGTCAAGCGCATGGGGGTTGCATATGCCGGCTATTCGAACTACTCGGCCTCAACTGCCCTCGCGCTTTCGGAGGTCGGAAAGCTAGTGGCCTTTGCCAACGCCGCCACGCCGATGACCGCCACGCTGCCCACCGGTGGCGCCATTACCCCTGGCTCCACGGTGATGGTGCTGTGTAGTCAGGGTGCGCTTACGGTTACGGCTGCTGCCGGCGATACGATTGATGCGGTTGGGGTGCCGGGCGACATCGTAATGGGGCAAGGCGATACCGCCGAATTCATCCGTAACGGCTCTCTGTGGCGCCTGGTTGGCGGCACGGCATTGCTGCGTTACTCGACCATCATGCAAGGTGAAAATTGGGTAACCCCGCCGCAGTTCGATAACACCAAGAAGCTGGCCACTGCCGAGTTTGTGCAGCGTGCGCTGGGGAGCTTTTCGGGGGCGGCGGTGTACAACGCTGCTGTCACGCTGACCAAGGCAGATGCCGGGAAGATCATTCGGCTAGGAGGAAATGGATACACGGTGACTCTGCCGCTGATCTCCACGCTTGCGGAAGGCGCCACGTTTGCTATCCAGCATTCCGGTTTATCGGGCGTCCTAACGGTGGCGGTTCAAGGTGGCGATGTGATCGACCCTGGCGCCGGCCTGATCACGTCAGTGACGTTGAACCTGGGCGATACCGTGATATTGACTCGCTCAGTCGGTAGCTGGGCGCTGGTCGGCGGCAGTGCAGCGCTCAGCTATGTGGATCGGCCTACCCTGCCGGTGTTCGATAACAGTCGCCAGCTGGCCACCACCGAGTTTGTGCAGCGCGCCTTGGGTAACTTGGCCGGGGCCAGCGTAATCAACGCAACCACGAGCCTGAACTTCGGATCATTCGGCAAGATCACCATCTTGAACCCCAGCGCGCCCATTACAGTGACGCTACCGCCGTCGAGTACAGGCATTGCGGGTGCGCAGCTGGTGTTCAAGAACGTAGGTTCTGCACCTGTGACCATTGTGCCGGCCGCTGGCGATACGTTAGGCAACATTGCGCTAACTCCCATGGCCAACTTGGTTATCCCGCCGGGGTCAGCTGCCGATTTCGTGCACCAAGGCACTGTGTATTGGGCGTCCGGTGCGGCTGTGCTCAAGTACACATCGGAATTCAGCGCTTCGCTTGCTGTTGTTGGCCATGAGCGCTCGCCCAGCGGGCTTATCAGGCAGTGGGGATTTGCCTCAGTGCCAGCAAATGGGCAGTTAGAAGTCACATTGCCCTTTGCTTTCTCAGTGCAGTGTTTCGGGGCGATGTGTCAGTACACAACCGGCCTCGGCTCGACTTCGGGGCGCTGTGGCGCTGGTCCGGTAGGACTGCAGAAGGTTCTGTTAGAAAGCACTATTCCGGGGGCTTCTGGCGCGGCGGGCATCTATTGGGAAGTATGGGGAAAGTAAGGGGGGAGCATGTATTTCTATTCGGCAGCAACCGGCGGGTTTTATGAGCGCAGCTATCACGGCAGCAACATGCCGGCCGACGTGTGCGAGGTCAGTGCGGATGAGTATGCACTGCTGATGCAGGCGCCTAGTCAAGGACGCGTCATCGTTCCAGATCACAAGGGTCGGCCGGTGATTGCTGATGCGCCTGGCTTGGATTTCGAACAGCAATGCGCGGTTGAGCGTGCTTGGCGTGATGACGTGTTGTTAAAGGCCTGTGCCGTGCGTGACCGTCACCGCGACGAACAAGAGCTGTCCCGGCTTACCACCTTGACCCAGGAGCGCTTCGTGGAGCTGCTGGGGTACATCCAGAAACTGCGCGACTGGCCCCAGTCCACCGGTTTCCCCAGCGCGGCGCAGCGCCCTGTGGCCCCTGCCTGGCTCGCTAAGCAAGCCTAAGACGCCCCGCACTGACGGGGCGTTTTCTTTTCCGCTGTACCACCTGGCCCTGCACTGCGGGGCCTTTTCATACCTGGAGTAATCATGTCTGGATTCTTTCACGGCGTTACCGTAACGAACGTCGACAACGGCGCGCGCACCATCGCCCTGCCGTCGTCCTCGATCATCGGCTTGGTCGACACCTTCACCCCTGGGCCTGGCGTCACAGCCAAGGCCAACGACCTGGTGTTGATCACCAGCGAGCGTGAAGCCGTCGCCGCCTTCGGCGAAAACGCCGCCATCACCAAGGCCTGCCGCGCCATCTACACCCGCGCCAAGGCGGTCATCGTCGCTTGCGGTGTGGCCAAGCTGGACGATGCAGCGGAGCAGACCGCCGCGATCATCGGCAGCGTGCAGGCCGATGGCAAACGCACCGGCCTGCAGGCACTGCTCGACGGCAAGAGCCGTTTCAACGCCCAACCGCGCCTGCTGGCGGCGCCACGCCACAGCGCCACCCAGGCGGTCGGCACCGCGCTGGTTGCACTGGCCGACAAGCTGCGTGGCATCGCCATCATCGACGGCCCCAACACCACCGACGAGGCAGCCCTCGCCTACGCCAAGAACTTCGGCGCCAAGCGCGCCTTCCTGGTCGACCCGGGGGTGCAGTACTGGGACAACGGCGAAGAGGCAACAGTCGACGCGCCGGGCTCGGCGTGGGTGGCCGGCCTGTTCGCCTGGACCGACAGCGAATACGGCTTCTGGGCCTCGCCGTCGAACAAGGAGTTCGTCGGCATTACCGGCACCGTCCGCCCGGTGGAGTTCCTTGACGGCGACGACAGCTGCCGCGCCAACCTGCTGAACAACGCCAACATCGCCACCATCATCCGCGACGACGGCTTCCGCCTGTGGGGCAACCGCACCCTGTCCAGCGACCCGAAATGGGCCTTCGTCACCCGGGTGCGGACCATGGACATCGTCATGGACGCGATCCTCTACGGCCACAAGTGGGCGGTCGACCGCGCCATCACTGCCACCTACGTGAAAGACGTCACCGAAGGCCTGCAAGCCTTCATGCGCGACCTGAAGAACCAGGGCGCAATCATCAACTTCGAGGTCTTTGCCGACCCGGAGCTGAACACGGCCAGCCAGCTCGAGCAGGGCAAGGTGTACTGGAACATCCGCTTCACCGACGTGCCGCCTGCCGAAAACCCCAATTTCCGCGTTGAAGTCACTAACCAGTGGCTGACCGAAGTCCTCGATTCCGCCGCTTAAGGAGCGCATCCACATGGCAATGATCCCCGAAACCCTGGCCAACCTGAACCTGTTCGTCGATGGCGTCAGCTTCCAGGGCGATGTACCCAGCCTGACCCTGCCCAAACTCACCCTGAAAATGGAAGAACACCGCCCCGGCGGCATGGACATGCCGGTCGAGATGGACCTGGGCATGGAGAAACAGGAAGCGGCCTTCACCACCACAGGCGTGCGCCGTGAAGCGCTGAAATTCTTCGGCCTGGCCGACGGCAGTGGCTTCAACGGTACCTTCCGCGGCGCCTTCAAGGGCCTCAAGGGCAAGATCAACCCGGTGGTGGTGACCTTGCGTGGCACCCTCAAGGAAATCGACATGGGCGACTGGAAGTCCGGCGACAAGGCCGAGATCAAGCACAGCGTCGGCCTGACCTACTACAAGCTCGAAGTCGATGGCCGCCTGATCTACGAGATCGACGCGCTGGGCATGAAGCGCGTTATCGACGGCGTCGACCAACTGGCCGCCCAGCGCGCTGCGCTCGGCTTGTAAGGAGGCGACCATGGCTCAAGCGAAAAAGCAGCCGCAGTGGCTGACCCTCAGTGCCGACCGCGTTACCGTGCGCCTGTCACGCCCCAGCGAAGCCAATGGCATGCAAGTCGACAGCCTGTCGCTGCGGGCACCGACCGTACGCGATATCCGCAATGCCCAGGCTGGTGGCGCGGCGGATGACGAGCAGCGCGAGCTGAACCTGTTCGCGTCGCTGGCCGAAGTCGGCATCAAGGACCTCGAAGGCCTTGCCCTCAAGGACTATAGCCGTTTGCAGAGCGGCTATTTTCGCCTGGTGCAGGACGACGAACTTTGACCCGGCCCGGCAGAAGGCCGCCGCCAAGCGGCTGGCCAAGGAGCTGAACTTTTCCGCGAGCGAAATCATGACCATGCCGTACAGCGACATGGTCTGGTGGCTCGCACCGTGACAAGGAGGAACCTATGGCGAACACACAGGTGTTCACCCTCGGGCTCGGCGTCACCGTCATCAACCCCTTGGGCATTGCCATCGAGCAGTTGCGCCGGGATGTCGAACGCCTGCGCAGGCAGGCCGACGGCACCCGGCTCGGCCGCCTGATCGGCGAGGTGATCCGCCTGGGGTTGGAGCTCGGCAAGGTACGCCAGGTCGAACGCCAGTTGGCATTGGATCAGGAGCAGCAGCACGCAGAGCAGGTCGCCCGGTTGGGGGATGAGGCCGAGGCCGTCGAACGTTTGCGCCAGCACTACCTGATGCTGGATCAGGCCCTCAAAGGGCTGGCGCGTCTCAAGCCACTGCCAGGCCAGATGACGGTCAATGTCTTCCAGCAATGGCATGCAGTGGTGCAAGGGCAAGGAGTAGCCGCATCGCGCAAGGTGCAAGCACCTGCGCAGGCGCCAAAGGCGGATGCCGATGACTCCTCGTATATTTCTGCCAAAGGCATTGTGGTTACCGCTGCGGGCCTTGGCACTCTGGGGCTTGGGATCAAGTCTGCTCGTGCCTACCACCAACAGTCGCCGGAAAGAAAACGAGCGATACGCGAACGTGGCTTGAAGGAGTGGCGGGAGAACCGTGCCGAGACATTGGGCAAGTTTGCCCAGGCCGTGATCGCTGCCGAAGACGGCGAAGATTTGGCGCGTGCTGGCGGCGCTGCGATCGGCGACGTCGTTGGCCGCCTGCTGGGCTCGATGGGCGCGATGCTTTTCAAAGGCAAAAGTAAGGCGATGGGCAACGCTATCGGCGCTGGCAAAAAACGAGGGAACCCAAGTAAAAAAAGGAACCAGTCAAAGAACCAGCGCAAAGCTCAAGCCGCCTCGCGGCATGAAACGCAGAAGAAGCAGGCGGCGCAAAAGTTAGAAGAGAAAAAGCAGGACGAGGCCAGGCAAGAGCGCTGGGCAAAGACGGGTGGTGTGATTGGCGAGGCTGCGGGAGAAAGGGCCGGTGGCGAGTTGTTCAATTGGCTTACTGAGGACAAGGAGCCTCAGTCAGTAGACGTTGAAATTTCTCCACCGGCCGAAGGCCAATCCGAATCCTTGATTGTGTCTGCCTTGTCCTTGAACGGAGCAGCCAAGCTGCCACCGACGGTTGGAAAGCTGTACAACCGTGTCCCGCTTGCTGCCGTGCCGGACACTTCGTTGCAGGTGGTCGACACCTACCAGGGTGATGGCACGTCCGCAGAGAAACTGGAGGGTTATGGCCAGGCTGTCGGTGAGCTCGGCGGCAGCTTGGCAGGTTCTTCGGTGGGAGGGATGGGTGGGGCGGCCCTTGGTAGCGTGATTGGCTCGATGGTGCTACCGGGTATCGGGACCGTGGTGGGTGCCGCATTAGGCGGGTTGCTGGGGCGCTTTGGTGGTGGTGTGCTGGGCGGTACGGCGGGTGAACTCGCCGGTGGCTGGCTTGGTAAAAGCGCGGCATCCGTCATTGGTAGCGATACGCCTGCCGCAAGCTCGGACACTGACATCTCGTCCGTCCATGCAACCCGACCTGCGCGCAGCGCAGATGCTGCTGCGCCACCTGCGACCTCGGCACAACAACCGCAGGCTGCGCCGCCGCCCACTATCAACCAGCAGTTCACCTTCACCGCCAACATGCCGGTGACCTTCAACAACAGCCTCGACGACCCGACCACCCTGCAACAACTGGAAGCCATCGCCCGTCGCGTGCTGGACGACCTGATGCGCCAGGCGCGTTCGGTGCAGATGGTCGATCAACCACAGCCATGAGGAGGACCCATGACCTACCTGGAACAGTTGCAAGCGGGCTTGCATGCACTGGTCAAGGCGGGCGAGGAGGGGCGTCGGCGTGCCGACGCCATGCTCGACCCGATGAACCAGGCGGTCGGCCATGCCAGGGAGGCGGCCAGCGAACTCGAAGCCCTGCCATGGATCGGCCCGGAAATCGGCAAACGCCTGCAACGCACGATGCGCGCCATCGATTCGGCCAGGCAGCGCGTCGATAAGGTGATTGCCAAGTATGATCAGACCCTCGACGTGGTGCGCAAGGTGCGCGACCGCGTCGACGCCTTCGCCGAACACCTGGGCAAGGCTGGAGCGGCCATTCGGCGCGTGATCGGCGATGTGCGTTCGGCCGCCAACGGTGTGCTTTCGACCTTTGGCTTTGCGCCAGAAGTCACCCCGGCGGCAGAAGCGATCAAGCCGTTCCCGCACTTGTTGATACTGCAGCCTCTCAAGGCCAACGCTGCGCCGTACTACTTCAACCTCGACACTGCCGCCTTCGACCAGTTGCGCCGGCAAACGCGTTTCCGCTGGGCTGGACAGGAGCGCTTGAGCCGCGAGAACGCCCAACAGGCGGTGAGCCTGGGCGAAGACAGCATCAGCATCCGTGGCGCTATCTACCCCGGTTTCAAGGGCGGATTGGGCCAGTTGCAGGCGCTGCGTGGCATCGGCCGCCAACTGCTGCCGCTGTCGCTGACCACCGGATATGGCGAAGTGCTCGGCACCTGGTGCCTGACCAGCATCGAGGAAGAGCAGGGCGCCTTGCTGGCCGGCGGCATTCCCCGCAAGCAAGGTTTCTCACTGGAGTTCGTCAGCTATGGACAAGACCTGCAAAACGTCTGAGGGCGATGTGCTCGATACCCTCTGTCACCACTATTACGGGCACCTCGACGGCAGCGTCGAGGCGGTATTGCAAGCCAACCAGGGGTTGGCCGACGAGGCCCAGCCGTTTCGCAGCGGCGTAACGATCCGCTTGCCGACGCTGGCGCTGGTCCCGGCCAACCTCGTGCAGCTGTGGGACTGACGCCATGCAACCCGTATTTCGTATCCAGGCTGACGGCAAGGACATCACTGCGCTGATCAATGACCGCCTGTTGCTGCTGCGTACCACCGACAAACCGGGCATGGAATCGGATGACTTCGAGCTGCGCATCGACGCCCGCGACGGTGCTGTGGCGTTGCCGGCGCGCGGTGCGCTGATCGAGGTGCATCTGGGGTACGCCGGCCTGCCGCTGACTCGGCTGGGGCGTTACACCGTCGATGAGGTCGAGCTGTCCGGCCCGCCGGATACCTTGGTGATTCGCGGCAAGGCCAGTGACCTGCGCGGCAGTGGCAGGACCATTCGCAGCGGCAGCTGGGAGGCCGTGCCGCTGCAGCGCATCGTCGCCGAAATCGGCGCGCGCAATGGCTGGCAGGTGGTCTGCCCGGTGCGGGTGCAAGTACCCCGGGTCGACCAGTACAACGAGTCGGATTTCAATTTCATCACGCGCCTGGCCCGCCAGTACGATTGCACCGCCAAGCTCGCCGATGGGCAGTTGCTGGTGCTGCCGCGCCAGGCCGGTCAGAGCGCCAGCGGCAAACCCCTGGGCGTGGTCGGCATTGCCCGCAACGAGGTCAGCCAGTGGCATTTCCGGCTGGACGACAAAGCCGCGCGCAAAGCCGTGCGCACCCGTCATCAGGACGCTGCCAGCGGTGAATCGAAGACCATCGAGCTGGTCAACGAGGCGGCTGTTGAAGGCCAGCGGCCGGTGCATACCGACCGTCACCTCTACCCCAACCGCGCCGCTGCCGAACAGGCGGCCAGGGCGCGGCTGGCCAGCTTCAACCGTGATACGGCTCAGGTGCGCCTGGATCTGCCGGGGCGTACCGACCTGTTTGCCGAGCGCAGCATCGCCTTGCACGGCTTTGCCGATGGCCTGGATGGGCAGTACCAGATCGATTCGGTGGAGCAGCTGTTCACCGCATCGGGCTGGCGCACCACGGTGCAGGGCAATGGCGGCAAGACGGGCAAGGTGCAGGCCAAGGGGGCAGTGCCTCGCCGGCAGGCCGCGATCAAGGCTTGAAGGACGCTACACGGAAGGAGTCAGATATGCTCACTGAAACGCAATTGCTACAGATTCTGCCGAACGCCCGCCCTGTTGCGGGCGTTTTTCTTTCGGCACTCAATGTCACCCTGCCGCGCTGGGAAATCGACAATCCCAGGCGTGTGGCGGCGTTCATCGCCCAGGTCGGCCATGAATCCGGCCAGTTCCGCTACGTCAAGGAGCTGGGCAACGACCGCTATCTGGCGCGCTACGACACCGGCAGCATGGCCTTGCGCCTGGGCAATACACCACAGGCCGATGGCGATGGGCAGTTGTATTGCGGGCGCGGCCTGATCCAGATCACCGGGCGCAACAACTACCAGGCCTGCAGCCGCGCACTGTTTGGCGACGAGCGCTTGCTGGCGCAACCGCAGTTGCTCGAACAACCGCGCTGGGCCTGCGAGTCGGCGGCGTGGTTCTGGCATTCGCGGGGGCTCAATGCGTTGGCTGATCGCGGTGAGTTCAACCGCATCACACGCCATATCAATGGTGGGCTCAATGGGCTGGAGGATCGCCTCAAGCTTTGGGCGCGTGCACGCGAGGTGTTGTGTTGAGCCGATTGCAACTTGGCCTTGGTGTGTTGCTGTTGATGGTGTGCTCTGCGCTGGCCTGGCAACTGCAGGGCTGGCGCTGCGGGCGGCAACTGGCGCAGCTGGCGCAAGCACAGGCCGATGCCGAGCTGGCCCGGATGCTCGCCGAACGTGGGGCGCGTCAGGTACTTGAACAACGCCTGGAACAAAGTGAAAACCGTCATTACAAGGAGCTTGCCGATGCGCAACAGTCTCAGGCTCGCCTGCGTGATCGCCTTGCTACTGCCGATCTGCGCTTGTCGGTCCTGGTCGAACGTGGCGCCGTCTGCAGTGCAATGCCAGCCGCTACCGAGGCCGGCAGCGTGGATCATGCAACCGTACGCGCCGGACTTGAGCCGGCGCATGCTCGACGAATTATCGCCATCACCGATGAAGGGGACCGGGGCTTGATGGCGTTGCGGGCTTGTCAGGATTATGTGCGCGAGGTGCGTGGGGGGCTTTAGTGCATGCCTTGGGTTTTTTGGCGCCTGTGAGATCGAGCGCCGCCCGCGCGGCGCTCGATCTCACAGGCGCTGCAACACCAAAGGCATGCATCCAGGGCGCACGCCCGACTAAAACATGGCACCGTAGAATTCTGCCCATCCCACTCTCTCTCACCAAATGCTACGGTGTCACCACCCGCTCAAGGAACCCACCCATGGACCCGATCACCGTTCTGTCCACCCGCCTCGGCGAACACCTGCGCCGTTTCAACGCCCAGGTGACCACCGCCGAATCCTGCACCGGCGGTGGCATCGCTGAGGCCATCACCCGTGTGCCTGGCAGCTCGGCCTGGTTCGAGGCGGGATACGTGACCTACTCCAATGCCCAGAAAACCCGCCAGCTGAACGTGCCCGAGGCGCTGTTCGCCGAGGTTGGCGCGGTCAGCCAGGAGGTGGTCGAGGCCATGGCCCGCGGTGCCCAGGCCGCCAGCGGTGCACGCTTTGCCGTGGCGGTCAGCGGCGTGGCCGGGCCGGACGGCGGTTCGCCGGCCAAACCGGTGGGGACCGTGTGGCTCGCCTGGGCCGATGGCAGCCATGTCAGCAGCGAGCGCCGGCACTTCGACGGTGACCGCGAAGCGGTGCGCCGACAGACGGTGATCGCTGCGTTAGACGGCTTGTTACAGCTTGGTGCCGAGTAAATCGACGACAGGGGTTTGCGCGCGCGCTTGCCTGTGGAATAATACTGGCTACTTATACAGGTATTCCGGCCGTCAGGGCCAAGTCGAACACGTGAGGATTTCAATGGACGACAACAAGAAGCGCGCCTTGGCTGCGGCCCTGGGTCAAATCGAACGCCAATTCGGCAAAGGCGCAGTCATGCGCATGGGCGACCACGAGCGCCAAGGCATCCCGGCCATTTCCACCGGCTCCCTGGGCCTGGACATCGCCCTCGGCATCGGCGGTCTGCCAAAAGGCCGTATCGTCGAAATCTACGGCCCGGAATCCTCGGGTAAAACCACGCTGACCCTGTCGGTCATCGCCGAAGCCCAGAAGAACGGCGCAACCTGTGCCTTCGTCGACGCCGAACACGCCCTCGACCCTGAATACGCCGGCAAGCTGGGCGTCAACGTTGATGACCTGCTGGTCTCGCAGCCGGACACCGGCGAACAGGCCCTGGAAATCACCGACATGCTGGTGCGTTCCAACGCCGTGGACGTGATCATCGTCGACTCCGTGGCTGCATTGGTGCCGAAGGCCGAGATCGAAGGCGAAATGGGTGACATGCACGTCGGCCTGCAGGCCCGTCTGATGTCCCAGGCGCTGCGCAAGATCACCGGCAACATCAAGAACGCCAACTGCCTGGTCATCTTCATCAACCAGATCCGTATGAAGATCGGCGTGATGTTCGGTAGCCCGGAAACTACCACCGGTGGTAACGCCCTGAAGTTCTACGCCTCGGTGCGCCTGGACATCCGTCGCACCGGCGCGGTCAAGGAAGGCGATGAAGTGGTCGGTAGCGAAACCCGCGTCAAGATCGTCAAGAACAAGGTCTCGCCTCCGTTCCGTCAGGCCGAGTTCCAGATCCTTTACGGCAAGGGTATCTATCGTAACGGCGAGATCATCGACCTGGGTGTTTCCCAAGGCCTGGTAGAGAAGTCCGGTGCCTGGTACGCCTACCAAGGCAACAAGATCGGCCAGGGCAAGGCTAACGCGGCCAAGTACCTGGCAGAGAACCCGGCCATTGGTGCCGAAATCGAGAAGCAGATTCGCGAGAAGCTGCTCAAGGCCGGTGCCGTTGCCGAAGCTGGTAAAGCTGCTGCCGCTGAAGCCGATGCCGACGACATGGCTGACGCCGACGCCGGTTATTGATATCAGCTGGTATGTCCGCCGTACTCGACACCCCCGTCGCCGTCAGGCGGACAGCCATGGACCTGCTCGCACGCCGCGAGCATGGTCGCGTCGAGCTGACACGCAAGTTGCGTCAGCGCGGTGCCCCGGATGAACTGATCGAGCCCGCGCTCGATCGGCTCGCCGAAGAAGGGTTGCTTAGCGAAGCCCGTTACCTCGAGAGTTTCATCCGATACCGTTCAGGTGCCGGCTATGGCCCTGCGCGTATCCGCGAAGAGCTTGGCCAGCGCGGGCTGAACCGCAGGGATATCGAGCAGGCCCTGCGTGAAAGCGAAGTGGATTGGGCGGCACTGTTGCGAGATACCTGGCAGCGCAAATTCGCTGGGCAACGCCCTCAGGATCCCCGAAGTCGCGCCCAGCAGACCCGGTTTCTTGCCTACCGCGGTTTCCCCATGGACATGATCGGCAGGCTGCTCAGCGGCCGGGATCTGGATGATTACTAGTCAAATGGCCTCATCGCCGGTACGCCAGCGATGAGGCCATTTTGCTTTGCCCCACAATAGCTCTTCAGCTGACCTTCAACGCTTCCCGAGCCCGCTGGGTGGTATGCATTGGTTCCGGCTTGGCCCAGTTTTCCGGCAAGTTGATGAAGTCGACCAATTCGCGCAGTCGTCCCTGATCACGCCCATTGAAGGCAAACGTCAGTCGCGTCAGATGGCTGAAGTTGCCCACCTCGTGCTCGGCACCGCTGTCGGCGTGCTGGTGGTAACGGCCACTCAGGCGCAGGTCGGCAAACCCTTCCTGTATGTCATGCAGTGCCGCCTCGCTGAGCCGATGGTGCATGCGGATCACGAACTGGTTTTTCAGCCAGCGGCTGGAGTGGTAGTTACTGTAGAACTGGTTGATTTCTTCCACCGCCTCATCGGCACTGTGCACCAGGCGCAGCAGCTTCAGGTCACTGGGCAGGATGTAGCGGTTTTCTTCGAGCTGACGGCTGATGAACGCCAGGCAGTCCTGCCAGAACGTACCGCCCGGAGAGTCCAGCAGTACCACCGGCACCAGTGGGCTCTTGCCGGTCTGGATCAGCGTCAAAACTTCAAGTGCTTCATCCAGGGTGCCGAAGCCGCCGGGGCAGAGCACCAGTGCATCGGCTTCCTTGACAAAGAACAACTTGCGAATAAAGAAGAAGTGGAAGGGCAGCAGCTTGTCGGTGCCATCCACCGTGGCATTGGCATGTTGCTCGAAGGGCAGGGTGATGTTGAAACCCAGGCTATGGTCACTGCCGGCGCCTTCGTGCGCCGCCGCCATGATGCCGCCGCCGGCCCCGGTAATGACCATCAGTTCGGAGCGGGCAAGGGTCGCTCCCAGCTCACGGGCCAGGGCGTACATCGGGTGTTCCACCGGGGTGCGTGCCGAGCCGAACACGGTGACCTTGCGTCGCCCGCGGTAGCGTTGAAGCATGCGAAACGAGTGGTCCAGTTCGCGCAAGGCCTGCAGGGTGATCTTGGCGCTCCAGCGGTCGCTGTCGTCATGGGCCATGCGCAAGACAGTGAGCATCATGTCGCGGTACAGCGGCAGGTTGGGGCTGTCTGGGGCGACCAGTTGCAGCTGCTGGTCGATCTTGCCCAGGTCGATGCCGTGGTCCCTGAAGTGATTGAACAGGTGTTCATTGGATTGGTAAGGCATTCAACGTCTCCTTCTGCAGCAAAACCTCTGACCGGGCCGATGGTGTGGCACGGCCGCGACACTGCGTGTGTCGCTGGCTGCCGTGACTCGAGTGTGCATCCCGAGCATTGCAGTAGGCCTTCAAGGCCTTGGTGCAGGATCTTGTTGTTTTGCGAGTCCTCGCTATCAATCTAGACCGTTGCGCCTGATCGTGCAGACGGGATCACCGTGGCCACTCGTCGGCCTGCGACCAGCCTTGTCGAGGGTTTGGTTAACTGGAGAAGCGAAACGTGTCGATGCAGGAGGTGGCGGTATGCATCGCTTGGTCATCGAGGTAGACCGGCAGCTCTATCAGCAGCTGGAAAATGCAGCCCAGGATCACCATGTAAGCCTGGAAGCAGAGTGCCGTCGCAGGCTGGCAGCGCTCGAGTGCCAGTCACGCTATCTGCAGGCGTTACTGGCGGAGATGCGCGCCGACGAAGAGCCGCGGCGCGTCGAGGGAGAGCGGGTTATCTGATCACTTCTTCTTGTTGCCAGCGGTGCAGCTGGCCGCATCGAAGGCCTGGTCCATGACCGGTTGGTTGGTCTTGTACACGCTGAAGCGGTAGACCATCACCGCCCCTTTGGACATCAGGTTACGGAAACCACTGTTGCGGCACACGCTGTCACCAAGCTGGCTGCGCACTTGCTCCGGGTTCTGCTGCATGCGTGCGGCATGCTCGGCGCGGACGCTGAGGTGGTTGATCAGCGCCTTGCCTTCAACGGTATAGCCCTGATCGAGAATGTCTTCGTTGATCGCGCGTGGGGTGCCGACACTGCTTTCCGTGGCGACCTTCTGCAGCAACTTGTTGAGCTCGAACTCCTGCTTGGAGGCAGCTTGGGCTGCCAATGGCAGGGCGAGCAACAGGCTCAGGGTCGGGACGATAAGACGCAGCATGAATCTCTCCTGGTTCGATGACTGGCGCTTTGACATGCGCCGGCGGCGGGCGTTCCATGAAGCCGGCTGCATCGCGGGCAAATTCATGGTGGCCGGTGCCGCCGATTATAAGGGACCGGTTGGCTCCGCTGCACGGCCAAATGGCGCCTGCTCTGGTAGACTGCCGTTTTTGCACCTTCCGAGTCCCTGTCGTGTCCAGTCACAACCCGTCCACAGGCTTGCCAGCATGAGCCACGCGGTAGCACGCCTGCGTGCCGAGCGTCTGGCGCGCAGCAACAAGCCTTTCATTGCCCGTGGTTCACGCGCCGAACGTTGCCCCGATTGCCGTGTAATTGCCACCCACTGCCTGTGTGCGTGGAAGCCCAAGGTGCAGGCCGACTCAGGCGTGTGTCTGCTCATGCATGACACCGAGCCATTGAAGCCCACCAACACTGGCTGGCTGATCGCCGACCTGATCGAAGACACAAGCGCCTTCGGTTGGCTGCGCACCTCGGTGGACGAGCGCCTGCTGGCGTTGCTCGACGATCCGCAGTGGCAGCCCTACATTGTTTTTCCCGGCGAGTTCGTCGCCCAGGAGCGGGTGGTCAGCGAGGTCGTGCGCGAGCCGGGCAAGCGCCCGTTGTTCATCCTGCTCGATGCCACCTGGACCGAAGCCCGCAAGATGTTCCGCAAGAGCCCGTACCTTGATCGCTTCCCGGTGCTGAGCCTGCAAGCCGAGCAGATGTCGCGCTATCGCCTGCGTCGGTCCAAGCGTGACGACCACTTCTGCACCGCCGAAGTCGCGGCCATGTGCCTGGACCTGGCCGGTGACAGCCAGGCGTCCCAGGCGCTGGATGCCTACCTGGATGTATTCAGCCTGCATTACCTGAGCGGCAAGCGTCGCCTGCCACTGGATGATCAGGACGACACCCACCAGCGTTTGCATACCTTCCTATAGTCCAAGGGGCACATGGCTCACTTTGGTTCATAATGTCGAGGCTGGCAGCCAGGGTGGGCGAGACGGCAGGGTAGTCGGCTTGACCACTTCCGGCCGTGCTCGGCATCCTTGGCGCCGATTCCCCGCCCGGCGCTTTACTACTCCGCATGCGCCTGGCACAGAACAGGATCCATAGATCGATGGCCACATACGAAATCCTGATTGCCGATGACCACCCGCTGTTTCGTAGCGCGCTGCGCCAGGCCGTTACCCTTGGCCTGGGCGCCGATGTGCGACTGGTTGAAGTGGCGAGCATCGCCGAACTGGAAACCCGCCTGAGCGAAAAGGCCGACTGGGACCTGGTCCTGCTGGACCTGAACATGCCGGGCGCCTACGGCTTCTCCGGGCTGGTCCTGTTGCGCGGCCAGTACCCGCAGATTCCGGTGGTAATGGTCTCGGCGCAGGAAGAGGCCGCGGTGGTGGTCAAATCCCGCGAGTTCGGAGCCAGCGGCTTCATTCCGAAATCCAGCGGCCTTGAAGTCATTCAGGATGCCGTGAGAAAAGTGCTCGATGGCGAGGTCTGGTGGCCACCGCAAGCCTTCGAAAAGGTCGATGTTTCGGCGGAAGCCAAGGCCGCCAGCGAAGGCCTGGCCAGCCTCACCCCACAGCAGTTCCGCGTGCTCACCATGGTCTGCGAAGGCTTGTTGAACAAGCAGATCGCCTATGAGCTGAGTGTGTCGGAAGCGACCATCAAGGCTCATGTGACGGCCATCTTCCGCAAGCTGGGTGTGCGCACCCGCACCCAGGCCGCGCTGTTGCTGCAACAACTTGAATCGGTTGCCAGTAACTGAGCGTGCCTGGATTCACGCTTTTTTGACCCGCGCCGCACTAGTCTGCTGGCCTTTCTGCTGTGAAGTGACTCACATGACATCGCCATTCAAAGGCCAGACCGGCCTGAAACGCATTTTCAACGCCGCCGGCTACTCACTGGACGGCCTGCGCGCCGCCTTCAAGGGCGAAGCCGCCTTCCGCCAGCTGGTGCTGCTCAACGTGCTGCTGATCCCGATCGCTTTCTGGCTGCCGGTCAGCCGTGCCGAGCGGGCAATCATGATCGCCGTGTGCCTGCTCGGTCTGATCGTCGAACTGTTCAACTCGGCCGTGGAAGCCGCCATCGATCGCATCTCGCTGGAGCGCCACCCGTTGTCGAAGAACGCCAAGGACATGGGCAGCGCCGCACAATTGGTGGCGCTGACCATGGTCGCACTGGTGTGGGGCGTGATTCTGCTCTAAGCGATTGGCGGCAGGACGATCTCGTCACTGCGGGTAAAGCCCGCAGTGAAGCTGCGGCACAACTCCAGAAATTCGCGCATCGCCGAGGTCTGGTATTTCTGCTTGTGCCAGATGAAATAGAACTGGCGCATCAAGTCCAGTTCCGGCGTCTCGACCGCCACCAGGCTACCGCGGCGGAAGGCATCGCGCAGGGCCAGGCGGGAAATGCAGCCGATACCCAGCCCCGACTCCACGGCACGCTTGATCGCCTCGGTGTGTTCCAGTTCCAGGCGAATGTTCAGGCTGGTACGGTGATGGCGCATGGCCTGGTCGAAGGTCAGGCGTGTGCCGGAACCCTGCTCGCGCAAAATCCAGGCTTCTTGCGACAGGGCTTCGACATCGGCTCGGCCGGCCTTGGCCAAGGGATGTTGCGGTGCGCAGAACACCACCAGTTCGTCCTCGACCCACGGCTGTACTTCAAGGTCCGGATGGTTGCAGTCACCTTCGATCAGACCCAGGTCAATTTCGTACTGCGCGACCTGGTGCACGATATGTGCAGTGTTCTGCACATGCAATTTCACCTGGCTTTCCGGATGAATCTGCATGAAGCTGCCGATCAGCAGGGTGGCCAGGTAATTGCCGATGGTCAGCGTGGCGCCGACCGCCAGCGAGCCGAAGCCAGACTTGCCATTGAGCAAGTCTTCGATCTCCTTGGCTTGGTCGAGCAGGGCGACGGCCTGGGGCAGCAACTGATGGCCCAAGGCATTGAGCGCCAGCCGCTTGCCGGCCCGGTCGAACAGCTGGCAGCTCGACTGCCGCTCAAGCTCGGTAATGGACGTGCTTGCTGCCGATTGTGAAAGCGCGAGCACGCTGGCCGCCCGCGACACACTCTGGTGCTGGGCCACGGCAACAAATACCTGAAGCTGACGAAGTGTAAATCGCATATCTATATAACCGATAACACATATCTTGATAATTCAGTTAACAGATATTGTGGCTACCCCTAAACTATCGCGCAACTGCGCGTCTTGCGCGCTGCGTTTTTCTTCAGGAGCCCCTTAGATGAGCAACATGAACCACGAACGTGTCCTCAGTGTGCACCACTGGAACGACACCCTGTTCAGCTTCAAGTGCACCCGCGACCCGGGCCTGCGCTTCGAGAACGGTCAGTTCGTGATGATCGGCCTGCAACAGGACAACGGCCGTCCGCTCATGCGCGCCTATTCCATCGCTTCGCCGAACTGGGAAGAGCACCTGGAGTTCTTCAGCATCAAGGTCCCGGACGGCCCGCTGACCTCGCAGTTGCAGCACCTGAAGGAAGGCGACGAGATCATCATCAGCAAGAAGCCAACCGGCACCCTGGTGCTCGACGACCTGAAGCCGGGCAAGCACCTCTACCTGCTGAGCACCGGCACTGGCCTGGCGCCGTTCATGAGCGTGATCCAGGACCCGGAAACCTACGAGCGCTTTGAAAAAGTGATCCTGGTTCACGGTGTGCGTTACGTCAACGAAGTGGCCTACCGCGAGTTCATCACCGAGCACCTGCCGCAGAACGAGTTCTTCGGTGAGTCGGTCCGTGAGAAGCTGATCTACTACCCGACCGTGACCCGCGAGCCGTTCGAAAACCAGGGCCGCCTGACCGACCTGATGCGCAGCGGCAAGCTGTTCAGCGATATCGGCCTGCCTCCGATCAACCCAGAGGACGACCGCGCGATGATCTGCGGCAGCCCGAGCATGCTCGACGAGACCAGTGAAGTGCTCGACAGCTTTGGCCTGAAGGTCTCCCCACGCATGCGCGAGCCGGGCGACTACCTGATCGAGCGTGCCTTCGTCGAGAAATAAGACGAACGAAGCAACGAAAAAACGCAGACCCGGGTCTGCGTTTTTTTATGCCTGCACGGCGGGCTACTTCAGTCTTCGCGCACGACTTCCAGGACCTGGATCTGACCCGGTTGCGGGTAATGCCAACGGACCTGCACGTCCCACAGCTTCACACCGTACACCCGCTCCGGTGGCGGCACCTGATAGGCCGGGCGCGGGTCCTGTGCCAGGCATTGCTCGATCAGTGCCACCAGCGGCTCGCCAAGGCGTAGCCCATGCGCCTGGGCCTGGGCAAGGGCATTTGCGCTCCAGCCAACGGCGATCGCGACCGGTGCTTCACTGGCCATCAGGTTGCTGGCCCCGACAATGCTGTCGGCGTAGGGGACATAGGGCTTGATGTCCAGGACTGGCGTACCGTCCAGCAGGTCGATCCCGGACAGCAGCAGGCGCCCGGGCTCCACGCCCTCCAGGCGCACCACGGACTGGCCTATGCCGTTGGGGCGGTGGGTTGCGCGGGTGGCGAATACACCCATGCTCTTGTTACCGCCCAGGCGTGGCGGGCGCACTTTCAGGCGCGGCTTGTCTTCCAGTGCCTGATGGAACAGGAACAGCAACCAGACATGGCTGACTTGCTCCAGCCCGGCCACCGCATCGCCCTGATCGAACGGCGGCAGCAGCTCCAGCACCCCACGGGCGGCTGGCGCCAGTTGCGGCTGGCGCGGGATGGCGAATTTCTCCTTGAAGCAGGAGCGGACGATGCCGACCGGTGCAACCGTATGCTGCATGGCCACTCAGCCGCGCACGCGCAGGGTCAGGCCCTTGAGGAAGTTGCGCAGCAACTGGTCGCCGCAGGGGCGATAGTTGTCATGCCCGGCCTTGCGGAACAGTGCGCTGAGCTCAGGCTTGGACACCGGGAAATTGACCGCCTTGAGAATGGCGTGCAGGTCTTCTTCCTTGAGTTCGAAGGCGACCCGCAGCTTTTTCAGGATGGTGTTGTTGGTCACCGGCAACTCGACGGGCTGCGCCGGGCGACTGTCGTCCTTGCCACGGCGGTGGATCACCAGGCCGTCCAGAAAGTGCGCCATGACCCGCTCCGGGCAACGCACGAAACCGGCTTCGTCTTCCTTCTTCAAGTAGGTGGCGAGCACGATCGGGTTAACTTCGAGGCCGGACAGCGCGATGATTTCGGCCATCTTGGCGTCGTTCACCTTGAGCATGTAGCGCAGGCTGCGCAGGACATCGTTGTGGTTCATTGCTGCAAAATCCTGTTCAGTAGCCACGTCGGGGCGTGGCGCATTGCTTAGAATCGTTCGGTGTTTGCCAGGTAACGCCACTGCCCCACGGGCAGCTTGCCCATGGACACACCGCCCAGGCGAATGCGACGCATGCCCAGCACCTCCAGGCGCAAATAGGCGCATAGCTCGTTGATCTGGCCGGGTTGCGGGTTTTTCACCACCAGGCGCAGGTGGGTCTCGTTCTGCCAGCTGGCCTTGGCCTTGGGCAGTTCCCGGTCATTGCGCATCGCACCGCGCGCCAGGCGCTCCAAGGTCTGAGGGGTGGTCTCGCCGCGCACTTCGATGATGTATTCCTGCTCCATGCGGCGCAGGTCGGCGTCGATCTTGCGGGTGACCCGCCAGTCCTGGGTGAACACCTGCAGGCCGCTGGCGCCACGTTCCAGCGGTGCCAGGCAGGATAGCCGGGCAAAATGCCCATGCAGTGGCCGTACCCCTTCGCGGTGAGCCTCGCTGAGGTTGCCCATGTTCATGCTGGCACGGGCAGTTTCGCTGTCGACACCCGCCGCTTGATGCATCAGCAGGGTGACTGGCTCCAATGCCTCGGCGCGTGCCCCAGGCAGCAGTTCTACGCGCTGGCTGTCAACCTTGAACTGGGGCTGCTCCACCACCACGCCATCGACCGTGACCCAGCCTCCTTGGATGTAAAGCTCGGCCTCACGGCGGGAGCAACCAAGCTGCTCGATGAGGCGTTTGGACAGGCGGACGGGTTCGGACATGGGGCAATTCGCAAGGCAGGGAAAGACTGACATTGTACCTGCCTGTGCGCGGTTGATGATGGGAATGTGTGTCAAATGCGCCATTTGCGACGCAGACCACGGCGTATTCGGGCGTCGCCCTAGGACACTGTAGGAATCAGCCTCATGTGCAGCAGGGGATAGGGCTGCCCCAAGCCATCTGTTTCCGAACGGCCAACCACTTGGAAGCCTTCGTGCAAATAGAAGCCCAGGGCTTGCGGGTTCTGTTCGTTGACGTCCAGGCGTTCGGCATTCAACTCGTCGATCGCATAACGCAGCAGGCGTTTGCCAACCCCCTTGCCCCGGTAATCCGGTGCGACGAACAACATGTGCACGTAGCCATTGGCGACGCCGGCGAAGCCGCAGATACGCTGACGATCCTTGCAGCAGATCAGCATCACGGCATCGAGGTAGCGGCGCAGCACCTGTTCGCGCAGCAGCAGGATATAGGCCTCTGGCAGAAAGTCATGGGTTGCGCGCACCGAGTCTTCCCAGATCTGCACCAACTCGCTGTAGTCGCTGTAGCGCGGTGTTTGCAGCGTGAGGGCCGAATGCATGCCGGTATTCCTCCAAGGCGATAGGGAAAACATAGCAGGCCAACCACTGGTCAGCTGCTCTGTGCGCAGCTTGAAGCGTGGATGGTAGAGGTCTATTAATAATGCGTGGGAAAAAATCCCACGTTATGAAGAGAAACAACCTACAACAGATTCCCGCTTGATTGGCGTTCTCATGGCGAAGACCTGGAGACGGAAAATGCAAATCCACATGCTGTTCAAAAGGGCTCTACTGGCAGTCGCCGTTGCAGGCGTGCTGTCGACGGCCATCGTGTTGATTCCAGATTCGATTTCTCATGGCTCCAGCGCGTATGCCAAGGATGGTGGTGGTGGCGGTGGTGGTGGTGGTGGCGGCGGTGGTCACGGCGGCGGCGGTAGTGGTGGAGGTGGCGGCG
>Ga0153918_1000285_pt1 | contig 27800 bp, 41 predicted proteins | sample TSFL002MetaG_FD_104687 | JGI IMG/M metagenome (GOLD analysis project Ga0153918, IMG submission 104687) | Attine ant fungus gardens microbial communities from Florida, USA - TSFL002 MetaG | ecosystem: Host-associated > Fungi > Mycelium > Unclassified | place: USA: Florida, Paynes Creek Historic... | reverse complement strand
GCGTGCCGCGGTGCGCGAGGCGATCGCCGACCGCTCGGCGGCCGCGGCCGCCGGGGCGGCGCGGGGCCGGGCCGAGGGGAAGTCCGTCACCCTCCGGGTGGACACCCCGCCCGCCCCGGCCACGGCGGCGAAAGCGCCACGGATCAACACGCCGGCCTGCTGCGCCGCGCCACCCGCACTGTCGAACGCGGAGTCCACTTGAGCGAGGTTGCGGTCGATCGACTGCGAGGTGCGCGCCACCACCTGGTCAGCGCTGGCCAGCTCGCGGCGCAGCTGCGCCGTGGTGGCCTCGATCTGGACCAGCATCCCCTGGACTTGTTGGTCGGCCATGCAAATCTCCAAGCACAAAAAACCGCCCGGAGGCGGCACGCTATCTACTGTTTGGGCCGCCCTCGCAGGAAGCTTTTCAATTTTTCCGCCACGCCCTGCCGGGTCGGTGGTTTCGCGGCGGCTGCCTGGCCTTGTGCCTGGCCACGCCCTGTCCAATCGAGCCGGGCATCGAGCGCGAGCATGATGTGTGGGATCGGGGTGTGCCACGCGGTATCGGGCGGCCAGCCAAGCCAGCCGGTAGCCACGCCGAACAGGTAGTCCACGTAGCTACCGTTCTTCACTGCGCTGTGCTGGCCGCCTCGTCCTTTCCCCGGGCGGCCACGCTCGGCGGTACCGGATTGAGCAGCACGGTAATGAAGTCGGTCAGCTGCCCCGACACCTTGGCCACGCCCGTGCGGAACACATCGCCCGCGATGACCGCGTGCTCGTCGGGCTTGAGATTGGCACCAGCGATGATGATGTCCGCACAGGCGGCGATGCTCATCAGCCTCATGGATTCCAGCGCCGCACGCAGCCCGCCGAAGCGGGATTCGATGAGCAATGCCGCTTCCAGAGTGGGCTTGAGGGTGTAGCTGCGGCCGCCGACCACGAGCGTGGCAGTGCCGTACAGGGCTTCACTCATTGGGATTCTCGCAGTAAAGGACGGGGCTCAGCCCCGCCGATCAAGGGACAGCCGGGCCGGCCGGGATTTCGATGATGTCGGTGTTGATCGCGAACGTCATGTTGCGACGCACCACGTTGTCAGCCGAACCTGCGGCCACGGTGTTGTTCATCACCTTCACACCGAAGTAGAAGGTAGTGGGCAGGATGGCGGGGGTAGCGGTCGGATCGCCGTCGTTGAGCGTGATCTTGACGTTGTAGTTGCCCTTGGTGCGGTCCTTGTGTGCGACCGCCACCGCTTTCTGGCCAGCATCGCCTGCGTCCAAGCCGACCGCCAGGGTCATGTTGCCGGCGTCGGCGGTGCCCTTGTACTTGCGCACGCGGCCGTCGCTCAGGGCGGTGAAGTTCACGGCGCTGAACGTATCGCCGAATTCGCCCAAGTCTTCGATCTCGCCCACCTGGACATAGGTGTCGGCCTCGTACTCTGCGAGGGAGGCTGGGGCGGTCTTGCCGCCGAACGCGAGCCGGCAGCCGGCGGCTGTATTGAGGTTGTCATCGGCCATGGGGGATCCTCCAAATGGCATTGGATAAAGCCGCTGCGCGGCCGGTAGGTAATTCAGTGGGTGGTGATCACGCGGACGGTGATCGAGCCTTGGTAAGTGATGCCGTCGGCATCGCGCTGGGCGTATGCCTGCTCGACCCTGACGGATACAGCGCGGCCCACCTCCAGCGGTAGCCGGCGCTCGTCCAGAGCAGCGATGACTTCGCCGTTGATGCGTTTCACCTCTGCCTGCCCCACGGCATTGGACCAGACCGACAGGTACAGCAGGCGCGTTTCGCGTTTGCGGCCCGAGATGGGGTTGCTGTTGACCGAGACCTCCCGATCAATGGAGACGTATGGCATTTCCGCATTCAGCGGTGCACCGTCGTAGATCGGGCAGCTTACCTCAGACTGCAGCCTGGCAAAGATCGCTTCCTGCAAGGCCAGCGATGGATCAGCCATTGCCTACCCCCTGGCTTGCCTTGCGTAGCGTGCGCTGCACAGCCGCTTCGATGTCGGCCATCACATACTCCCGATTGACGTCCATTGATGGACGAAGCCAGGGATGTGCCGGCCTGGCCGGAATCTCTGGATATTTGCCAAAGAAGTGCGTGCCATCGCTCTTATTGCTGTCGCGCCGGTATCGATCACCGGCCCGTTTGCCGCCGGTGTAACCCTTGGTGCCGTACTCGATGAAGCGCAAGTAGAAGAACCGCCGGTTGTCGCGCTTGCCGCGAATGCCGATCTGGGCGTCTAGGCCACTGGGCGACACATATACCCGTAGTGCAGCAGCGGCCGCGCCGGTGTCCTTGGGCATCAACTGCTTCTGGGTCTCCAAGACGCGGTTTGCCGCCTCCAGCATCGCCGGCTGCAGCTCGTTGTCCATCGTCTTGTGGATGTTGCGCAGCGTCCGGCGCAGCCGGATATCGCCGCGAATGCTGGACCGACGCGCCATAGCCTACTCCTTGGCCGGGGCTGGTGCCTTCGCTGGCTTTTCAGCAGACGCGGATTCGTCTTTGATTTCCACGGCGTATCCACGAGCGATCAGGCCTTCGCCATACTCCTTCTTGACCTCGAAGATATCGCCTTTCTCGCGCTCGCCAGACGCGCCGGTCAGTGGGCCCAAAGCTTGAATTTTCATTGTTCACCTCATGGGTTCGGTACCGATGAGCAGAGCAGCCTCATCAGGGTGTTCTCGTTGTCCGGCAACACTGCTTCGACTTGGTAAGTGATCCCGCGGCGCGCCAGACGCGACCCGACAACGATGTCCGAGCGCGGTCTGGCAATGATTTCAGCCGTAACAACTGCACTCAGCTTTTCCGCGACTGCCGTTACGCGCCCTGTAGGGGTGCGGACTTCGCCCCACATTTCAGGGCGAGCCCCAGGAAGCCACGTCACTGTGGCTCCGCCGGACTTATTGCGCTCTTCATGTCGGTGGGTCACCTCGAATCGGTGACGAAGCGGCCCGGCTCTCATACGCCCCACCCGATACGGTGGAGGTAAGAAGCGCCTTCGAACCTTGCGGCAGTTCGGTGGCGATAGTCCCGATTACAACGTCCTCACGGTTCGCGTAAAGGTGGCCGAGAATCAGCAAACAGGCAGCCTTGATCTGCTTGTTGCTGACCATGGGAGACTCGCCGGCCTCCCCGGCGGCGACAGCCTCATCCAGCGCCTGCTGATCCTCATAGATGCGGCGGTTCAGATAGTCCATCGCCTGACCTTCGGCCGCCTCGATCAGTAGTTCCAGGTATGCGTCATCGTCGTCAGGATCCCGCAGGTGATGCCGGGCGATGGTCATGCTGATGACCGGCATGTCGCTACTCCTCCAGCGGCTCGAACGATGCCAGCTTCCGCTCCACCAACTCCTCTGCATGCCTGCGTGGCACCCGGTAAGCAGGACCGCCGCGGCGACGCAGTTCGCCCTCGTCCATGTAGGACCGCATCGGGTAGATCTGAAGAGTTGCTGGATTGGGGTTAGCGGCAACCTCACCCTCTCCAGCTGACTGATCGGCTTCGTCGGTGCGGTCGTTCAGCGCTGGCCCGATCTGGCCTGCACCTTCCGATGCCCCCGCTTCCGTAGCGGGAGCTTCGGCACTGGCGGCTAGGTCGCTTGCAGCGATGTCCGATCCGGCACCCGAGTCTACCGGTGTTTCCGGCAGCGCCTGCTCTGCGCTCTCACCCGAGCCTGGAGCTGTTGCGGGAGCGCCCGACTCGCCAGGATTTGACGAGCCTGTATCACCAGGCGAAGGGGGCAAAGCCCCATCCACGGCCTGGCCGTCGCTGGTTTCAGTGGTCGAGACAGGTTCCTTCGGCTCAACCGTGGACTCTGGTTTTTCCTGTTTACGTGCCATGGGAGTACTCCAATCGGGCGTCATTGCTGACGCCCCTAGCCAGAGAAATCAAGGAGTGATCAGCGGACCGGTAACGAACGCCTCATCGCGGTAAATCGCAAAGGCCAGACGCTCTTCAGCACGGATCGTGGCCATGTTGTTCTCGAAGTCCTTGTCGTTCTCGGTCGAGATCAACACTTCGATTTCCATGCGGTCGAAAATCTGAGCGCCGAGCTTGAAGGCTCCGACCAGGAAGTCGTTCTGTGTCATGGCTTGGGTGGAAACCACTGGGCGATTCCAGAGTTTCGCGTTGGTGCCCTCCTGAGGCTGGCCGATGATGTAACGGCCTTCACCGTCCTTGGTCAGCTCGATGGCCGCCCAGTCGATCGGGTTGAGCACGATGCCATCCGAAGGGAACTCCGCCAGTTCGGCTTGCAGCAGCGCCAGGCGCAGGCGGTCAATCCGTTGCTCGCCCACTACTGTCACGCCAGCGGGCTGGGCGTACAGCTGAGCGACTGTCATCAGGCCTTGCAGGTTCGCGCCAGTGCCGCTGCCGTAGAGCAGCTGGGCTTCTTCAGCCATGTTCAGGCCGTAGCGTGCGCGAGCGTCGATGTAGCTCTGCAGTGCCTTGGCATCATCGAGCATCTGGCGGCTCGCTTTGAACAGGTGAGCGATGGTACGGACGTTTGCGGTCGCCAGGGCGAAGGTGATATCGGAGTACGGCTTTGCGGTACCCTCCGCGACCGTACGCGCGCTGTTGGTGTAACCAGTTTCACGGATGTACTCGATGGAGTTCGACTCCGTCTCGCCCGGCGCCACCAAGTCGCGGATCGTCAGTCGGCGCTGAGGCGGCGCGACGACACCTGGCAAACGCTGAGCGGGAACCAGGTCGCCGCCGGTAGCAGTGGTGATAGCCGCGCGCGGCACGGAGACGCGACGCGAGCCGCGGAAGGACGAGTTCATGTCCTGCATTTCTTCGCTGCCGATCACCAGGGCACCCACCGACTTTTGCGGTTCCTCCTGATGAGAACGGTCACGGCTCGCATTCACGAGCTTCTGCTCAGCCTCGCCCAGGCGCGCCTGCAGCTCGCCCTGCTTGGTCAGCATCTCATCGACCTTGGCGCGGGTTTCGGTGTTCATCTCGCCGCTGGCCTTGATCTGTTTATCGACCGCCTCGGCCTGGCTTTTGATCTGGTCGCCAATGGCCTTGAGGCTGGCGTTGAGTTCCTTGACTTGGGCTTCAAAGTCCATGGTCACTTTCCTTTCAGAGAATTGAGGAGATTGGTTGCCGCGCTCAGAGAGGCGGAAAGGTCTGGCGCGACAGCGCGGGGCTTATCGGTCGGGGCAGCGTTATGCGTGCCCCCGCCGGCAGCGCGAGGCATACCGGACTTGAAACTGGCGAACAGTTCGCGGCGCTCGGAGCGAGGCATACCGCCCTTGGCCAGGGCTACGTCCATCGCCTTGAGCGCATTGGCCTGCGCGGCGTCTGCAGTTTCGCGCTCGGTGACCTCGGTGGACGACAACAGCCCAGTGGCCAGGCCGAGTTCCACAGCACGCTTGCCGCGGATGTAGGTTTCGTCGTCCATCAGTTCGGCCATGTTTTCAGCCGACTGCCCGCTGGTCTCGGCATAGAGGTCGGCCATCGCCGCGTCGAACTCCTCCATGTCGTTGGCGATATCGCGCAGGTAGTTGCGATTGCCAGCGAGCCAGGTCCAGCAGTTGTGGATCATGAGGAAGGCGCTGCTGGCCACCTCTCGCTTCTTACCCGCGAGGAAGACAATCGAAGCAGCACTGGCCGCCATGCCGAGCACCTTGGTGGTGACCTGGTGGCTGTGCTCTTGGAGGCGGTTGTAGATGGCGATGCCTTCGAACATGTCGCCACCTGGGGAATTGATGTAGACGGTGACATCACGCTCGCCGATCGCCCGCAAGGCGGCGTCGATTCGTTTCAGCGTGACGCCCTCGCCATACCAGTCTTCGCCGATCACGCCGTACACCGTGATGGTGTCCGAGGTGTTCTCGACGGCCGCCTGGATCGCGGGGTTCCATTTATCGAGCGCGCGCGGGCTCATCTCGCTGCGCAGGCCGCGAGACTGGATCTTGTGTTTCATGGATTACTCCCGAGATTTACTTTTCCGGCTGTTGAAGCCAGTTCATCAGTGCGGCCCTTGCGGCCTGACCATCATCTTGCTTGCCCAGCTGGTCCAGCGGCACCAGGTTCGACTGAACCGTCAGAACGTCACCGCCTGGCATGTGAGGCATGTTGTCTTTTCGCCGCCCTTCGTTGCGGGTAATGAAGCCGTTCTGGGCCATCGTGCTGAGGTACGCCGCGCGTCCAGAGCTGTCGGCCCGTAGGAACGCTTCGAGCGAGAACTCCGAATAGAAGTTGATCCGGTCTACCGCCGTCATGCACCACTTGTTCACGCACTGCTCGATCGGCGCCGTGAAGGACATGATGCAGTAGGTAAGGAACGCGATCTGCTGTTGTTCCAGGCCGGTCCCCCAGTTACTGCCCTTGTCGGTCTTCATCACCATCCAAGGCGGGACGCCGAACCATCGACAAATCTCCTCGATGCTGTGCCCTCTCGACTCCAGCAGCTGGGCGTCAGCGGGGTTGATGCCGATCATCTCCGGCTTAACGCCTTGCTCAAGCACAGGACTTTTGCCAGCGTTCAGCGCCCCGGAGATGGTCTTGACATACTCGCGAAACTCAACGCGCTGGGCCGGGTTCAGTGTCTTGTCCACCGAAAACGCGACCGTAGGCATCATGCCGTTGCGGAAAGTGCTGTTGGCCGCGTCGTCTGCCGACATCGCCGAGCCAAACACATCAGCGCCGTAACGAATGGCCGAAAGGCCAACCCGGCCGTCCAAGGTAAAGGCCGGGATGTGCAGCATGTTCTGCCGCACGATCTCCCGGCGCGCGCCCTTACGTGGCCTGAAGAAATATCTCAGCCGGCCGTCATCATCGAACTCGAGGTCGACTCGGGACGGCATCAGGAAGTCCAGCGCAATGACGCGACCTGCAGATCGGTGAATCTCGCAGTAAGCATTCCCCCACAGCAGCATCGAGGCAACGACTGCCTGCCAGAAGTGAAAGGCGGCCATGTCCTCGTTGGGGCTGGTGTGCACCACGTCGTACAACGGGAAGTCACGTGCACTCTCGCGACTGCCATCAGGCATCCGCCGGTAGATGCTCAGGGGCAAGCCCGCAACCGAGGTGGAGATGATGCGGACGCAGGCCCATACCGTGGAAAGCCGCATCGCCTTGTCGACGCTGACCGATTTTCCGCTACTGGACTGAGCTCCGAGAAACGCGCCCCAGAAGCCGCCATCTGACAGTTTGATGCTCTTGCCCAGCCATTCGCTCATGCTGGCTGATGGCTTGGCGGCCGCAGCTCCCAAAGCCTGGGATAAGGTTTTAATCACTGGTCAGCCCTCGGCGAAGGAAACCGGCGATGCAGAAGAAGCTCACAGCTCCTGCAATCAAGGCCCAGCCAGTACCGGCCAGCACCCACACCCCAGCACATGCCAGGGAGAAAGCCACCAGAGCGCAGGCGATGAAAATGTGAAGTGCGTTCATGCGATCAGTGGGTCCCGAATGCCAGCCATGAAGTTGTCCATTCCCCCGCGCCCCTCAGGATTGAGGCTGATCAGAGAAACGGCGTTGAATGTAGCCATCAGCGGGTCGATCTTCGCCGTGCCCGAGGCTTGCTTGGTGATCAAGAAGGCGTTGGCCGATGGCACCCCTTTGGCGTTTCCGCACGACCAGGCCATGAGCGGCTGGCCACAATGCAACAGCGTGCCCTCAGCGAGCTTGCGCTCCGTCGTCTTGATCGCACCGGTGAGCTTCCAGCCTTGGGAGATGCCAACGATCTTGTCCTCTTCGACACCAGCGTCGGCCAGGGCGTCGAGAACAGAGCCAATCCCCGCCGGGTCGAGCCCGACCTTGTCCAGCAAGCCGGTCTCGTTGATGCGGGCGACGATGGCTGCGAACTGCTCAACGTCCTCACCGATGCGCTTTACGATGGTCAGGTCGCCCACCGCCTCAAGATCCTTTAGCCGCGGGGCTTCGGACTTGCGACGTTTAAGGACGGACGGGTGGGCCCAAGCGTGAGCCCAGTGGAACCAACGGCGGGTGCTCGCTTCCCGGCCGACGACGGCAAGACCAAGCAAGTCGTCGAGCCCTCCTCCATCACCACCCACATCGATGACTTCACACCGCTCAAGGATTTCATTTAGGTTGAGCCAAGTGGCTGCCTGTGGCTCCCAGAATTCGGCACCGACCCAGGCATCAGACATCAGGGCCAGGCCGATCTCGATGTTGAGGTGCTTGGCCAGGAAGCCACGCAGCTCCGCCTCTCCGTCGATCTCCGCCTGCATGAACAAGCGTTCAAGCGTCGGTCGGTCGACTGAGAACCCCATATTGGGATTCACCAGGTGGAAGTTCTCTGGCTTGCGGGCCTCACCGCTGTCGATCATCTCTTTGGAGAATTCGTAGATGATCGGCAGGAAGCGATTGTCGTTGATCCGGCCGTCACGCACGCCGCGTGCATAGTTCAGCTTCGACCGGAATACCCCAGCGGGCGGTTCGTTCGACTGCGTGGTCAGCCAGATAACGAAGCCTTCGGGCCTGGACAGCAGACCGCCAGTGGCCTCTCGAATCATGTCGGCTGCTTTCGGGTTCTTGCCGAATAGCCAGGCCTCATCGATCAACACGCCGACGGCCTTCTTGCCACCGACCACGTCGCTGTCAGCCGCGACGACCTTCAGCGTGGCCCCCGTTTCCCGGTGGGTGATCAACCGAAGGTGCGGCTGCACGTGCAGCAGATCTCTCAGCTCCTCGTCGTTGTTGACCATGTCCTTGGCCGGCACGAAGGCGTTGTCGGCAATTTCCTTGGTCGGCGCGAGAATGATGAACTCGGCCGACATTCGCCAGTTGCGGACCAAGGCCGTCAGCATGATCGCGGCGGCAATGGTCGACTTGCTGTTCTTCTTCGGGATGCAGAGCATGAACTCCCGAATGAGGCGCTCACCGGTCTCGCTGTTGTAACTGCCAAACACAGCACCTGCGAAAGCCAGGACCCATGGGGCACATGCGCTTTCGATAGTTGGACTGCCCGGGGCATCGACAATGCGAAGACCCTTGAAAACCTCGAGGCTTTCTTCTGCCTCCTGGGGAAAGAGCGGTTCGGGGATGATGGATTCGCTGGCAGCCAGACGCCGCCACCAGTCAGGGCAGGCCGTGGTCCAAAGCATGAGTCACCCCTTGACTACTGTGAGGGGCGGCTTGCTCTGGGAGTACTTGCCTTTGCCCGCCTCTTTCGCGGCTTCCGCCTTCTGCTCTTTCTTGCCTGCCTCGGCCTTCTTCCCGTGGATGTACGGCACGGCCGTCTGCGCAGCGTTGCGCCGGTCGAAGACTTTGGCCCGAGGCTCGTTCATCAGCGCGATCAACCACTCGAGCGGATCCTGTGTGTCTGGAAGACAGCTCAGGAACTCGCCGTCCGCCTCGTTTACCTCGACAGGGTCTTCAGCAGCCTCATCGGCCTTCGCTTTGCCTCTACGTTTTTTCGGCTCAGTGTTAACACTGAGCTCTGCTCTCCGAGCGAGAACTGCGGCCACAATCTTCGGATCATTAGCCCAACGCGAGCCAGCTGCTGCAGCGGCCGAAGGCTTGCTGCCCGCGGCTTCCGCCGCTTCTTTGTTTGACGCACCCCGGGCCTTAGCGTCAACAAACTGTCGCTGTTTGTCTGTTAACACCATTAACAAAAACCTTTAGGGGGGAGAAAAATGTGTACGTGGGGTCGGAGGCGGTCTAGCTACGTGAGAATCCCTAGCTTTTGACCCCCTACCCCTAGGGGCACGTCACTGGCGTGCCTCTTTGTGGAGGCGCTGGGTTTTCGACGATCCGCTGGCTCCTCAGCCGCCCAGCCCAGCCGCCTCCTCAGCTTGCTTGACAGAGTCGTGGCAAGGCTTGCAGAGGCTTTGCCAGTTAGTCTGATCCCAGAACAGAACCATGTCACCGCGGTGTGCAACGATGTGGTCGACCACCATTGCGGCAGCAGTTCGGCCGTTGCGCTCGCAGAAGACGCAGAGCGGGTGATCATTGAGGTACTGCTCACGAGCTTTCTGCCATCGGTAGTTGTAGCCACGCTGGGAGCTGGTCATGCCGCTACGCCAGCTGCCAGGCGTGACCACCATGACCCGCGACCCTGCGCTCTCCTTGATCCTTGAACCTAAAGTTTTGAGCCGAGCCATCACTGCGTTACTCGATTGAGCGCCTCGTCGGCTTTGTCAGCCGCCTGGGTTGCAGTGGTTGCAGCCCTCGACGCCTTGGTCGCGGCACTCTCGGTCTTGCTGGTTAGATCGTCCAAGCGCTTGTCACGCTCAGCCATGGCGGCATCGTAGGCCTGGCGGATCTCATCCACTTGGTGGGCCTGAGTGCTGGCCATCGCCCAGTAGGCAGACTGCCAACCTAACACCGCGCCGCCTGACATAAGAAGAGCGGCGATTACCCAAACCTCAGCACGACGCCACCAGCGTCGAGCAATGAATTCAATTGCGCATTTGTCCATCAAATGGCACCTCCAAGCTGGGCGCGGAGGCGTGAGATCTCTTCGCTCTGCGTCGTGACTTTGTCGGTCAGCTGCTCGACCTGCCTGGTCAGGGCAAGAATGTTCCCTTCCAAGCGGCCGACGGATATTGCGAGATCGTTGCGCTCCTTGGCGAACTGATCGGCGCGGGCCTCAGCCAGCTTCCTGGATTCGCGCTCGGAATCAAGCAGCTCATTCAAACGTCGGACAGTGCCGATATCGGCGTTGTCCATGGCTCGATCAGCAGCATCCTTTGAAAGGAACTTGCGCAGCCAGAGGAAACCGCCCAGAAGAACAGTGCCCGTTCCGCCCAGCCAGGTGGCTGTGCCTGGGCCGAGGTCGGTCGGGTCCATCCAAGATCTCCAAAAATGAAAAAGCCCGCACAAGGCGGGCAAGGGGAGCTACGCAGAAAAGTTAAATCTGGTGGCTGTAGAAGAGGGAGTACGATTCGATGCCGTCGTTCGGCTGCTTGATACCAGCGTTGGAGTAGTGAATAGCTCGGATACCGACCTTCTGCGTCTCACCGATCTTCAAGCCTGCACCGATGCGGTCTTCGAAGTTGAAGGCCGAACCAAAGTCCTGGTCACCCGCGGATGTACCAGAGAAGACCGCAAGGCCGATGCCAGCCTCAACGAATGGCTTCACGTTACCGCTACCAAACTCGTAAACGAAAACTGGCGCAAAGGACAGCGAATGAGCGCCGCCAGAGGCATCACCTGCTTCCCAGTAGGTGTAACCAGCATCCCAGTACCCGGTGAGGCGACCAGTGCTGCTCTCCAACCAGCTCTTGTCCCAGTCAAAACCGATTCCAACGCGCGCGGTCAGGCCACCCTGACTGGTCGCTCCAACGGCCCCAGACAATTCAGCGGCCTGAGCACCGACAGCAAAAAAAGAGAGCACCGCTGCGGCGATGACATTTTTCATAACACGTAATTCCTGATGAATTTTTCTTAGCAAGCTATGTGAATCAGATTGCCATCAATTCGTTCCGTAGGTTCTGAAAAATTTTGAAAATATCTGAAACCGGAAGAAGCAGGCCTGTCGAGTACTTCTTCCGGCAATAAAAAACCCGGCACAATGGCCGGGTAGTTCTTCGTCACTCCTCAACACGCGCAGGAATGACAGGATGGGGATAATTTCGCTCAGTCGCCCACTGATGTCAACAGACAATCATGCAGCCTCAGTAATCAGCAGCCCTTCGGCCTCCAGTATCATCCGCACCTCTGCCAGCGCGTCGTCAATCATCCCATCTAGTTTCTCGTTGATTTCCAACCTCCAACGCCGGCGGGTCGACTCCGGCGTAGCATCGAGATCCCAGGTGTTCATGTCGTAAAAGCTGTCCGGCAGGATGATCACATCCTCTTCGAGCGCTTCGAGGCGCTTCTTCGCTGCCTGGCCAGCGGCGACTGCAGCATTCACGGCGGCCTCCCGACGCCACGGCGAGGCATCAAGAGGAATATCCACCGATACAGATTGTGGCGCCTTGCGACGCGCGCCCTTGAGCTTCGGGATAGCCCACGCGGTCACCGCCTTGTAGATGAAGAGTGTCGGCGCTGGGCTCGCGATGAGTGGCCGGATCAGCGTAATCCCCTGAACCTTCTTCGCTTTGTTGGTGCTGTACTTGGCGATCAGTGCATCCCAGTGCCTGCCCTTGAGCATGTGGTGCAGGCGCGCCGACAGCCAGTAATCCACCTGGGTGCGGTCAATGCCTTCGGATCGGCCGCCCAACGAGGCTAAGCAGCCACCCTCCTCTTCAGCCGATTTGTACAGCTTCTGCCAGGCCTGGGCCTTCGCCGATCCTTTCTCGCCCGCCGCCAGAGCGGCAACTACTGCACCCGATACGCTGTTGTAGATCATGTCCTTCCCCCTCAATCACCGGTGTAGTTGGTGCCGCCAGCGCCGCGCTGGTTGCTTCCCTGATATGTCGCCTCAGGCCCGGATGCCTGAGGGTTCTTGAATTGCTCGATCTGCCGCAGCGCTGCCCGGAGCCTCATGCTGAGCTGGGTCACCAGTTCATCTAGGGTCAGGGCCTCGCCGGTTGCGGCCGCCACAAAGCCCGAGGCATGGCAGTGGCCACATGGCAGTTCGTGAAACACACCCTGAGTAACCGCTCTCCCACGGCACAAAGGGCACTGAGCCAACTTGATCGCAGCCTTCTTGAAGGCAGGGCCATGGCTCTTCCTTGTCACTTCGAATCCTCGCTAATTACAAATTCGGCAAGGTGGCTGGAAGCCTTGTGTTCCGCTGGCTCGCCCAAATTCTGTGAGATTTCGGATAAGGCCTTGGTAAGGCCGTGAATGGCGCCGAAGCCGATGCCGTCTAACCAGGCGTGCCACTTCTCCAGGGCTGCCCGGCGCTGCTGCATGGCCTGGGTGTGGATGTAGGTGCTGGCGATTTTCCCCAGCGTGTGGTTCAGCAGCATTTCGCCGATGTGGCCGTCGATGCCAAGGTCAGTCCAGGTGGTACGGGACACCTTGCGCAGGTCGTGGCTGGTCCACTCGCCCTTCCCCAGCCGGGTGAACACCATGCTCGCCTGGGTTTCGCTCAGCGGCAGCCCGCGCCGGTTCGGGAACAGGTACACGCCCTCGTAGCCCCGGGCCTGCTGCATCGCCCGGTACCGGCTCAGCAGCGCCGACACCTGGGCGGTCAGCGGCAGACGATGCTCGGTGCGGGTCTTCGTGTTGGCCGCTGGGATGAACCACTCGGCAGCGGCGAGGCTGATCTCGCTCCAGCGCGCCATGCGGGTCTCACCGATCCGGGTGCCGTGGGCCAGCATCATCAGGGCCAGCATGGCGTCGCCGGGCTCCTGCTCGAAAGCCTGGGCCAGTTGCTGCATCAGCTCAGGCAGCTGCACGCCACGCAGCCGGGCTGCCTTGGGCAGGATCCGGGCCTTGGTGAAGTCGTTGAAGCGCATCCCGGCCATCGGGTTGCGGTCGATCAGTCCCAGTTGCAGGGCCTGGCGGAAGGCAGTCAGCAGCAGCGCGAACATCTGCCGCAGGTAAGACAGCGACACTTCGGCCTGGCACGGCCACATCAGGTGCTTGTCCAGGGTATCGGCATTCACACCGGCCACGGCAAGGTCATCCAGGCGCGGCTTCAGGTGCTGGGCGATGGCGGATCGGGCGCCGGCCTTGCGTTTTGCCGACAGCGAACGGTCCCGAGCCATCCGGTCGCCGTACCAGTCGAGCAGCTGCCCCACTGTGGCCATACCCGACACCACGGGCGCGATGGCCGGGTCGCGCAGCAGGCGCTGACGCAGCGCGGGCAGCTCAGCAATCACCGCCGCCACAGTCAGGTCAGGCCAACGGGCGACCGGCACCCACTTCTTGCCGCGCACCAAGTGCCAGGTACCGCGCTCACGATTACTCCAGAAGCGCAGGTATAGGCCAGGGTGACGAGGGTCGCGCAGGTCGCGCACCGACTTGTCGGCGGCCTGCCGGCGCACTTCGGCCTCGCTCAGCTTCACTTCCCGGGTCGCGCTCATGCAGGTACCGTGGCAGGCAGCAGCAGATAGGCCCGGATGGCCTCAAGGGCATCGATGCTGCCCCGGCACACGATCGCCAGGTAGCCTTGGCCGGCCAGCGCCTGCAGATAGGCGTCTTGGCTGGGCGATACCGGCGCATCGAACGGCGGCATTGCCTTGAACTCGATGTAGAGACCGAAGTAGCGGCCGCGCGCCATCGGCAGTACCAGGTCGGGAACGCCGGCCTTCACGCCCTGCCCCTTCAGCTTGGCGGCCACGGCCTTGACCCGGTGCCCGCCGTTTGGCACGTGGTAGATCAGCTTGTAGGCCTGCGGGTAGCGCAGCTGCAGCTCCTGCATCAGCGCCGCCTGCTCCTGCCCTTCCCGGTCGACGGGCTTGGTGCGGGCCGGCTTGGCCTTGAACGGACGAAGGGCGGGAGCATTCATGCGATCAGCACCCCCTCGTTCAGCAGCAGGGCCTGGGTGCGCATGACGCCCTCGGCGTGGTACTGACGGGCGGTTTCGCGATCCACGGCTTTGCTGCGGCCGTCGCACGCGTCATGGCAGGCGCTGCAGCACCAGGCGCCCTGTATGTCATGCGGCTTCTTGCCGACACCGCAGGTACCGGCCAGCCGGTAGTGCGCGAGGACGGTGGTATCAGGGTTGCCGTTGCACACGCCCGGAATGCGCACCTGGCACTCCCTGCCGCGCGCGGCCTTGGTCAGCTTGGTTTGCCGCATATTCAGGACTCCTCCTTGCCGCGGTGCGATTCCCACTCGAAGGGCACGACCACCCCACCGCCTTCGCGCAGGCGGTCATAGCAGCGCTCGCCCATGGCGTGGCGCAGCTGGGCAGGCTCCAGGTTGGAAATCACCACCGTGGGGCGCATCTGCTCATAGCGCCCGTTGATGATCGAAAACAGGGTGGTCAGCTCGAACTCGCTCGGCTGCTCTTTGCTGACGCCGACCTCGTCGAGCACCAGCAGCGACGGCTCGATCAGGCTGGACAGGATGTCGGCCTCGGATTGTGCGCTGTGGCGGTCGTAAGTAGCGCGGATGGTTTGCAGGATCGCGCCCACCGTGCGGTACACGGCCGTCGCCGGCGTGTTGCGCAGCAGCTCGTTGACCATCCCGGCGCCCAGGTGCGTCTTGCCGGTACCGACCTTGCCAAGCAGCATCAGGCAGCGGCCGGTGCGCTCAATTTCTGAGAAAGCCGCCACGTAGCGCGTGCAGTAGGCCAGGGCCTTGCGTTGCCCTTCGTGCTCGACGCGGTAATTGGCCAGGGTGCGGTCAGCAAAGCGCTTGGGGATCAGCGCCGAACCCAGCTTGCGGGTCATGGCCTCACGCTTCAGGCGAGTGTCCTCCGCCAGCTGCTTGGCTTCGCGCTCGGCAATGGCCGCCTTCTCGCACACAGGGCAGCGCCCGACGATTTCGCGGCCCATCAGCATGGTTACACGCTGCTCGAAGTCGCCGTGATGCTCACAGTGCGCGGGCTGGACGCGGAAGCCCGCGGCGTTTCGCACCTCGGACATGGTGATCACCGATTCAGATCGCATAGGTGCCATCCTCTCGCGCAGCCAAGCCGGCGGTGTAGTCGCGGTCGTCGAAGCCGTGGTGACGGCTATGGGGCTTGGTCTGGGCAGGCAGCTGCAGGCCAATGCGCTTGGTGACCCACTCCACCTCGAAGCCTCGCCATCCGTTCTCGACGGCGACTTCCAGGGCGTGGGCGGGCTGGATGCCGAACGCCTTGCACTGCTCCAGCTTGACGTTGAGACCAGCCCAAATGCGGGCCGTCACTGGGGCCTTGTTGGCCTTGCGAACAGTCAGGTAGTCAGCGATCAGCGACTCCTCCAGGCCGTGCGGGTTGTTGGCCAACATGGCGGCCTTCCCGAACGGCACCTTGCGGTCAGCTTTGGCCGGAGCCGGCTGCTCATCGCTGGGGGGGCATGTATTTCCTTCCGAAGGAGGAAATACATAGGGGGTTAGATTCTTAGAATAAAGAAGGGAGTCAGCGGTTTTGGTCTGTTTCGACTCGGAGCCGATTCGGACCACTTCAGCCGAGTCGGCTGTTTTGGTCTGTTTCGGCTCAATGACGTAGACCCAGTCTTTCGGGTCATTGACGCCGATGTCACCCCGTGCACCGCCCTTGCGGAACAAAACCCGGCGCCGCAGCAGGCTCGAAACAGCCTTGGATACGGTGTCAGGGTGGGCGTGGATGGCTTTCGCGATGTGGGCCGCCGGGATGCGTTGAGCGCCCGCGCCGTAGTTGATGGTGGCCTTAGCCACGTACAGCACAATCTTGATCTCCCGGGCTGGGAGATCGATAGCCAGCAGGCCATCCATGAGCTGGTTGTCCATTCGGGTAAACCCCCTGGACTTGTCAATTGGGACGATGTTTGTCATGCTTCGGTCTCGTTTGAAGCTGTAGAGAAAGCCGCCCTGCCAGGCGGTTTTTTTTCGTCCGCGATTCCAGTACTGGATGGATTCGCAGGTGTTTCCGTCATCTACTGGCGCAAGGTCAGTCGGATGACAATGCGCTCACGGTCACGCTGCCGCGTCTGCCTTCCCGGCCTTTAGCGCGCCCTTTGTGATCCGCTCGATCTGGTACTGGCGCAGCTCAGGCACATCTGCCCACTGGCGGACTGCCTCGTAGGTCACGCCGAGCACCTTTGCGAGCGCCGTTATTGACCCGAAATGTTTGATTGCCTGGCTTTTGGTCATGGCGACCTCCTTTGCTCGTTTTTATATTCAAGCATGCTTGCATATTCAAAACAAGCATGCTTGACAAGCAACCTTGTAGATTGCGCACATGAAGATCACAGACCGAATCACTAAACTTGTGCTGGCTCGGCGCCCTGAATTGGGCGTGCGCAACGTCAAGCGAGATATCGCCAACACCTGCGGAATCAGCTACGAGGCTGTACGCCAGTGGTTTGCTGGTGACACTGAAAACATCAAAAACGAGAACCTTGTGGCTCTCGCCGAGGGCTACGACACGTCTGTCGATTGGCTTCTGTCAGGAAAAGGCGAACCTCCTCGCAAAGGCGAAGCCAAGTCAGTTACGGCAAAGGACTCTGGGAGTAGCAGCTCCGCAGCGGATGCCGTTAGAAGGATGCTTGAGAAGCACGGCAAGGGGCTAAGCGCTGAGGCGCGGCAAAGCATCGTTCGGGCGGTCGAAGAAGACCCTGCTGGAGACAAAGGCAGTGGTTTCATCATTGCTACAGCCCAGCCGGCCGATGGCGATATCTCAATTCCACAGTACGACATCCGGGCAGCCATGGGCCACGGCCAGGTTCCGGCCGAGTACAGTGAAGTCATCAGGAATGTGGTCATTCGTGAAGAGGTGCTACGCGAGAAGGGTGTGACCTATACCTCAGCGCAGGCGCTGTCGATGATCACGGGATGGGGCCAGAGCATGGAGGGGACGATCAACGATAAGGACCCGGTGATCGTTGATCGTGGGGTGAATGACTACCAGGGCGAGGGAGTATATGTCCTCACCTGGCACGGTGATCTGCTGATCAAGCGTGTGCAGCGGCAGGATGAAGGTCGCGTATGGCTAATTTCGGATAATCGAAATTATGAGAAGCAGTCCGCTCGGATCGAGGACATTTTGATTCATGCGAAGGTGCTCATGGTCTGGAATGCCCGCAAGATCTGAGGGATTCAAGCGGCATCTCCGAGATCGCTGGCACGGCGAAAGCCTTACATTCGTCGCGAAAATCTTGACCGAAAGCCATAAAAAATGGACATTTCACTCATTTTTTTGGCACCCTACGAACATGACTGAAAATATCACTATCCCTGCAAGCGAGCTCCTAGTCCTGATCGAGGCCTCGTTCAACGCTGATTACACTAGCGTTCGGAAAACTGCTAACTCCATTGCTAAGCATTGCTTGGGGTCTGCACCGGACGTGAGTAAGCGCATTAAGCTAGCTACGAGAAGAAATGGCGTTCCTTTGAAAGCGTCTGGCTACTCTGAATCTCTGCCTGTAGACCCCAAATCTAGAAGCGTATTGGTAGAAGAGCAATCCTGGCCTTCATCACCTATATTTTTAGACGAGAGTCTTAAGAAAACCTTTGATTCTTTCATTTCGTCTATTAAAAAGTACGACTTATTAAGTGAGCATGGCCTAGCAGGAAAAATGAACCTGCTGATGGCTGGCCCCCCTGGCACAGGCAAAACGCTGGTCGCAGGCCATATTGCGGCGGCACTGTCAATGCCCTTATATGTTGTTCGATTAGATTCGCTTATTTCTTCTTTACTGGGAGACACAGCCAAAAACATTCGAAGCGTTTTTGACTTCATCCCTCAGAAAAACGGCATCATATTTCTCGACGAGTTTGACGCCATTGCAAAGCTCCGCAATGACACAAACGAGCTGGGAGAACTCAAGCGAGTCGTAAATACGCTTATTCAGGCTATTGACTCGCTTGATGATCGAGCCATTGTGATAGCCGCGACAAACCATGCCGAGCTGCTGGACCGGGCGATCTGGCGTCGCTTCCCCTATAGAATGAACTTCGCTAATCCGAATGAAGATTTGCGAGCCCACCTCTGGAACTACTTTTTATTTGATGATGGCGGAGACCACAACACACTTTCCGCACTTTCAAAGATTTCCGATGGTCTAAGCGGAGCAGACATCGAATCAATTTCCTTGGCTGCACGCCGCCTATCAATTATAAACGAGTGCCCTCTCGACACCAGCCAGATCGCCGTTGATATACTTCTAGCTAAGAAAACTATAGAACGAGTCGACAAAAAAACAATATGCCAAATCCTTAGCAAGGTGTTCAACCTCGCACAGGTCGAAATACTTTCACTTATAAAAATAAGCCGCCAAACACTATCAACATATCTAAAGGACTAGCAACATGGCCAACCGCCCTATTACCAACCCGGTGATAAAATTATTGAAAGCCCCCACACCTAAAAGCGTCCAGGGCGGTGGCAAAAGCGCAAAAGGCATCAAAGAGAGTTTAGAACAAAAAAGAGATACTCTATCAAAACAAGTAAAAAAAATACACGATAGGGACCTTGAAAATTACACTTTCGGTGGTGTCACTCACCTCCTTGCAAAAATGGATGAAGATGCCCTATCTCCGTCCTGGACACCATCTGATATATTTGACTCCAAATCAGAATCTAGGATCATCTCACCTGCTTACCAAGGATTCTTAATCGAGATATCTCGCGCCAGCTTGCCTAACCTTTACAAGCAGATCAAAAGTTCTACAAACATCAATGATCAAGTAGATATTTCCAGAATCGCTAGCATTGACATCTTTGATGAAAGCGAAACCCTCAGAGGTTCAACCGTTGAGGAACTGTGGGCGTCGATGCCAAATGACGGCAATCCAAATCCAGTTAATGTCTGGCTCAAACCCTTTAAAAACAAGGCGGCACGCAAGGGATTAATCACAAAAATAAAAGGACTGATCAAGGAAAGATCATTCGCTTTTGGCCACCCTGAATTTGACGCATCACCAGACCCAAGCATCATGCCTCACGATGCTATGGAAGACGTTATTGAAAATTATCTGGTAGACGGGTATGCCGACTTTTCCTTATACATTTCCACCAAAGACGACCTAAAGCGTTTAGTATCTTCTGGCGCAATCTATCGAATTGAAGCAGCGCCAAGTATCCGTGTGAGCCATAACCCCGGCACCGGCAAAGAGCCCTCCCCCAGACTCGTTTCAGTTGATTCGCCAACGGTAGTAATTATTGATGGAGGTGTTAATGCTTCAAGCTACCTTCATCTCGAAAAAATGAATCTCAATCCCTTGGTGCCTATTACAGATGCCAACATCATCCACGGTAACAAAGTAGCTTCCCTCGTTTGCCACGCCCATGCTTGGAACAACAACCGGCGCCTACCCTCCTTGGACTGCACATACATTTCTGCTCAAGTAGTATGTAAGGATAGCGCTCCCAAGACTCCTAATCATGATCAACTCATACGCTACCTTGAAGAAGTCGCAAAATTAACTTCCGAGCATGCCAAAGTCTGGAATCTCTCGTTCAACACAGTGGCGTCACTCTCGACAAAAGACGAAGTAAGTCGACTTGGGCACCGCATCAGCAAAATAGCTCGCAAATATGGGATACTCCCCGTTATTTCAGCAGGCAACAATTATCACAACCCCCACACAGGTACGTTGTGTCCGCCGGCCGACTGTGAGGCATCATTAACCATCAGCGGTCGAGTCTTCAATCTCATCAGTAAAAAACCGGGCAAAAAATGCAGCTTGAGCCTAAAGGGCCCCGCTCCTGCTGGGATGAAGAAGCCTGACCTGGCGTGGTATTCTGAATTGCGAGTACTTGGAGGAAAGACGGAAAAAGGTACAAGCTTCAGCACGCCTCTGGTATCTTCCCTCGCGGCACATACATTTGCAAATATCAAGAACCCTACCCCAGACCTTGTTAAGGCGCTCCTTATCAATAGAGGCGAAATATTTTCGCACAATAATGAGTTGGGCTGGGGCACCCCATGGCAAGACGAACAGCTACCATGGCATTGCCCGCTAGGAAGCGTTACGCTCGCTTGGACATCTAAGCTTCAACCTGGCTTCTACTATTACTGGAACGACATTCCTATTCCGCCAGAGATGCTTGACAACGGTAAATTCATCGGCACTGTCGCGCTTACCGCCGTGTTGAAACCCCTGATCTCAGAATCTGTTGGTGAAAACTATTTCTCCTCCCGATTACAAGTCGCTTTACAAGCCACCTCCAAAAGCGGATCCACAATCAATCTAGCTGGTAACATGAAAGAGGATAAGGAGAAAGAAGCAATTGCCAGATCTGAGCTATCCAAGTGGAGCCCAGTACGAAACCACTACAAGGCCCATAGCGGCACTGGAGTTACTGGCACCAGTATGAAGCTGTGTGCCCGCATATTCACGCGGGACCTATACCAATTTGACATGTCTCATCATTCCGAACTCCCACCCCAAGAAGTTGCCTTCGTTTTAACACTTCGGGCACCTGACGGATCGGAATCTATTTACGACTCTGCAGTAAGTGCAATGAAGTCCGAAATTGAGAGCGCTGTAGTTAATCAAGATATTCACGTCAGTTAAATAAAAAGGAGCCCGCGAAAGCGGGCTTCCTTTTAAGACTCAAAATGGCGCCTCATCTTCGTGGCGCACCAATTCCAGCTCCACGTCCCTTTCGATAACTCGATCGTCATCCGTCGGTGCATCCCATTGCAGGATCACCGATCCGTCGTCACAGAACGTCATGTCCAGGCCGTCAGTCTCTGATAGCAGCTCCATGACCGCATGCCAATCCTGATCGCTATCCGTGTCCAGTTGATGGATCAGAACCTTCCTCCCGAGCTGCGCCAGCGGTGAGTTGATCATCGCTGAAACCCTCAGGCCTAAGCGCTCCAGTCCGGTTAGCTCGTCCCTGTGTGCGAAATTTTCCTGCACTGACATCAGAATCCTCCTACTAGCTGTATGCATATACAGTATTTCAAAAATACACAAGTGTGCTTGCATTCAGGGTGCAAGCATGCTTTTATTAATGCAAGTTCGCTTGCATTTGCATCGAGCCAGGCAGCTTCGGCGGCATCGCTCTTTACACAACTCGACACCCGTCACCCTCAGCGGCACATGAGGGCAGCAGCTGCCTCATGCAGTGAGCTGGGTTCAGGTAACCAAGTGGCGCGCATGCCAATGCGGGGAAGCGCGTAGCCCAGAGAGCGATGGGCGCCTGGATCACTTCGATTTCACTGGCTGGCCTTGGCAACAGGGCCAGACAGGAAATCAACCGAGGAATGCAGCATGCAGATCAACCAGCGGAAAACGGTCCAGGTCGATGTGACCGAAATTCGCCTACACATCAAGGTTAGAGATGGCTTCGCCGCCGGCCTGCAAGATGCGCAAGGCGACGAGGTCGGAAGCTACGAAGGCTACGTTCCGGACTTCTTCCCAGGTAACCATTACGGCGACTACCTGATCCTGAACATTGACCTCGAAACAGGCCAAATCAAGAACTGGAACAGGCCCGCATCGGCAGACATCGAGAAGATGCTGGGCCAGGGGGAGGAGGACTGAACCACCGGCACCCGTCAGCCTGACGAAAACTGCCCGATCAACCTGGTTCCCCATCACCAGGCTGCATCGGTCGTGGCGCTCGCCCTCCCCTGGTCCGGGAGGTAGCGGCAGCGAGCGTCACGACCGATGCAGCCCACCGAGGACTCTTCATGGAAACGATCACTTGCGGCTCATGGATTGGCCAGCTCGGCAAGGCGCTGGCTCCCCGTGAGCTTGAAGCACTGTTGTGGGTGGCCCAAGGCCTCACCACCAAAGAAATCGCCCGGCAGATGGCGGTGAGCCCGGGCACCGTGGCCAACCGCATCGAGGCCGCTCTGTTCAAGCTGGAGGCTGGCCGCCGCATTGAGGCCGTCACCAAGGCCATGCGCCAGCAGATCATCAGCCCGCTCTGTATCGCCCTTGCAGGCCTCATCGCCATGCACGCGGTCATCGACGACAGCGACCCCATGCGCCGCGACCGCCGCGCTCCGGAGCGCCGCACCGCCCAAGTTCGAATCGTTCGCAAGGCCGAGGCCTTCGAATACCACGCCTGATCCACTGAGGACCACACCATGCAAGCAGCCATCCAACAAAGCCAGGTCGAACTCGCAGCTCTGCGCCAGGAAGTGATCACGGCCACCGAGGCCTTCCGCAGCAAATCGCGCTTCTTCGTCACCCAGAGCGGCAACGGCTGGGCCGTGGTTTCGGCCAGCAACAACCGCGTGTACGGCCGCAACACCAGCTACGCCCAAGCAGTTCGCTACGCGCAGAGCCTGGAGCGCGCCATCGACGCCAAGACCCTGCCTGTTGTGGCAGCGGTGAAAGTCCGTCAGGTCGGCGAAACTGCTACGCGCTGGTGCTCGTTGCTGGCCCTGCTGTTCATCGTTGCTGCAGCAGTGGCCCAGTCATGAGCCGCGGGATAAACAAGGTCATCTTGGTCGGCGCTGTTGGCCAAGACCCGGACGTGCGCTATATGCCCAACGGCCAGGCCGTGACCAACATCAGCCTGGCCACCAGCGAGCAGTGGACCGACAAGCAGACCGGTCAGAAGGTCGAGCGCACCGAGTGGCACCGCGTGGTGCTGTTCGGCAAGGTCGCCGAGATCGCCGGCGAGTGGGCCCGCAAAGGCTCCCAGCTCTACATCGAGGGCAAGCTGCAGACTCGAGAGTGGGAGAAGGACGGCATCAAGCGCTACACCACCGAGGTGCACGTAGACATGCGCGGCACCATGCAGCTCCTGGGCGGCAAGCCGCAAGGCCAGCACCCGGGCCAGCCGCCAGATCGTCAGCCGCAGCAACGCCGACAGGCACCCCAGCAGCAAAGCCAGCAGGCCGCGCCGCCGGATAGCTTCGACGACGACATCCCGTTCGCCCCGGCGCACCACCTCATGGGGGCGTAGCCATGCGCAAGCATCTTGACCCACACCCCAACGCCTACTACCTCGGCCGTGCCTGCAGAGACAACAAGCAGTCCCGCGATTCCCAGCCATACGGCTGGATGACCGTTGATTGCGGGTGGTGGCTGGCAGGATGGAACGATCGAGACATGGAGCTCACCGCTTGAAACGCATCACCGCACGCGTCCGGCACGGCCGGCGCCAGCAGCACATCAATCTGCCGCCCAGCGGCCTGGGAGGTATCAACAATGGCGAAGACGCCAACCCAGCGCAAGAAAGAACAGCGCGAGCGGGACAAGCTGACGAAGGAAGAGCGCGAAGCCCTTTTGTTGTCACGCCGCATTGTCACGGACCTCTATCACAACACGGACAACGCGCTTAAACGCTCGATGGCCCGCACCGGGATCGAGGAAGAGCAGGACCTGATTTCACGCCTAATCCACGGCGCCGATCGCCTCACGGACAAGCAGCTCGAAAAGCTGATTCGCACTTCGTGACTCCCCGCCGTGACAGGCGGAACACAAACACTTGCCCATCGCCACCATGCCGCTAACCGGCCACGGAGGATCACCCATGCCCATTCGCCACGCAGTGATGCACTTTATCGACAAGAAGCCAGATGGCAGCCCGGCGGCCCTGCATCTGGCCAACTCGGAGCTTCCCGACAGCGGCGCTATCGATAACCTGCTGTTCGAATTGAACGGCACCTACAACACCAAGACCGGCAAGGGCTGGGGCTTCTTCCATGCCGCTTCCGGCGCCTATCCATTCAGCGGCTGGCTTGCCAAATCTATGATCGACGAAATGTCGTTCATCGACTTCACCCGCACTTCGGCAGAGCATTTGACCAAGCTGATGGAGGAGTCGAACCTTTCGGTCGGCGGCCACGTTCTGTTCGCCCTCTACACGCAGGGGATGACCGACTACTTGATGATCGCGATCCTGCAGCAGGTCGACACGGTAGTCGTCTCTCCCGATCTGACGGTGGCTACCTCGCGCCAGATCGACGCCAGAACCTTGCACTTCGCGGCTCGCATCAACCTGAGCGAGTGGAAGCACAACCCGGCATCGCGGCAGTACGTCTCCTTCATTAAGCCGAAGGGCGGACGCAAGTCTACCGCCTACTTCCGCGACTTCATTGGCGCCCAGGAAGGAGTAGACGCGCCAGGCGAAACCCGCACTCTACTCAAGGCCTTCACCGACTTCGTGAAGGCGGAAGACCTACCGAGCGAAACCGCAAGCGAGAAGAGCCAGAACTTGGTGGCTTACGCGCAAGCGCAGGACAAACTGGGCGAGCCGATTAGCCTGGACGAGCTGTCCGAAGCGCTGGATGAGGGCAGCCCCAAGACCTTCGCCGACTTCATCAGGGCGGGCGATTACGGGATCTCCGAGGCCTTCGCCGCCGACAAGCGCACGCTCAACCAGTATCGCCGCTATACCGGCCGCGCCGAAGGCATGTCGATCAGCTTCGAGGCGCACCTCCTCGGCGAGCGAGTCGAGTTCGACCAGGTCAGCGCCAGCCTGACCATCAAGAACCTGCCGACGCAGTTAGTCGACCAATTGAAGCGCTCGGCAGCAGCCTGACCCTCCGGCGCTGCCCGCCTGCGTCACCCAAGCTGATAACCAGCCAAGCGCATCCCCTCAACGATGAAAGGCCAAAGCCACTGGCACAGCTCGATCAGGTTTAGCGCCAAATCGAGCAGGTTGTTGAACTTATCCAGCTTGTTCATTTAGGTAAATCTCCAAGAGGTTCTGTCCTTGTATGTCAGGTCTAGGTTCTCAAGGACCTGGACCTGATTCCTCTTGGGCTTTTTCCAAGCGCTGCCCGCCAGCGTCTTCCCCTATTCAACGATAACGCCTCCCCGGCGAGGGCGGCGCCTGCCTGGAGATCACCATGAGCACATTTGCAGTGTTCGGCATGACCCGTGATGTAGCGATGGCCGAGGCCAAGAAGCGCGTCAAAACCAGCAAGCCCGGCAAGCCTGGAGGTCCTTCCATCCAGCTGACGCCAGCTCAGTGGGAGGAGGCGGTAGCGAAGTACGTCGAAAAGCTCATGAGCGGCGAGAAGGTGAAGCAGCTCAGCAACATGTTCGACGCCCCCCAGTACGCCCAACAGTTCATCGACCTGGCCAAGCGCTCCGGAGATTGCCGAGATCTGCGCATTCGGGCGCGCTGCGCGATGACTGACGCGAAGGGCAATCCCATCATGAACCCCAAGACCAAGATGCCAAGGATCGGTTGGTCCGACTGGCAGCCTGAATCGAAAGCCGCCTGACACAGAGTTACCCATGCCCACAGAAAACCGATCCAGCAACACCGAACTGATCAGCCAGGCCGCAGCGGCCATCGAGGACCTGCTGGCAAACGGCACAGGCGCCATAGCGGCCGGTGCCTGGGCCAGCCTGCCCGCCGAGCTGCGCGTCCTCGCCGCGGCGCCAGCCCAGCAGCCCCACCCCGAGCCTATAGCCTGGATGGTTGGTACTGCCTTCTGGTGGACCAAAGAAGAGGCAGAGAGGGATGCGGCGGCGACTGGGCTGCCGATTGTCACTGTTGGGCCGTTGCCAGACATCCCTGACGAATACTGCCTGATGCCCAAGCGGCTCACAGCCGAGAACGGCGCCAAAGCCCTGCTGCTCGGTGAGTTCAAACTGGAGGTCACACAGGAATGCCCGGAATGCCGCGAACTGGATGAGCCGGTAGAAGGCTGCGATATATGCGATGGCGAGGGCGAGTACGGCCAGCGCCACCTCATCCCTTGGGACACGATCAAGTACATCTACAGCGAAGCCGTGAGGGGCCTTGCGTTACAACCGAAGGCCACTCGCATGCCATTGTGAGGCAAGGAGTACAAAAGTACTCCACCCAGCTGTAACCCCTCTCCCCTCTACTTCGATGCGGCGAGACGATCAGCAGCAGATACACCCTCCACAGCAATTCGGCGAGCGCGGCCAACACCCCATGCGAGCGCCCGGGTCATCGACTCACCTGGTCGAGAATCGAAAGCCTCCTCATGGATGGCCATGCCGCTGGATGCGTACACACCGATGAACATCTGCGTCATACCAGTTCGCGACAGGCGCACCTGCACGTCAATGAAGGTGCCGTCACTGAACGTTTCGGCTTGAGTGCGATGGTGCAACGTCGGGTCTGCCCAATCCCAAAAAACATCACCGCGAATCCTCATGCCGTCTCCTACGACTTTAGTTGTATGCGATAGGTTATTTTCACAATAGCGAACGCGAAGCGGCTATCAACCGCAGCGGGAGATACTGAGAACTGAATCGGACAAGCGGCGATCAGTCTGCGTCCGGGGGCTCAGGCAAGTGCATCGTAGCAGCAAAAGCCATCCATTCTTCAAAAATGCGTCGGTGCTGGTCGCAATCCGATCGCCAGTTGGCGGAGGACGTCACACCATACACAACCTGACTCATCGTTTGAGTCGTGTAGATATCGAGCTTTCGAAGCAGTTCGTATGCATGAAACTGTTGATCCTTGCTAATAGAGCTCATGTGATCCACCGCTGATGAGGAGCGAAGCACTCCTCGTGACCGGTGGACACCTCACCACAGATTAAAGTCACCCGAACTTAAACATTTTTCGCCAATTGCCGCGATATGGCGGCCAAGGAATCCCTGTGTCCGAAAAAATTGAGTTGGACCTCGACGCCATCGAGGCAGCAGCCAAGGCTGCAACGCCACAAGACTTCGTCAGCGCCCAAGTCGGCGGGGCGGAAGAAGGCTGGATGGAATGCCCTGGGTGTGGCGGAGAAGGCTCCGTTGAGCTGACGGCCGACTACCTGAACTACGACGGCGTGGCATTGGGCGTGCAGTTCTACGGCATTGGCGAGCCGCACGTCCACGCAGAGGCGCACTACCGCGCTGCCAGGCCTGCCGTAGTGTTGGCCATGGTTGAAGAGATTCGCAATCTGCGCCAGCAGTTGGATCGGCAGATGGATGTCCCTCAAGGCTACGCCCTGGTGCCAAGAAGCATGCTGCTCAGCAAAGAGGTGATCGGAGTCATCAACTTCCACTGCGGCGACACCGACGAGGAAGAAGGCGGCCAGTTTGGTCAGTACACCGACGGTCGGTTGTGGGTCGGCTACGTCATGGATGACGACGGGAACAAAGTCCACGGCCTGCATATCGCAACCGATGAGTATCAGGAGGAAGGAAGCACGACGCTGATCGAATTCCCAGAGCTTGGTGCTCAGCCTGAACCAGAGCAGTGCGGCGCCTGCGGCGGCTGCACCGACGGCTGCCAACTCGACAAAGACAGCCCGGCGGTTCAGCCATGACCCGCCTCGCCCTCTGCCTCCTGCTGCTGGCCACCCTAGCCGGCTGCATCGAGCAACCAGGCCACCTAAAAGTGAAGGAAGACAGGACCCGCGCCGTTACCTGCTGGCAATCGGACAGCGGCATGGCCTGCCTGCCCAACTGGATGCTCAAGAAGCCTGAGCCGGAAAGGTGCATGACGCATGACCTCAAGTCCGAGGCCTGCCGAAAGCTG